>ENA-OOYV01000989-OOYV01000989.1-human-gut-metagenome-genome-assembly--contig:-NODE-989-length-18250-cov-2.398956_pt1 | contig 18250 bp, 18 predicted proteins | sample MGYA00241704_ERZ501380 | MGnify/ENA primary metagenome ERZ501380 (study PRJEB25962, sample SAMEA2042984) | human gut metagenome | biome: human gut; feature: human-associated habitat; material: faeces...
ATCTGACTGCGCAATCGCACGACAATAATTATGTGGTATTGCCTTAAAAGCTGATAACGCAATTATTATCAAGCGGTATGCCTTTGAGAAGGTGTGCCGCTTTTCTGCACTGTGAATATTACCAAACCGTTATAGTTTTTTTGTGGAATATGTCAATTGCAGATATAGCCGAGTGTTGATATACTTATAATAGATAAGGTAACTATACTTTGTCAAATTATCAAGATGTGAACAAAAATTATTTTCCACAATATTGCAGGAGGTACCGCTATGAAAATTCTCAGAACAGTCGTTTCGGCAATAGTTGCCGCCGCAGGAGTATGGCTTTGCGTGGCACAGGACACTACGCTCGACAGACTTGACTTCTATATTTATTCGGTCTGCTCATCGCTACTTATTACATTGGCTGTAGCTTTCGGCATTTTTACATTTATAAAGCACAGCTTCGGACGGTTTATCGGCGTTACAGTTGCTGTGAATGCCGCTATTTGCATATTCCACGCATATAAGTACCCGTACAACGTAATGAATGTCGGCGGTTTTGCGTCGCATATGGAATGGTTCGCTTCGGCTCTGCCGTTCAATCTTCTTATTGCCGCAGGGGTGAGTGCAGTGTGCATACTTGGGTACAAGCTCATCAACACTAAGCAAAGTAAAACGACAGTGTAAGTAAATAAATTCCGACAGCCGCAGATTTGCGGCTGTTATTTTTTGCAAAGTAATTTAATGAAAAAGTGGAAAAAGCTGTAAGCTGAAACGTGTGAAATATTTCATATTTTTTTGTATAAAGTTACAAAAAACTCTGTATTAAAGACGAAAATTAGGTATTATTGTTGACTTTATGCGTGAAATAATGTAAAATTACTAAATAAGGATTAAAGCGAAGGAGAGATCTCTGTGGAGAACGTATTTTTTGCACGTCAACCAATACTGGATGTGAATAATAATACATACGGCTATGAACTGCTTTACAGAAATCAGCCCGGAGTAAACGCATATACAGGAAACAACGGAGATGTAAGCACAGCAGATGTAATCAACAACGCATTTTTTGTCGATAATATAACAAGCGTTCTAGGCGGTAAAAAAGCATTCGTCAATTTTACGGGCAACCTCATAAAAAGAGGAGTGCCGAAGATGATCTCAAGCGATATACTCGTAGTCGAACTGCTTGAGAGCGTAATGGCAGACGCAGAAATAATAAGGCGCTGTATAGAGCTTAAGAAGCTGGGATATATAATCGCTCTTGACGATTATGAATACGGCGAGAATACAAAGGCTCTGTTTGAACTTGCCGATATAATAAAGCTTGACTTCCACACCTCCCGTGAGGCAGTGGAACGCACAGCGGAAAAGTGTATAACATATAATAAGATAATGCTTGCCGAAAAGGTGGAAACTCAGCTTGAGGTGGAATATGCCAAAAGGCTCGGCTGTACATATATGCAGGGCTATTTCTTTGCAAAGCCCCTGCTTATGACGCACAGAACAAATACGCCTATGGCAAAGACGTTCCTTCATATACTTGGTCTTGTATATTCGCCCGAGCCTGACTATGAAGAAATAGCGGCGGTCATTTCGACGGACGTTGTGCTGACGATAAGACTGCTGAGGCTTATAAACGTAATGTACGGCAGTACGGGGAACAAAATTTCGACCATTCATCAGGCGCTTGTTCTGCTCGGCTTTGAAAAGCTGAAGGAATGGATATATCTTGTAGGTCTGCAAAGGCTGCAGAAGGACACCCCCGACGAGCTTATAAGGCTTGCGCTGTTCAGAGCAAAATTCTGCGAGAGCATCTCAAAGGTAATGCCGGGACAGTACATACACAGAAAAGAAATGTATCTTATGGGACTTATGTCGGTAGTGGCAGGGTACGACCGATGAACGTGATATAGGAAACGTTATGAAGGAACTTCCGGTAACGGACGAAATAAAGAACGGTCTGCTGGGAGCGGACGGACTTTTCGGAGATGTGTTCAGACTGGTAGTCGATTACGAACACGCAAACTGGGACAAAGTGGAGGAGTTTGTCAAAAAATACAACGTTGATGCACAACAGCTTGCGAACGAATATGTACAGTGCGTCAGATTCATGCAACAATTCTATATAGGGTGAAACGCAGATTATCTATTTTTACAACACAAAAAACTTTTCTATAACGGAGTGATAACATGGCTGAAAATAAATGCGCCGCAAGACTTGAGCCTTCGAGCAGGGATATGAGTGAGCTTAAAAACCGCTTCAAGCCGGGATATGACTGGGAAACGATATGCTCTACGATGCTTGAACATCTTATGTGCGGAGTTGCTATATATGAGCTTTGTCCCGACAGAGTAAGGTCGCTTTATTTCAACAAGAAATATTACGAGATGGTGGGCTACACAAAAGAGCAGTATGAACAGTATGCGGACAGCGTTACCTCATCGCTTTACGGAGATTCGGCTGAGATGATCTTTGAAAAAGCCGGACGCTCGGCAAAGACCGGAGAAACATTCTATGCCGAATGCAAAGGCAGACGCTATGACGGCAGTGACATATGGGTGCTTGTCAAGGCGAAGCTGGTTGATTTTATAGAAAGCGAACACCCTGTATTTCTTGCAATTGTGCAGGATATGACCAACAGAAAACTGGCGGAATATGAGAATGCGGTAAATCTTGAGCGTTACCGTATACTTGAGGCGACTTCGAATGCAGTCACATTTGAATATGATATTCCCGATGATATAATGACGTTTTCGTACAGCGGAGGTAGGGCGGATTCGGCAAACCGCTCCATAAGCAACTATGCGGAGGTTTCAAAACGCACAAAGATTGTATATCCGGATGATGCGGCAAAGTTCTATGCGGCGCTGAAAAAGGCAAGCAAAAAGCCTGTAAGCTGTCTGACGCTCGACTACAGATCCACGATAATAGATCAGAACAGCTACCGCTGGGTAAGGACGTGTTATTCAAGCGTAGCGGACGCCAGCGGAAAGGTAATAAAGGTTCTCGGAAGAACACAGGATATAGACGATGAAAAGCGTGAGCAGCAGAGAATGATACAGCTGGTCGAGCTTGACAGCACAACGGGACTGCTGAACAAGCTGGCAACAACAAACCACATTCAGCGGCTCATCAGCGAAAAGACGAATGCAAAGAGTTTTTTCGCTATGCTTGATATAGACGATTTCAAGGCGTTCAACGATACCTACGGTCACAGCTTCGGTGACGAGGTGCTGAGAACGGTAGGAAAACTGCTTTCGAGAAAGTTTCCGAATGCGGTTGTCGGAAGGTTCGGCGGAGATGAATTTATCGTGTTCGCCAGAGGTACGAGCGAATCTGCCGTTGTGGACGAGTTCGAAGATTTCCTTGAGGTGTCGGGAAAGGCTGAGATAGGCGGCAAGAGGTATACGATAAAGTGCAGTGTAGGCATAGCGTGGAGTGAATCGTGCGATGTTGACTATGCGCAGTATTTCGACGAGGCGGACGAACAGCTTTACAGGGCTAAAAAGGAAGGAAAACACCGCATCTGCCGCAAGAAAATCGTTTAAAATTACCGAAAACTTTGAAAAACGGCTTGTTTACGGCAAAATAGCGTAATTTTGCTTGACAACGGGCATAATATGTGATATACTTACTTAAAGTAGAATATGGTAGGCTAAAGACTGAGTTCATCTCGGTCTTTAGCTTATATATAGGGCTTTTTACGGCTCTTGTCTGAAAGGAGGCTTTCAAAGTGCCGAAGGAAAAAGGCGGCAAGAAGAATCAGGCGGAAACGGTCGAGAGAATTACCGAGCAGAAGGTTCTGCCGATAATCGAGAGATACGGCTATGAACTGTGGGACGTTATCTTTGAAAAAGAGGGTGCCATGTGGTATCTGAAGGTGCTTTTCGACAAAGCGGACGGAGGAATAGACGACGCTGAATGCGAGGAAATAACAGAACCGCTGAACAAGGCTGTTGATACGCTGTCGTGCATTGACCTTGTGGACGTTTTCGAGGTAGGCTCGCCGGGGCTTGACAGACAGCTCAGAAAGCCTTTCCACTTTGTGAAGATGAAGGGCGAAAAGATAAAGGTGACCGTGCGTGACGAAAACGGAAAGACGGCGTATTATTCGGGTGTTCTCGGAGATTACGATGAAAATTCGGGCGAATTCACTGTACAGACAGATGACGGCGAAATGAAGTTCAATGCCGCTAAGTGCAGAAGAATTGCCCTTGACGCATAAAAAATAATTAACGGAGGAATTATTAAAAATGGCTAACAGCAACACAACGGAGCTTTTTGAGGCTCTGACATTGCTTGCAAAGGAGAAGGGGATTGACCCCGCTGTGCTGATAGAGAAGATACAGACAGCACTTGTTATCGCTATCAAGAAGGAATATCCCAGAAGCGAGAATATCAAGTTTGATATTGATATTGCTAAGGGCAAGTTTGACGTGGCTATCCAGAAGGAAGTTGCCGCAGAGGTAGAGGACGATGCAAACCAGATTTCGATGGAGGAGGCAAAGACTCACACCCGCAGAAAGCTGGAATACGGCGATATTGTAGCGATAAAGCTGGATACACAGCATTTCGGCAGAATTGCCGCACAGACGGCAAAGCAGGTCATTAAGCAGGGTCTTAAGGAGATAGAGCGTGAACAGCTCGTTGCTCAGTGGGGCGGTCTTCAGGACGAGGCAGTAACTGTTACCGTACTCAAGACAGAGCCGAGAACGGGCAACGCTACCGTAAACCTCAACGGAAATGAAGTACCGCTGTTCAGAAGCGAGCAGATACCCGGCGAGGTACTAAGGCCCGGCGATATGGTCAAGGTTTATGTTTCCGGTGTTTCCGCAACAGACCACAGACCTATGCTCAAGATCTCAAGAGTGAACAAGGAGCTTGTAAAGCGTCTGTTTGAGAGCGAAGTACCCGAAATATATGACGGAACAGTTGAGATAAAGGCTATCAGCCGTGAGGCAGGCTCACGCTCAAAGGTTGCGGTTATAAGCAACAACCCCGATGTTGATGCACTCGGTGCGTGCATAGGCCCCGGCAGACAGCGTATCAGCAAGGTATGTGCCGAGCTTGGCGGAGAGAAGATGGACGTTGTATTCTACAGCGAAAAGCCCGAGGAATTCATCGCACAGGCACTCAAGCCCAGCGATGTTATCAGAGTAGAGATACCTGACCCCGAGGTAAAGGCTTGTACGGCTATCGTTCCCGACAACCAGCTTTCACTTGCTATAGGCAACAAGGGTCAGAATGCGAAGCTCGCCGCAAAGCTCACAGGCTTCAAGATAGACATACGCCCCGAAAGCGGCTTCTATGAAGGAATAGAGAGCAAGCAGGAAAAGGCCGAGGAAGAAGCTCAGGCTGAGGAATAAAAACCCTTTACGAAAGGATGGATCGCTTTGGCAGTTAAAAAGATACCGATGAGAAAATGTGCGGGCTGTGAGGAAATGAAAGAGAAAAAACAGCTTGTAAGAGTTGTCCGTACTCCCGAGGGAGAGTTTGTACTCGACTTCACGGGTAAGAAATCCGGACGGGGAGTGTATGTCTGCAAGAGCCGCAGCTGTCTTGAGGCGGCACAGAAAAAACATGGGCTTGAACGCTCTCTGAAATGTGCGGTACCGCAGGAGATATATCTTGAACTGCTGAAAAGCATCGGAGAAAGCGACGGTGAGTAACGGCAATGAATTTTTTAAGTACGCTCGGTCTTTGCAGAAAGTCCGGACGTCTGATACACGGGTTCGATCCTGTTTGCGAGGAGCTTAAAAACCCGAAATCGAAAATTGCGGGAGTTATTCTCGCAAGCGACGTATCGGAGAAAACACAGAAGGAAATGCGTTTTTTCTGCGATAAATACAGTGCCCTGCTGTCGCAGTGCGATTGTACGATGGACGAAATCAAGTCGGTCCTCGGAAAACGCACGGGAGTGCTTGCCGTTCTCGATGAAGGCTTATACGCAAGCCTTACAGGCGAGCATAAAGGGAAATAAGCGGTACACCCGATTTATATATACAATACTAAATCTGACATAAAAAAGGGGATCAGTGAATGGATAAAAAATATCGTGTAAACGAGTTGGCAAAGGATCTTAATATTCCTGTAAGTGAAATTACGGATGTGGTACAGGAGTATTTCGGAGTACAGAAGAAATCGCAGGCTTCGCTTTCTGAGGATGAGCTGTCTGTTGTTCTCGAAAAGTATTCTCAGAGCAACCAGGTGAAGAATTTCAATTCATATTTTGCTTCGGCAAGCAAGCCCAAGACGGAGAAGAAGGAAGAAAAGCCGGCAGAAAAGCCTGCAAAGAAGGCTGAGAAGAAGCCCGAACCCAATAAGGACGCCGACAAGGCTGAAAAGGTGCAGGCAAAGCCCGAAACAAAAACAGAGGCTAAGCCCGAGGCAAAGCCTGAAATAAAGACAGAAACAAAGCCCGAAATAAAGGCAGAAACAAAGCCCGAAATAAAGGCAGAAGCAAAGCCCGAAGCAAAGAGCGACAAGCCTTCAGACAGAAAGCCTATGGGCGACCGTAACGACAGAAAGCCCTACGGCGACAGACAGCAGGGCGACAGAAAGCCCTACGGCGACAGAAGAAACGATACCAGAAACGACCGCAGGGATAATAAGCCTGCACAGCAGACAGCTCCGGCACAGCCTGTTATCGACCTTGCAAATATCAAGACAAACGCACCTCCCACAAAGCACGTCAAGGGTGAGGCTGTACAGAGAGGCGAGCAGGTCACAAAGCACGTTGATACAAGGGGCAGTTATGTAAACCTTGATAAGTACAACGAGAAGTATGAAACCATAGCTTCGACCGAGAGCGGCAACAGACGTCAGAATGACGCTTATACAAAGAAGCAGAAGATAAGCCAGAAGTCGCAGAAGGGCAAGCAGCAGTTCAGCAAGAAGAAGGAAACCGAGGCTCAGAAGCTGAAGCGTCTTGAGCTTGAAAAGGCAAGAAAGAAACAGCTTGAGATACAGGTTCCCGATGAGATAGTCGTATCGGAGCTTGCGTCACGTCTTAAGGTCACAGCGGCAGACGTTATAAAGAAGCTGTTCAGCCTGGGCGTAATGGTTACTATCAACCAGTCGGTCGATTATGATACGGCTTGTATCGTAGCGGAAGAATTCGGTGCAAAGGTTACCAAGGAAGTTGTGGTTTCCATCGAAGAACGTCTGTTTGAAGAGGTAGAGGATACAGAGGAGAACTTACAGCCACGTTCACCCGTTGTTGTTGTAATGGGACACGTTGACCATGGTAAGACATCGCTCCTCGACAGAATCAGACACGCTAACGTTACGTCCGGCGAAGCAGGCGGTATCACACAGCATATCGGCGCTTACAGGGTAAAGGCAGGCGGCAGGGATATTACATTCCTTGACACTCCCGGACACGAGGCGTTCACCGCTATGCGTGCAAGAGGTGCGCTGGCTACTGATATAGCGATACTCGTTGTTGCCGCAGACGACGGCATTATGCCTCAGACGGTAGAAGCGATAAATCACGCAAAGGCTGCCAACCTTTCGATAATAGTTGCGATAAACAAGATGGATAAGCCTACGGCAAATCCCGACAAGGTAAAGCAGGAGCTTACCGAGCATGGTCTTGTATGCGAAGAATGGGGCGGCGATGTAATCTGCGTTCCCGTATCGGCAAAGACAGGCGAGGGTATTGACGAGCTTCTCGAAATGGTAAACCTCACGGCAGATGTCCTTGAACTTAAGGCTAACCCTGACAGACTTGCAAAGGGCGTTGTTATCGAGGCAAGAATCGACAAGGGCAGAGGTCCTATCGCTACTGTTCTTGTACAGACAGGTACGCTCCATACAGGCGATACAATAATCGCAGGTACTGCTGTAGGACGTGTCCGTGTAATGCGTGACGACAAGGGCAAAGCGGTAAAGGAAGCCGGTCCTTCTGTTCCCGTTGAGATAATGGGTCTTGCGGAAGTACCGAGCGCAGGTGATGATTTTGCGGCTGTTGAAGATGAAAAGCTTGCACGAGAGCTTGTTGAAAAGAGAAAGTTCGACGCTAAGGAAGAGCAGTTCAAGCTCTATAAGAAGGTCAGCCTTGATAATCTGTTCTCGCAGATCGAAGAAGGCTCGATGAAGAAGCTCCCCATCATAGTAAAGGCAGACGTACAGGGTTCTGTAGAAGCTGTTTCACAGTCACTGTCAAAGCTGTCAAACGAGGAAGTAAAGGTAGAAGTAATTCACGGTGCGGTAGGTGCCGTAACAGAAAGCGACGTTATGCTTGCAAAGGCATCGGGCGCTATCATAGTAGGCTTTAACGTAAGACCTAACCCTGCGGCTGCAGACAACGCAAAGCGTGACGGTGTCGATATAAGACTCTACAGAGTAATATATGACGCAATAGAAGAAATCGAAACAGCCATGAAGGGTATGCTTGCGCCCAAGTACAGAGAAGTTGATACAGGACGTGTTGAGGTAAGACAGGTAATGAAGCTGTCGAGTGTCGGCGTGGTAGCAGGCTCTTATGTACTTGACGGTAAGGTACAGAGAAACGGCGAGGTAAGAGTTGTCCGTGACGGCATAATCGTTGCTGTTGACAAGATAGCAGGCTTACGTCGTTTCAAGGACGATGTGAAGGAAGTAGCCGCAGGCTACGAGTGCGGTATCACGCTTGAAAAGTTCACCGACATAAAGGACGGCGATATATTCGAGGCGTTTGTTACCGAGGAGTACAGAGATTAATGGCAAATTTCAATACAGCAAGACTTGCGGAGGATATAAAACGTGAGATCTCCACAGCTATGCGTGATATAAAGGACGGCGCTGTAGTAAAGGCGATGGTCGGTGTGTCACGCTGTGAGCTGACAAGCGATCTGTCCTACTGCAAGGTTTATATCACAACGCTTGAGGGCGGCGACACCACGAAAAATGTCGCCGAGCATCTCAAGAAGGCAGAGGGCTTCTTTAAAAGAAGAATCAACGAGCGTGTGAAGATGCGCAAGCTGCCTCAGCTGATATTCGTGCCGGATAATTCGATGGATTATTACGAGCATATCAGCGAGGTGATAAGCAAACTGCCGAAACCTGCCGAACCCGATGATAACGGCGATGACGAAAGGTAAACAATAATGATAACAGACGTTAAAAAAGCGGCAGAACTACTGAAAAGCAACGATGATTTTCTGATACTGTCACACGCCAACCCCGACGGAGATACACTGGGCTGTGCTTACGGCCTTTGCGGTATGCTTCAGAAGATGGGTAAACGGGCAAAGGTTATGTGTGCGGATGAAATAGCGCCCCGTATGGAGTTCCTGCGTGATACGGTGATACAGCAGAACTTTGAGGAAAAGACCATAGTGAGCGTTGACGTTGCCGACAGGAAACTGCTCGGCGACCTTGACGCAGTATACGGCGGCAGGATATTTCTTGCGATAGACCACCACGAGAGCAGACAGGAGTTTGCAAAATATACTCTTGTAGATTCCGATGCGGCTGCGGCTTGCGAACTTATTTTTCAGATAGCGGAGGAAATGAACGCACAGCTTGACGGTGAGATTGCGTCCTGCCTTTATACAGGGCTTGCAACCGACACGGGCTGCTTCAAGTATTCAAACACGACAAGCAGAACGCATATAATAGCCGCTAAGCTGATGGCTTATGAGTTTGATGTTTCCGGCATCAATTACAAGCTGTTTGATATGAAGTCAAAGGGCAGGCTGGAGCTTGAACAGGCGATAATGCAGGGAATGGAATTCTTCTGTGACGACAGGGTAGCGGTAGTATGGCTGACAACGGAGCTTATGGATCGCTTTAATGGCAGAGTTGACAGCGAGGACTTCAACGGTCTTGCAAGCCTTCCCCGTCAGGTAGAGGGCGTAATTATCGGCGCTACCGTAAAGCAGAAGGGTCCTGCTACGTTCAAGATCTCGGTCAGAACGGCAGAACCGATAAACGCAGGAAGCGTGTGTGCCCTGTTCGGCGGCGGCGGTCACGCCAGAGCCGCAGGCTGTACCATAGAGGGCAGTATAGAGTTTGTGAAAGCAAAGCTGCTGCCTGTATTTGAAAAGGCGCTGAAAGCAAATGAATGAAATAAACGGCGTAATCTGCATCAATAAACCGCAGGATTTCACCTCGTTTGACGTTGTGGCGATAATGAGAAGGGCGGCAGGAACGAGAAAAATCGGTCACGGCGGTACGCTCGACCCTATGGCGACAGGCGTTTTGCCGATATATATCGGCAGAGCGGCAAAGACAGCCGACCTGAATCCTGTCAGCGACAAGAGATACCGTGCGACCTTCAGGCTCGGTGTGACTACCGATACCGAGGACGTATGGGGCAAGGTGCTGACAAAGAGCGAAAAGTCCGTTACGCTTGCGGAAATTACCGATGCGGTAAAGACTATGCAGGGCAATATAATGCAGATACCGCCGATGTATTCTGCGGTGAAGATAAACGGCAAACGGCTTTATGACCTTGCAAGGCAGGGCATTGAGGTTGAACGTGCCGCTCGTCCGGTCACGGTATATTCGATAGAGCTGTCAGACTTCGACGAGGAAAAGTGCACAGGTACGCTTGATATTTATTGCTCAAAAGGAACCTATATCCGCACTATCATAAGCGATATAGGAAAAAAGCTCGGCACAGGAGCGATAATGACCTCGCTTTGTCGCACGATGGCGGCAGGCTTTACGCTTTCGGACTGCCACGATATTGAAACGCTTCGTAATATGCCGCCTGAGGATACCGCAAGGCTGGTACTGCCGACAGAGCGTGTTTTCTCGTGCTATGACGAGATAACTCTTGACGGTACACAAAAGAAGCTGTTTATGAACGGCATGATACTTGACTGCGGAAGAATGGATATTTCATACCCGGAAGGCACCTGCCTGCGTCTTAAGCACGATGGTGATTTTTTAGGCGTGGCAAGGGTGAACGAGGAGAACGGGCTTAAAAGCGTATACCTTAATATATTATCTTGATTTTCCCATTTAATGCGGGACACGGAGGTTTATTCTTGATTGACATTACCGAAAATATAATACCCATCCCGCCGACAGCAACGGCACTCGGCTTTTTTGACGGCTTGCATTTAGGTCATATGAAGGTCGTGGAGGAATGCTTCAGACACGGCGGGCTTTGCCCTGCAATGTTCACGTTTCACAGCGACACGGCATTGCCTAAAAGGGAAAGGATAGAGAACCTGCTCACAAACGATATGAAGCTGGAGAAGCTCGCAGAAGCGGGAGTGCAATATATTTATTCTCCGGATTTCAATTCGGTGTGCGACTACACGGCAAGGGATTTCATCGAAAAGGTTCTCGTGAAGATAATGAACGCAAAGGTCGTTGTGTGCGGATTTGATTTCAGGCTCGGAGCAGGCGGAGGAAGCAACGCCGAAGAGCTTAAATGTATATGCCGTGAGTACGGCATAAAGGTCGTTATAATACCGCCGTTCAGTCTGGACGGATGTGTGGTACATTCAACGGCCATCAAAAATCTGATAAAATCGGGTGAAATAGCAAAGGCAAACAAACTGCTCGGATATGATTTTTCGATAGAGGGCAGAGTGATAGAGGGCAACCGCATAGGCAGAACCATAGGAAGCCCGACCATAAACCAGCGTTTCCCCGAAAACATAGTTATGCCACGTTTCGGAGTATATAAGAGCGTGACATATCTTGACGGCAGGGTCATGCCGTCTGTTACAAACATAGGCGTAAAGCCTACTGTTGACTATAAGGACAGTCCTCTTGCGGAAACGCATATAATGGATTTTGACGGTGATCTTTACGGCAGGACACTGCGTGTTTCACTGCTTGATTTTATACGTCCCGAAAGACGTTTTGACAGCGTAGGCGAGCTTAAAGCTCAGCTTGACAAAGATAAAATCACCGCCAAGCAATAAATACACTGTTTTATCACACAGGTTTCACCTGTGCAGGATAGAATATAGCAGATGTGCGCAGAGGGGTACGGCTATGTACCGATGTTCTGCCGGATACTTCGTTTTAAGGAGCAAAAAATGATAGAAGTAAAGAATCTGACTAAGCGTTACGGCTCTAAAACAGCAGTCAGCAATGTTTCCTTTACCGCAGAAGAAAGCGAGATACTTGGTTTTCTCGGTCCTAACGGTGCAGGAAAATCAACTACAATGAATATCCTTACGGGTTATCTTTCCTCAACGGAGGGCGAAGCAAAGATAAACGGTATAGATATTCTTGAAGAGCCTGTAAAAGCTAAGCAAATGATAGGTTATCTTCCCGAACAGCCTCCGTTATATCTTGATATGACGGTAATGGAATACCTTAAGTTCGTATACGGGCTGAAAAAGTGCAAGCTGCCGATCAACTCGCATTTAAAGGAGATATGCAACCTTGTAAAGATAACCGATGTCAAGGATCGTGTTATCAAGAATCTTTCAAAGGGTTACAAACAGCGTGTGGGTCTTGCACAGGCACTTGTGGGAAATCCGCCGGTACTTATTCTTGACGAGCCTACGGTCGGACTTGACCCCAAGCAGATAATCGAGATAAGAGCGCTTATAAAGAAGCTCGGCAAGAACCATACGGTAATACTTTCAAGCCACATACTCCCTGAGATACAGGCGGTATGCGACAAGATAGTTATCATCAACAGAGGCAAGGTAGTAGCAAACGACAGCGCAGACAATCTTGCAAAGAATATGTCCGCAGATCACAAGCTGGTGATACGCTGTGAGGGAAACCCCGCAGACGTGAAGAAGCTGCTTTCGGCTATTCCCGGTATGGACGAGGTGTTCGTCAACAGGGAGAATGTCGAGGAGGGCGTCAGCGAATACTTCTTAAACGCAAAGCCGGGTACGGATATTCGCCGTGAAGTTTCAAAGCGTCTTGCGTCAAGAAATTACACTCTGCTTATGATGAAGTCCAGTGAGCTTACTCTTGAAGAAGTGTTCCTCAAGATCACAACGGGCGATATATACGGTAATGTCGGCGACAGCGTTGATAAGCTGAAGCTGTCAAAGTAAGCGGAAAGGCGGAATAAAAATGTTTGCAATATTTAAAAGAGAACTGAAGGCATATTTCACATCGCCGCTCGGCTATGTGTTCCTTGCTATTTTTTACGCATTTTCGGGATTGTTCTTTTATATCTTCTCCCTGTCTGTAGGCTCGACCGATATATCAAGCGTATTCCTGATGATGTTCATAGTGCTTATGGTTTTCGTGCCTCTGCTTACTATGCGACTGCTGTCTGAAGACAAGAAGCAGAAGACGGATCAGCTTATTCTGACCGCTCCCGTAAGCCTTTTGTCTATAGTAATGGGCAAATTCCTTGCGGCTTATGCAATATTTGCGATAGGCGTTGCGGTCATGCCCGTATACGGCTTTGTAATGTCGACCTTTGCAACGGTTTCGTGGCTCCCGATATGGGGCAACACCGTAGGTCTTTTACTTCTCGGCGGTATATTCGTTTCAATTGGTCTTTTCATATCATCACTTACGGAAAACCAGATGATAGCGGCAATAGGCGGTTTCTTTATCAATCTTATGATACTGCTTATGAATACGCTGAAAAGCGCACTCCCCAACGGATTTTTACAGGACGTGCTTTCAAGCATCTCGGTATATTCGAGATACTCCGAGATAACAAACGGAATATTCAGCCTGTCAAGCCTGATATTCTTTGTGAGCGTTATCTTTATTTTCCTGTTCCTTACGGTAAGGGTACTTGAAAAACGCCGCTGGGCATAAGCGATGACTATGATAAAGGGATAAAGGAGAAAACGCATGAGTAAAATAAACGAAGCGGCTGAAGTAAAAGAAACAGCGGCTGAGAATAAAACAGATACCGCTCCTGCAGAAAATAGCAACAGCAGGAACGGCAAACCCCGCAAGAATCCGTTCAGAAACAAGAAGTTCAAGTACGGCGGTCTGTCGGTACTGTTCACGGTCATATTTATAGTGGCTGTGGTTCTGGTAAACGTAATAATCACACTGCTCGGCGACAGATTCATGCCGACGGCGGATCTTACCGATTCGGGACTTTACAGCATTGAGCAGTCAACGGTAGATTATCTCAAAACCGTGACCGATGAGGTTACGATAACGGTAACAAGCGAGGAAGCGGCTTTTACCGGAGGCAGTTCTTATTACTATCAGACAAACGAAATACTGAAGAAGATCGCAGCGGCGAATTCCAACATAAAATTACAGTATATTGATGTAGTTTCAAACCCCGGCTTTATAGCAAATTACACCGAAACCATAACCTCGAATGAAATTATGGTCGAGAGCAAGGCTACAAAGCGTGTAAAGGTGCTGACCTACGAGGACTTCCTCAGCATAACCTATAATGAACAGTACCTCAACTATTACGGCGTGAAGCGGCCCGAAAAGGTTGAAGCCAACGCAGAGCAGGCTGTAGTATCCGCTATTATGAACGTTACCGATACAGATCCTGTAAAGGTTGCGGTTTTAACGGGCTACGGAGAAACAGAGAACACTGTTTTACAGAATCTGCTCAAGACAAACAGCTACGTTATCGAATCGGTTAACATTACGCTTACCGACAAGATAAGCGAGGACTACGATTTTGTATTTATGTTCGGACCCGATAAGGATTATTCCGTTGCTGATATAAACAAGCTTGACACATGGCTTGACAACAGCGGTAAATTCGGCAAGAACCTTGTATATGTAGGCAACCCCAAGCTTGGTGATTCACCGAACATTGACGGTCTGCTTGACCAGTGGGGTCTGAAGGTCGAAAAGGGTATCACCTACCAGACAGACGAAAACTACACCTACAGCGGTATGAACACATATCAGGTGCTTTCAGTACCCGATACAGACTTCAGCAAGTTCACAAACAGCTCGCCCGTTCACGGCTACAATATGAGCCCTGTGACATCAAAGTGGGCGGATCAGAACGGCAACGGCAACATTACCGTGCAGTCTATACTAAACACCTATGCAGGTGCTGTTATAAAGCCGCAGGACAGCGGTGATAACTGGTCGCCCGAGAGCGATGCACAAAGAAAGCAGTATTCTGTTATAATGCAGGCGATAAAGACAAGATATGAGGGTACAAATCCCTTCTCCAGCCGTATAGTAGCAATCGGCGGTATGGAATTCCTCAACACATCGTTCCTGCAGACAGCGTCCGTAAACAACTCACAGCTTATTATGAATATCTTCAACGTAAGCTGTAACAAGGAGGAGGGCATTACGCTCACTCCCAAGTCCTACAACACCTCAACCTTTGAGATAACAGACGCACAGAAGAACGGCCTTGTTATAGGCTTCGTCATCGTACTGCCTCTGTTACTGATAATATTCGGTATTGTAATATGGGTAAAGCGTCTGCATAAGTAAGCGAAAGGTCGGCAATGAAGAAAAATACTAAAATAATACTCGGCTCGGTAATCGGCATTGCGGTACTCGGTGCGGCAACGCTCGCACTGGTGCTGACACAGCCGGAGAGCGACAACGCAGACTCAGGCACGTCAAGCAGCGAAACCGTCAGCGTGACCGATTATACGACCGATGATATTTCAACGCTCACGATAAGCAACGAGAGCGGCGAATACACGATAAACCGTTTAGGTAAGGAAAAGTGGGGCATAGATTCGATCCCCGAGGCACTTGCAAACAGCAGTGCATATTCAACCGCAATGAGCAGCGCTGGCGGCATCGGCGCAAAGCAAATCGTTGAGGAAAATGCGACAGATCTTGCCAAGTACGGCTTTGACAAGCCGACCGCAACGGTTAAAATGACGTTCAAGGATAACAAGGCTGAGGATATAACCTGCCTTATCGGTATAAAGTACGAGGGTGAAAACTCGTGGTATGTTAAAACCGACAAGAGCGATACGGTATATCTTGTAGCGAATGCAGGCGTCAGCTTTGCAATGAACAGCGAGCTGTCATACGTCAACAAGGCAACGCTTACAGCGGCTTATGATTCCGAGAATGATAAAGTAAACAGGGTTCGTATTGAGCGAAAGGATCTGGATAAGGATATAGTTCTTGACAAGCTCCCCGAGGAAACCGAAAAGGAGTTTTCGTCAACATACGTTGCTTATGAAATGTCCAGCCACAATAATATCCTTGCAGACGATGAACTCGACAAGGAGGTTATTTACGGTCTGTTCGGAATATCGGCTTCGGATGTGTTCGCCGTATCTCCTACAGACGAGCAGAAGAAGCAGGCGGGTCTTGACGATCCGAACTGCACCGTTACTATGGTAAGCAACGAGGAAACCGTTACCAAGCTCACTTTAGGCTCTGCCGTTTATACTGTTACAAAGAATGATGAAACAGGCGAAGAGATAAAGACGATAACGGGCTACTACGGTATGCTTTCAGGCAAGGACGCAATATATGTGTTCTCTCCCGACTCTCTGCCGTGGCTTACCGCAACACCCGAAAATATGCTTTATAAGCTGTTCCTTACACCTTATATCTATTATCTTGACGGTGTAACGATCTATGACAGCGACAGAAAGGCATATGATTTCACTATTACGGGCGACGCTGACAAGTCAAGCTTCACATACGAAGGCAAGGAGGTAGATTCAGCCAAGTTCAAGGCATTCTATCAGTATCTGCTTTCGGCATACGCAGAGCAGATTTACCTTGACGATCTTACAGGCGACAACAAGTTCATCGCAGGAGTTACCTACGATCATCGTGAAGAAGGCAAGGAAAACGACGTTGTCGAGTTCTATGCGAGCGAGAGCGACCGTACCTGCATTATCGTTGTAAACGGCGATGTCCGCTACAAGGTAAGGCAGATATATGCGACAAGACTTCTTGAAAATCTGAATGCGCTTCTCTCGGGCGGAGAGATAGTATCAGAGTTCTGATGCCGCAGGGCATTTATAATTGATATGTGACGACAGGGGGCGGATCTTAAATTTTGCACGGGATCTGTCCGTCACATACTGACCGTTAGTGCAACGGTGGAGGTTATTATGACAGAGCAGGAATTTTTCACCTACAAAGGTCTTCCTCTTGTAAGGAAAGACAACACTATCTATTATGGCAATATGTCAGACAAATACGTTGCCATGCTGACTGTATTATCCACCCACAAGGTCAAGGATCTTGAAATAGCCGACAAGACAAGGGTACAGCTTATGTCAACCGATCCGAAAACCCCGGCTACAGAGATAATCGCAAAGACGAGCGAAAGAGGCAGTCTTTATGAGGCTCTTGATGTGGCAAGTATATGGCTTTCAAAGAATAATTGATAAAAACCGCTCCGCCGTATTTTTTACGGCGGAGCGGTTTTATGCCGTGTCCGGTTTTAACGATGCTTATAAAAACAGATAAGCCCCCGTCAGAAAGACGGGGGCAACGCTGTTTATATGATATGTTATGCAAATTACTTCAGCAGTGTGATCTTGCCGATGATGGGAAGCTCCTTAGCCTGTCCCTGTGCGGCGTTGATGATACCCATAATCATAAGTACAAGAGTGAAGATACCGCCTACTGCGCTTAAAAGTCCGCCGATTATAAGACCTGCTATAGGAATAAGACCTAATATACCTGTTACAATACCTAATGCAAACTCTAACAGGAACAGCACAAGTCCCTGGTTTGTGTGATAGCGTGCAAACTTCGAGTTAGGGCAAGCAAGCAGGGGAACAAGGAACAGGAATCCGATATAAGCAAGTACGGACATACCCTTGTTATCGTTGATATCCTGCGGATCAAACTGTGATGTTGTATCATTTGTGTTCATCATGTTGTTTACAAAGTTCTGTGCGTTCTGTGTGTTCTGCTGTGCGTTTTCTGCGGGAGCGCCGCAGTTAGGGCAGTTATTAGCTCCGTCGGGGAGCTGGTTTCCGCATTTGTTGCAAAAAGCCATTGTTGTTACCTCCGAATAGTATTTAAACATTCCGTTTTCTTAAATTGCACGGCAAAAGCCGTTACTTAAATTATAAAACGTTTTTTAATAAAAGTCAACATTTTTCGTTTGGAATTAAGCGATTGTTCCGTGAAAATCCGAAATATATCCGCAACCTGCCGTGATTAAAAGCTGTTTGCTGTAAAAATTGTTGCAATCCGCTTGAATATGTGATAAAATATAGCTATTGTAACAGCGGCAGACCCAATATGCCGCTCACCCATTACAAAATAAATGCAAGGAGGAAAGGTCATACCGTTTATGCGGCGGTAAGACCGACATATAAATATGAACGCATTTTCATACAGAGTACAGACATTGCAGCCATCAGCAATAAGAGAGATACTTAAATTTACGGCAGATCCTGAGGTAATCAGCTTTGCAGCGGGCAACCCCGCTCCCGAGGC
>ENA-OOYV01000997-OOYV01000997.1-human-gut-metagenome-genome-assembly--contig:-NODE-997-length-18190-cov-4.432148_pt1 | contig 18190 bp, 16 predicted proteins | sample MGYA00241704_ERZ501380 | MGnify/ENA primary metagenome ERZ501380 (study PRJEB25962, sample SAMEA2042984) | human gut metagenome | biome: human gut; feature: human-associated habitat; material: faeces...
ATGGATATATTAAAACTACAACATCTATTGAAGAGATAGAGGGACGCAATAATGCCATAACGATAAGAGATCTCCCTAATACATTGGAATTGGCACATACTCATATTGATGTGATATATCCGTCAATTGAAGACTTAAAAAGTATTTACAGACGTTACCATAAAGGATGTATATCTGATTATGAGAATTTTAAATACATTATCGTTTCCCCTGAATATTTTGTTGTTATAAAAATTGAGGACACAGATAGAATGGATGTCTTGATTAGAGATTCGCTTATTATTCAAAAAGTCATCACTGATGACAACAAATATAGGTACGAATTTTCAGAGAATATTAAGGAAATGTATAAAGAGTTTATTCCTATTAACTCCAACAGTGTTGAAGGGCACTTTAGTAACTTTATGAATTTCTATGAATACCTTAACCCTGGACTATCTATTTCAGTTTACAAAACAGATGAAGAAACAGGAGAAATGACTTATAAAAAAGTTCGCACACGTCAAGACTTCAGCAATCTGTTAAATAAAACAGGAATTTGTAATAATTAAACAACATAATTATGAAAGCATTTAAATATATTTTAACTGTTACAATAGCATTGTTTACATTTATTTCTGCTAAAGGTCAGCACAAGTATGTTCCAAATTTTGATTTTTATATTGGAACATGGATATACGAATCAGAAAATGAACAATTTATACTTATGACAAAAAAATATTCATTTACATTTGGACCAAATAATGATAAATTTTATCGAATTTTAGGTGCATTCAAATATGTGAAGAACGGCACGGTTGTCTATGATTTTTTAGATGAATTAGATGGTATGACAATAAAAAACAGACCCAGAATTATATTTGCTAATATCAATGATTTACCCAATAATCAAGAACATCAGGAATTACGCATCCAATACAGTGATCCCAAAACATACCAACAAAATAGTTCAAGACTATCACGTCTTTCAATTTTTTCAAAGAATCCTGACAAACTTAAATGGCATCTTGTTGTCGAAGACTGGGAGCCAGATCCGGAATGTCCGTTGGAATTTACTATTCCATACGATATGATCCTCACCAAAGTAGAAGAAGAATAAAATATATGCAGTCTACTAACCCGAAAGAGAATATACCGCTATATTCAATATCAGTTATTGCATTGGCATCCCCTCTTTCGGGTTATATCTTTAGAGGATTAACGGCCTATAACAATCACTTTATAGTGGCAATCATATTATTAAGCGCATTGTTTATAGTTTATGGCGTATGGACAGTTTTTGAGTTAATAGAAGAAATATTGAAAGTAAAATTAAGGAAGTCAAAAGCCAAAGCTTAATATATAAGCGTATCGACAGTTTTAAAGTTAACAGAAGGAAAGTAAAAAATATATAGCAGGGAACTATAAAAGTTTAATAACTGATTTTTTAGATGAGCTAAATAGTATGACTATAAACAGTTCACGAATATATTTTGCTAACATGGAAGATTTGCTTAATAATCAAGAATATAAAGAACTGAGTGTAGGTTTTAGGGATCCTAAAACATATCAGTCTAACAGTGTTAGACAATCACGGCTCTCTATATTTTTCAAGAAACCCCGACAAACTAAAATGGTATCTTGTTGTTGAAGACTGGGAACCGGATTTGAATTTTCCATTGGAGTTAACAATTCCTTCCGATATGATTCTTACTAAAGTGGAAGAGTAGTGCAGTATATCTAAAACAGAAGATTCATACTACTATATGGTTTGTGAGATATGTTACTGCAGATGAATTAGAGATATTTATGGGGCGACTAAAAATTCTTAGACGCCCTCATAAATGTTGTTTGCCAAAGCAATGGCTGTTACCGCTTCAAAAATGACAGGACATCTTAGAGCAATGCAGGCATCGTGTCTTCCCGGTGCGGAGAAGTCTGCTATCTTGTCTGTTGCAAAATTGTAGGTCTGCTGAGGCTTTGCTATGCTGGATGTAGGCTTGATTGCAACTCTAAATAGAATTGGATTACCGTTGGATATGCCTCCGTTGATTCCGCCTGCACCATTTTTGGCAGTATGTCCCTCCTTGTCTATGTATGGATCGTTATGTTCACTGCCTTTCATGGCTGCTGCGGCAAAACCGTCGCCAAATTCAATGCCTCTTACGGCAGGAACAGAAAAGGCAAGATGCGATATCTGAGACTCCAAAGAGTCAAAGAATGGTTCCCCTAATCCTACAGGAACATTGTTGCAGCAGCACTCTATTATGCCGCCAACAGAGTCACCCTCCATAATAGCTCTATCAAGAATCCTGTCCCAGTTGTAAGGAAGTCTTTCAACCCCCTTAACCCCTGTTATGACATTGGAAACACCGCTCTCCCAATCTGCAGGTTCACCGCCTAATTTGGTAAGACGGGCCTCTATGCTAATAGGTGAGATTATCTTTTTTGCTATAACTCCTGCGGCAACCAAAGTTAGAGTAAGTCTACCTGAGAAGTGCCCTCCACCCTTAATGTCATTAAAGCCGTGAAACTTCTTGTATGCAGCGAAATCGGCATGCCCGGGGCGTGGAACATCTCTGAACGTTGAGTAATCCTTGCTCCGTGCATTGCTGTTTCTAAAGATAACGCAGATTGGAGCACCTGTGGTGTGCCCGCCGGATACCCCGGACATTATCTCGGGAAAATCATCTTCGTACCTGGTGGTAGTCCCTTTTCTACCGCTTTTTCTGCGCTCAAGATCTTCTAAAAAATCATCGGCAGACAGGGGAATCCCTGCAGGGGTGCCATCTATGACTACACCTATCATCTGCCCGTGAGATTCTCCAAAAACAGAAATTCTAAATTTGTTGCCGTAAGAGTTCATAAGATTATATATTATATAGTGTTGAAAATCAAATAAAAAGTGCAAATGCAAGGCTTGCGAAGCTTTTCATACCGGAGCGTACTTAAGGTACGTGAGGATTGAAAAGTTGAGTGTAACGCAGCAGTTGCCTTTTTATTTGGTTTTTATTAATTAATAGAGGAGGCTACTACATTACTAACCAATGACCTCAACCTTACAACCCCACCCTTATCCTCAGGGTGTACACGATGTGTCAAAAGGATAACAGCACATTTGGCAACAGGATCTATAACAATAGAGGTGCCTGTATAACCTGTATGCCCGTATGTCCTTACAGGATCAAAGATGTTACCGTTGCAAGATGCGTATGGGGAGTAGTTGTCCCATCCAAGAGAACGTCCAAGCTGTTTGGTCTCCTCAGGTACGCGTGTCATTGTTTCAACGGTGAGACTTCCAAGAAGGTTTTTATCTTTGTATGTTCCGCCGTTCATAAGTGCAGCTGCAATAACGGCAAGGTCGTCTGCTGTAGAGAAGACACCTGCATTACCGGAATTGCCATGATTCATTATACGTGCGAGAGGATCATGTACAACACCTTTAAGTACAGAGCCATCAGGCTGTTTCTCTGTTGGAGCAATGCGCTCTATGTATGCTTTGTCTTTTTTATTCAAAGGATTATAGCAGGTTGAGGTAAGTCCCATCTTGTCAAAGATATTCTCCTGTGCATAATCCTCCAACTTCTTGCCGGTTATGTTCTGAAGCACATTCTGCAGGGTAATGAAGTTAAGACAGCTGTACTGGAAATCTGTAGTAGGCTTGTACACACGCTTCATGGTGCAGATATAGCTCATAAGGGAATCAGGGTCTGCAGCACCCTTCTCCTTTATTACAACATCCGGTTGAACGTATGGAGGGAGACCGGATGAGTGTGTTAAAAGGTCTATAATTCTAATATTCACCTTCTCTCCTGTCTTTGGGTCTACATAAGGTTGAAAACCGGGAATATACATATCAACCCTGTCTATAAGCCTGAATCCACCCTCTTCCAATAGGTGCATCATACTTAATGTTGTTCCAACACACTTGCTGCATGAGGCTAAGTCGAATACGGTATTTTCTGTCATCTTCTCAACAGAAGGATATACAGACTTGTTGCCGTAAGCCTTTTTATACACCATTTTGCCATCCTTTACAACCGCGATTACAGCTCCGGGGATCTCTTTTTCCCCAATTGCAGCATTTATAATATCATCCACTCTCTGCAATTTTTTTGAGTCCATACCCATCTCTTCTGGAGTAGCTGCCTCCAAAACAGTAGTTTCAATTTTAGCAGCACCTTTTTTCTGGGCATTAAGAGATAAAGCTCCAAATAGCAACAAACCGCAAATTGCGGTAAATTTTAAAATTCCAACTCTCATAGTAATATCAATTAGTTTTTAAAATCAAGTTTCTGTGGATAAACGCCGGCATCTACAAGCTCTTTAATTTTGTCCATTACCCCCTGTTTGTCCGAAGCGTATGTTACGCCAAACCATTTTGCATCTGTGTCAAGGACCTTCACCTTTGATATTCCATCCTCAATAAGACGACTTACAACGGTAGGGATAAAGAACTCGGATTTAAGCTCGTTGCCGCTCTCTTTGAGAAAGTCAACGAACATCTTCTCTGAATGTTCAAAATAGTCCGGAGTAAAGCCCCACATATTCATGGATACAGGGGTATTCTCCTCTAACATAACCCATTCGTCGTTGTCATCTTTATAGCATGGGATACCGTCTACACGCATAACCTTTGTCCGCTCAACCACCTCTGTAAGGTACCCGTTGCGGTTCTTTACACATACACCCCTTGCCACGGTACCGCTATCAGACAGTGTATTTCCAACCCTGTACCCAACCATACAGTACTCATTCTTTTTTCCGTTCATCCTAACCAACTCCTCTGCAAGAGCTTCAAACCCCTCTTTGCCATAGAAATCATCTGCATTGATTACTGCAAACGGCTCATTGATAACCTCTTTTCCCATTAGAACAGCATGGTTGGTGCCCCAAGGCTTCTCTCTTCCTTCCGGTACCTTGAACGGCTCAGGAAGTTTGTCGAGACCCTGAAAAACAATCTCTACAGGTATATGATCCTTGTATTTAGAGAGGATCTTCTCCCTGAAATCCTGCTCAAAATCTCTCCTTATTGCAAAAACGACCTTTCCGAAACCTGCCCTTATAGCATCAAAAATAGAGTAGTCCATTATGGTTTCACCATTTGGACCAACACCGTCCAACTGCTTTAAACCACCATATCTGCTGCCCATTCCGGCAGCGAGCACAAATAGCGTAGGCTTGTCTGTGTTACAAAGTTCTTTGTTCATCGTATCTTTATGTTAGATGTTAGATTAATCCTTAAAAATCACTCCCTGTCAAGGCTCGGTAAAAAAGAGACGGTCTCTCTTAACGGCACTATATTGAGCAGAAAAATGACACGAGTAAAGGTACAGAAAAATCCACTAATATTCCGTGGAAAATTGAAATAAATGCCAAATTTTTTCCGCACACAGAGGTAATTATTGGTAAAGTGGTATCCATGGTTGTGGCTCCCCCTACGCAGATAGGGGCAAAAATACCAAAATATCTATAGAACAGTGGAGCCCCAAGCAGACCGTAAATTTCGCGCAATATATTGGCTAGAAGTGCTACAGTTCCAAGCTGGGTAGCCATCTGTATTCCAACGGAGGGTTCTGTGAGTTGCGTAATAAGTATGGAGGAGAGCGAATAGTATGCAAAGCCGCTGCCAATGGCCATGCTGTCAAAAAATCCCCATTTTGAGATAAAGAGAGCCGCAATAGCAGTAAAGATAAGGGTCCCGACAATTGTTCCAAGAGGGATAAGGAGCATCTTTGGCCTTATGGCCTTTAGTATCTCCTTGAGGTTCTTGTCACTGCCTATGCTCGCCCCAACCTGTATCATAAGCAGATAGAGTACCCATTGAGTGACAGACCCGTTTGCCAGTGGTGCCGGAAGCGTAGCATAATTTAATAGAAGATAGCCAAGCAAAGCCCCTAATATAAAAAATACTACCACCTTTATACTACCCATCATTGCACTCCCACCAACGTTCTCGTTTCCCTTTTCAACGCCAACGCCAAAGTTAACGCCCTCCTCTTCTCCAACACTTTCTCTACTCTCTCTACCCTTAAATTCGCCAACGCCAACGCCCTTATCTTCGCCAACGCCCTCCTCTCTCTTAAAGAACAACATATAGACAAATTTCGCCGCTATACAGCTTCCTGCAACAGCCATTGTTGATATAAAAAGGGCGTTTCCACCAAGTGTAGGGAGGTTGGATATGACCTCATTGTTTGCGCCAACAGATATTCCAAGAAAGAACAGCAGAAGATATATGGTTATCGAGATCCCCTTTGAAAGATGCTGCAGGCAGCTCACCTTCCTTAAAATATAACCGGCAAATATGCCGCAGAATATTAACCCTAAAACTGTGAACATGGTAATGTAGTTTTTTATTTTGGATGCAAAACAGTCTTAATAAGATCTATAAACCGAGGAAACGACTTCTCAATACATTTTATGTTGTTGAGCCTTACAGGTACGGGCAGTTTGCAGGAGAGGACAATGAGACTCATGGCTATTCGGTGGTCGTTATGTGTATCAAACAGCAACGGTGTGCAGGCCAACCGCTTTGTGTCCCACCCCTCTTTGTTGAGGCGTTTGCTGTCTCCTTCAATTATAAGTGAATCATTCTCAATGTATATTTTCACCCCTGTCTTTAGCAGCTCGCTGCAGATGGACTCGGCACGGTTGCTCTCCTTCTCTGCAAGTCTGTGTACCCCTTTTATTGTAGAGGTGCCGTTGCAGAACAGTGCAAGAACAGATAAAACAGGAAAGAGATCTGGACAATCCGTTGCATCAAAGTTAAAATGGCTCAGCTGCCTTGTATCATTTGTACGGCTACTGCAGATATTGCAGACATTTGCGATGGCTTCATCTGCCTGATTGCTGCCAAAAGAGATTCCTGCAATATTAATATTAGCCCCAAGAGTCTGTAAAACTTTAAAATATGCCGCAGAACTCCAATCCGCGGCCAATCTGTACTCACATGGAGTATATTCCTGATTGCCTGCAATTGCAAATTCAATATCCTTGTCTTTGGTTGTTTTCTTACAAACGACAGAGAATTTTTTTAATACCTCAACGGTTAAATCAAGGTATGGTACACTGGCCGGGTTTTCTACATGTACAACTATATTCCCCTTTTGCAATGGCAAAGCCATAAGTATCCCGGATATTGTCTGAGAACTGCAGGCTCCGTTTATGACAATTTTATTTGGTGCTCCTGCATTGCAAACCGCGTTGTCCATATTGACAGCTGCTGCAGAGAAAAAACCGCTTTTAATGGTTATGGGCAGTGTTGTCTTTTTGCTATTACTAACTGTGTTAGAGTACTTTATACCGCATGACTTTAATATGCTCACAGCTTCGGACAGGTCTCTGTTCAAGATAGATCCTCTACCATTTAATGTTACCCTTTTCCCTGTGCTCCGAGCAATAATTGCAGATAACGGCATGAGCAATCTGGTAAGTAATCCGGATTCTCCAATATTAAGTTCAATATTATTACCCTCTGTACCTTTGCATAGGCTAAAGGCTCCTGGGGAGAAAATCTTTAATGTCTTGGCAGATTCTCCATACGCTTTATCGTCTTCATTGATGCGTTCAACCCTGCATCCTAATGCTGTAATGGCAGATATTGCCGCTTCCGAATCGTTGCAGGGGGTATAGTTGAGGAGCGTTGTTGTGCCGTTTGACAATGCCGCTGCTATGATGGCTCTTTGAGAGATGCTCTTGGAGCAGGGGATACGTATACCTGCCGGTGTGGCGGGTTTGTTTGGAAGCTGAGGATTGAACAGATACGGATAGCTCGCGGGATTCAATATCTGTTCTGCCTCATCTGCACTGTACTGCCCGGTGGCTGTTTCTGCTCCATCTATGCTGCAGTATGTAAACGGAGATCCAAGGCTAAGACAACTAAGCCTTGTAAATCTGCCGGCTTCACCCATGGCAAAGGCTATAAGCGGAACGGTATGGCCATCTTTGTGAAAGTTGTATAGAGAAAGAACCCGCATGGCATCCTCTGTGGTGTGTGCTGTTGTTACAATCTTAACAACAGCTGCCCCCTTCCTTTCGCAGAGTGTGCGTATATGGAAAAGTTCGTCTAAAGATGGGGTTCCTGTAAAGTTATGATATGATATTATAAGCTTGCAACTGTTGGCAACGGCATAAGCCTTTATGTATTCTAAGTGGTCTTGCGAAGCCTCTATCTCTATGTCTGCATATTTAGCTCCATGCCTTATGGCTGCAGTTATGAGTTCAAGCGCCTCTTTTTCTGTTTTGCTGCCACCGGCTCTGTTGCTCCTGCATGTTATGATTAAATTGGGGTTGAGAGATGCCAGCTCTTCAACTTGAGAGGTGCTGAATCCGCACAGATCGCCTCTAAGCTCAGAGAGCCGGCCACACCTTTGGTTGCCGGCCAATATCTCTTTGCATTTTTCAAAGTTCTGCTCCCTTATACTTATGCAGATCATAAAAAGACACTTTTTGTTTATTGTGGGTTACTAAAATAGTTTATAGGCTTTAGCATTGGCATTGGCTTTAGCCTTTGCTTTTGGTAACCGCTCTTCCGCCGATAGACAAGTGGTTCATTACTGTTTTTGATAATATGTTATTTCTTTATCATTTTGTACAAAAACATCATTAGGCACTATAAGCTCAGCTAACGCCAAAGCCATATTAGTTTATAGTTTATAGTAAGTTAATTAGTTGATAGCCTAAAAAAAGTTAGTTCTTCATATTTACTCTATAAACTATACACTCTCAACTAAATTAAGGCCAAAGCCAACGCTTAATTTAAGGATGTGACAATGTTGTCCAAATCCACTATGGGGACCATTATATCTATCACATCATTAAATCCATAAGGCAGGATAAGGTGGAGCTTTCCACCTTCTATCTTTTTGTCGTTCTTTATGTGAGAAATTATCCTTTTGCTGTTTACAGTGGTTGCCTTTTCCGCTCGGCCTCTCTTTACAGCCTCGTTTACAAACTCCTCCATTGTTGTAGGGAATCCGCAGTTGCGGTAGTCTTCTGTTATCTTCTCTGTAAAACTGCTGTTGCCTGCAAGTTTAGATGCCATTATTACCCCTAATGCCACAGCCTCGCCGTGCATGATCTCCGGAAATCCGTTGTCGGGATAATTAAACTCCTTCTCTATGGCATGGGCAAAGGTATGGCCAAGGTTAAGCACCCTCCTTTCGCCCGTCTCAAACTCATCCTTCTCTACAACGGCAAGTTTGTGTCCGGCGCAAATCTTTATCAGTGCTGTAAGCTCCTCTTCGTTGAATATTTTACCGGTAGACGGATCAATGATGCTTCCGCTCTCTTTGACTATATTGTTTATTGTTGAAAAGTATGAGACAGCCCTGTTGTATGATTCCCTGTCATATATGATGAATGTCTTAAGCATCTCTGCAATGCCGGCCCTAAACTCCCTTGGGTGAAGAGATCTTAAAACTTCCGGAGTTATGCCAATCCATTTTGGTTGGTTGATTACTCCAAGTATGTTTTTGTAGCCGTTGAAATTAACACCGTTTTTGCCTCCTATCGAGGCATCTGTCTGTGCAAGCAGAGTGGTTGGAATAAACCCAAAATCCACACCTCTTTTGTATATGCTGGCTGTAAATCCAACTATGTCTGTGGTAATTCCGCCGCCGACTCCTACAATGAAGCAGTTTCTGTCTGCACCTCTCTCCATAAGTCTTCCAACGAGCTTCTCTATGGTGAACATTGTCTTGTTGTTCTCTCCTGTAAAGATGTCTATTACCTCCGATGTTGGTAATAGATTGTTGATAATGAGAGTTTTTATCTGTTCTATTATATGACTTACATTTGAATCTGCTATAATGAAAACAGCCTTGTCTGCCGGAATATTGTTTACCAGCAGTTCTGTAAGTGTGTCGGCGAATTTAAGCATATTTACCATTGGTCATAGCGAGTTTTTGTCAAGTCGCAAAGATACTATAAAGAAACGAAATTGAACGTTTAGGTTAAGTTTATGTTTCAAAGTGCATGAATAATGTAACATCAAACATGTAAAGGTCTACCTTTGCAGCGTTAAGTAAGCGTTAAAAAATAGGTTGGTAAAGGTTTAGCAGTATTTTTGAGAAAAGAAATATAGACCGAAAAGACAATTAAAGATTACCAAGTTATTTTTTAAGATTACTAAATTGAAAACAATGAACAGAACATTTTCATTTTTCTTCTTTTTTTACTTTTACTTTTATCATAAGATAAGAGCAGGAGTTTGATGTAGAAAAATGAACGGTTCGTTTGAAAAGATATTGAAGCTCCTGCTTGTTAAGCGGGGGCTTTTTTTGTAGTACCAAATGATGCTTTTGCAATAAATAAATTAGTTTGTGGTTTATAGATCAGCTTTAGCTTTTGCATTTGCTTTAGCTTAAATTAATCTTTAAGGCCAACGCCAAGGCCAAAGCCAACGCCAAAGCCAAAGCCAACGCCAAAGCCAAAGCCATCGCCAATATACAGTTTATGAATAATGTTGCAATTCAAGGAATTTCTAATCTATAATACATTTACAATGAAAAGGTTTGATTTTAAACCTGCAGACAGAATCTCAAAAGTTGCGGAGTATTATTTTTCTGTAAAGCTAAAGGAGATTGCTGTCATGAGAGCAGAGGAACATGATATTATAAATCTTGGCATAGGAAGCCCCGATCTTCCTCCGCACGATAATGTTGTTGAGTCGCTTTGCAGGGAGTCCCATAAGAGTAATGCTCATGGTTACCAGCCATATATTGGTATACCTGAATTGAGAGGGGCTTTTGCAGAATGGTATAAAAGATGGTATGGAGTGGAACTCAATCCAAACAGCGAGGTGCTCCCTTTAATGGGAAGTAAAGAGGGGATAATGCATATCTCAATGGCGTTTTTAAATAAAGGTGATGGAGTGTTGGTGCCAAATCCCGGCTATCCAACCTATACAGGCGCAAGCAAATTGGTTGGCGCAAATATTATAAACTATTCATTGGTAGAGGATAATGGCTGGTGGCCGGATTTTGATTCTCTTGAAAAATGCCATAGAATGAGGATAATAAACTTAGATGCCGTAAAGCTAATGTGGTGCAACTATCCGAATATGCCAACAGGGGCACCGGCAAGCCGTGAACTGTTTGAGAGGATTGTTGCTTTTGGTAGAAAATGGAACATAATAATCTGCCATGACAACCCGTACAGCTTTATCCTTAATGATAATCCTCTTAGTATACTTAGTGTAGATGGTGCAAAAGAGTGCTGTATTGAACTTAATTCGTTGAGCAAGGCATCTAATATGCCTGGGTGGCGAATTGGAATGTTAGCGTCTAATTCAAAATTTGTAGAGTGGATTCTTAGGGTAAAGAGCAATATGGATTCGGGTATGTTTAGGCCAATACAAATAGCAGCAGCAGAGGCTCTTATGCTTCCTCGCAGTTGGTATGAACAGATGAATGAGGTCTATGCCGGCAGAAGAGTGGTGGCTCGTGCCATATTGGAGGCTGTGGGATGCAGGGTAGATGACAGGCAGACGGGACTGTTCCTTTGGGGAAAGATAGTAGGAGGGAGCAGCGAAAGTAGCTGCGAACCAATCTCCAAACAGTTGTGTGACAAGCTGCTTTATAAGTGTGGTGTATTTTTGGCTCCTGGTGCCATTTTTGGCAGCAATGGCAACAACTATATGCGCATATCGCTCTGCTGCGACAATGAGATGCTTTGCAATGCGCTCAGCAGAGTGGGAAACTGTTAGAAAATAAATGTTTTCCAAGTAATTGGAATTTGTAACAAATAAAAATATAATTGGTAATTTTGCTTCCCGACATATAACCGGTTGTGTTACGCGGCGAAGTTTTAATAAGGTAGGGAGATTTAAAATGGATATTCAAAAATTAGATATAAAAGGTATTGACTGCGATAAAAGGCCGCTTGTAATAGCAGGCCCATGCAGTGCCGAGAGCCGTGAACAGGTTTTGAAGACGGCTTTGGAGCTTGCCGCGCAAGGGGTAAGGATTTTTAGGGCAGGAGTATGGAAACCACGCACAAAACCTGGCGGATTTGAAGGAGTTGGAGCTGCTGCAATACCTTGGCTAAAAGAGGTTAAGGAGAAGACAGGTATGCTGTTGGCAACTGAGGTTGCAACACCGGCACACGTGCTTGAGGTTGTAAAAGGCGGTGTGGATTTGGTCTGGATAGGTGCGAGGACCGTAACGAATCCTTTTGCGATGCAGGAGCTTGCCGATTCTCTAAAGGGGGCGGATATTCCTGTCCTTGTAAAGAATCCTGTGAACCCAGATATTGAACTTTGGATAGGTGCATTGGAGAGATTGTATAATGCGGGAATAAAAAACTTGGGTGTCATCCACAGGGGCTTTAGTTCGTACGAGAAAAAACTCTATAGGAATATTCCCCTTTGGTCTATTCCCATTGAGCTCAGAAGAAGATTTCCCAATCTTACAATTTTTTGTGACCCAAGCCACATGGGGGGATGCAGGGAGCTTATTGCCCCTTTGTCTCAGCAGTCAATGGATCTTAGTTTTGATGGCCTCATAATAGAATCGCACTGCTCTCCGGATTCGGCACTGAGCGATGCTGCGCAGCAGGTAACCCCTGATGCCTTGGGCTTTATACTAAAACATTTGGTAATTAGGGAGAATGCGGCGGTTACAGAGGATTTGGAATCGTGGAGAGCAAATATAGATGAGCTTGATGAGGAGCTACTTACACTGTTGGCAAAGCGCATGGCCGTTTCACGCAAGATTGGAAATTACAAGAAGGAGCACGGTATGCCTGTGCTGCAGAGCGGAAGGTATAACCAACTGCTCTCCAACCGTTCAAAGGTGGGGAATAAATTAGAGTTGAGCGAAGAATTTGTAAATCATATAATGAAGACCATACATGAGGAGTCTGTAAAGATTCAGTTGGAGCTATAAGGGTGATATATATGAGAATACTTGTGTTAGGAGCCGGCAAGATGGGCTCATTCTTTACAGACCTTTTGAGTTTTAAGCATGAGGTGGCTGTAATGGAATCCAATCCGTTGAAGATGCGTTTCATATACAACTGTTATAGATTTACCTCGTTAGAAGAGATTGCAGGTTTCAAGCCGCAATTGCTTATAAATTGCGTTACACTATCGGAGACTATTAGTGCGTTTAACGAACTTTTACCGTACCTCCCGCAAGATTGCATTATTTCAGATATAGCTTCTGTAAAGACAGGGCTACAAGAGTTTTATGAAAACAGCGGCTTTAGATACGCATCTGTACACCCTATGTTCGGCCCCACCTTTGCTAACTTGGGCAATTTACAAAGCGAAAATGCCATAATAATAAGACAGCCTGCAAATGAGGCAGTACCAACTGCTAACCAAACAGGTTGCAGTATTGCCGGTAGAGGAACAGACCCGCAAGGTGTGGCCTTCTTTAAAGAGCTGTTTGGAACACTAAAACTTAATGTAAGAGAGTATACTTTTAAAGAACATGACGAGGTGGTTGCTTATTCGCTGTCAATACCATTTGCATCCACCCTTGTGTTTGCCTCAATAATGAAGCATCAGGAGGTGCCTGGAACCACATTTAAAAAGCATCTTGCTATTGCGCGAGGGTTGCTTGGCGAAGATGACTACCTTCTAACAGAGATTCTGTTTAACCCCAACACACCTGAACAGTTGGAAAAAATCACAAAAAAACTTAAACAGATGTTAAGTATAGTTGAAGAACGAGATACCGCGCGAATGAGGGCCTTTTTAGATGAGGTGAGGGAAAATTTAAAGTAGGATAGGAAATTATCTTTGTGAAAATCAAAATAATTGCTACATTTGCAGCCCTTTGGGTGCGTATGTGCCCAAAGTTTTGTTGATCGCAACAATAAAATAAGTATTAACAACTTAACAATCAGTACAGTGGATTATCAAAGTTACAAGACAATCTCGGCTAATAAGCAGACTGTTACAAAAGAATGGTTGCTTATTGATGCTACAAATGTAGTCTTAGGCCGTCTTGCTTCGAGAGTAGCAATGGTACTCAGAGGCAAAGAGAAAGCCAACTTCACCCCACACGTAGACTGCGGTGACAACGTTATTATCATCAATGCAGACAAAGTGCGCCTAACAGGCAAGAAGTTGACAGAAAAAGTTTATGTTAGACATACCGGTTATCCCGGTGGACAGCGTTTCGCAACTCCAAAAGAGCTTTTGAAACGTAAACCAATAGCTGTGTTGGAGCATGCTATTAAAGGAATGCTTCCTAAAAACAGACTTGGCGCAGATCTGTTCCGTAATGTTTATGTTTATGCAGGCAGTGAGCATCCTCACGAGGCTCAGCAGCCAAGAGTAATCACCCTTAATGAGATTTAACAGCTATGGAATTGATTAATGCATTAGGAAGACGTAAAGCAGCGGTTGCCCGCGTTTATGTTAAATCCGGCAATGGTAACATTACCATTAACGGGAAGGAGTTGGCTGCATATTTCCCTCAGGCAACTCTTCAGTTCATCGTTAAGCAGCCTCTTGAACTTACAGGTACAGCTGCAAACTATGACATTAAAGTAAATCTTGTAGGAGGTGGAATCAAAGGTCAGGCAGAGGCTTTGAGACTTGCAATTTCACGCGCCCTATGCGAGATTGACAGAGAGGCTTATCGTTCACAGCTTAAAGCTGCCGGCTTCTTAACCCGCGACTCTCGTGAGGTTGAGAGAAAGAAACCTGGCCAGCCTGGTGCACGTAGACGCTTCCAGTTCAGCAAACGTTAGTATTTTACTATCGTTGCTTTTTTTGCACAGCCAGAATTTAAAGCAAAAAGATTTAATCCGCTTCCCGACAAAAAATTGGTTGTCGGGAAGCATATTAACTACTTGAGGCTTGTTCGGCTGCGAAAAATTCCAATGACCTGCCTAAATTTGGCAGCTACACTATGGAATTGATAATGAGTTATTAACAGAAACTGCGAAAACTATAAGACAGTTTCACAAAAATCAAAAAAATGCCAAGAACAAATTTTGAGGCCCTATTAGAGGCTGGTTCTCACTTTGGTCACTTAAAGAGAAAATGGAATCCTAAGATGGCTCCTTACATCTTTATGGAGAAAAACGGAATCCATATCATTGACCTTCACAAAACAGCAGTTAAAATTGACGAGGCTGCAAACATGATGAAACAGCTTGCAAAAGCAGGAAGAAAGATCCTTTTCGTTGCTACAAAGAAGCAGGCTAAAGATATTGTTGCAGAGAAGGCTAAAGCTGCCGGAATGCCATACGTTACAGAGAGATGGCCTGGTGGAATGCTTACAAACTTCCCTACTATCCGTAAGGCGGTGAAGAAGATGAACACCATAGATAAGATGATCTCAGACGGAACATTTGACACTCTTGCAAAGAGAGAGAAACTTCAGATTACACGTCAGAGAGCAAAATTAGAGAAGAACCTCGGCTCAATTGCAGACCTTAACAGACTACCATCTGCTCTGTTTGTAGTTGACGTTCAGAAAGAGATGAATGCCGTAAAAGAGGCTAATCGTCTTAATATACCTGTTATTGCAATGGTTGATACCTGCTGCGATCCTACACCTATAGATTATGTAATCCCTGCAAATGATGATGCTGCAAAATCTATCTCTCTAATTGTGGGAACCCTTTGCGACGCTGTTACAGAGGGACTTCAGGAGAGAAGAATTGAGAAAGAGAAGGAGAAAGAGGTACAGGCTTCAGCTGAGAACAAAGAGGGTGAGGCACCTGTAGGCAAGAAGGTACGTCCTCGTAAGAATGTTGCTCCAAAGGAGGAGGCTCCCGTAGAGGCTGCACCTGCAACAGAGGCTAAAGCAGAGTAATTTATTAACGAATTAAATTTTTTTACAATGGATATTAAAGCAGCAGACGTAGCGAAACTACGTCAGATGACCGGAGCCGGTATGATGGACTGCAAAAAAGCTCTTGTGGAAGCTAACGGCGATTACGAGAGAGCACAGGAGATCATCCGCGAGAAAGGTAAGTTAGTTGCAGCAAAGCGTTCAGACAGAGAGACTTCTGAGGGTTCTGTAATAGCACTTACCAATGCAGACCACACAAAGGGCGTACTTGTATGCCTTGGCTGCGAAACAGACTTTGTTGCAAAAAATGCAGATTTCCAGTCTCTTGCAAACGGTATAGCTAATGCAGCTCTTGAGAATATGCCTGCAGATATGGCAGCCCTTATGGCAACACCTTTCAATGGTGCTACCATTGAAGAGGCTATTACACAGCAGACAGGCAAGAGCGGTGAGAAACACGCTATCCCATTCTATGGTAAGATAGAGGCTCCATACATTGGAACATATATTCACATGAACGGCAAAGTTGCTACCATAGTAGGTTTTAGCAAACCTATAGATGAGCATGCAGCTAAAGAGATAGCAATGCAGATTACTGCAATGGCTCCTGTTTCAGTAAGCAAGGAGGATTGTCCTCAGAGCGTAATAGACAAGGAGTTGGAGATTGCTGTTGAAAAGACCAAAGAGGAGCAGGTTAAAAAGGCTGTTGAGGCTGCCCTTAAGAAAGCAGGCTTCAACCTTTACATTGCCGAGAACGAAGAGCATATCAATGAGGGTATAATGAAAGGTAATATCACCGAGGCTCAGGCTCAGGAGATAAGAGACATTAAAACCAAAGTTGCAGCTGAGAAAGCAGCAAACCTTCCTGAGCAGATGATTAAGAACATTGCTCAAGGACGTTTGGCCAAGTTCTTTAAAGAGAGTACTCTTGAAGAGCAGACTTTTGTAAAGGACGGCAAGATCTCAGTTAAGGAGTATCTTAAGAGCGTGGATCCTGAAGTTAGGGTTACCGGGTTCTATAGGTTCAGCCTAAACGATTAATTTTTTAAAAGCCGCCTAAAAAGGCAATTGCTGCGTTACGCTCACTTTTTAAATCCTCACGTACTTTAAGTACGCTCCGGTGTTAAAAAGTTCGCGAGCCTTGTGTTTGCACTTTTTAGGCGGCTTTTGTATTTCGTTTAAACTGAATTAAGCGAATTCTAAAAATTGTATAGAAAAGGATGGCTTGCGGCCATCCTTTCTTACCATATGATAAAATTAATTTTATAATGATACAATGTGAGAGATCTTATACCACAACTCATTAATCTGATTGTGCTTGCTACAAGCCTTCTCAAAAGGGGTAAATGCAACCTCATTGTTTATCTGCCCTACCATAACATCGCTCTTGCCGGCCAAAAGGGCTTCAATAGATTGATATCCAAGAATGCTTGCCAAAACCCTGTCCATGCAAGAGGGAGAGCCGCCGCGTTGGATATGACCAAGTGTGGTAACGCGTGTCTCGTAATCAGGTAGAATTTCCTTAACCTTTGCTGCGACTTCCATGGCGGAGCCGTATATACCACCCTCAGAGACTATTACAACCCCGCTTGTCTTGTTCTTACGTCGCTCGTTGTTAAGGTATTGACAAAGAGAATCTATGTCGGGATGCACCTCCGGAATAAGAGTTGCCTCTGCGCCGGTACCTAAAGAGGTGTATAACCCAATAAAACCTGCATCCCTGCCCATAACCTCTACAAAGAATACCAGATTGTGAGAATCTGCGGTATCCTTAATCTTGTCTATTGCCCATACAGCAGTGTTTATGGCAGTATCAAAGCCTATGGTATAGTCTGTTCCATATATGTCATTGTCTATTGTGCCCGGTATTCCCACTACAGGAAAATCAAACTCTGTTGCCAAAAGGTGTGCACCCCGGAACGAGCCGTCTCCACCAATAACAACAAGAGCATCTATGCCGCAGCCCCTCATGTTGTCTATTGCAATCTGCCTGTATTTCTTGTCTTTAAATTCGGGGCACCTGCTTGATTTTAATATTGTGCCTCCGTGCTGGAGAATCTTTGACACCGAGTGGCTCTGCATGGTCATAAACTCTCTGTTTATAAGACCGCTGTAGCCCTTCATAACACCAACACATTCAAGTCCTTTGAATATTGCTGTCCTTACAACCGCCCTTATTGCGGCATTCATTCCGGGAGAATCTCCTCCCGATGTGAGTACTGCTACCCTCTTAATCTCTTTATTAGACATATCTCTGCGTAAATCATTGTAAATAGATTTTGCAAATGTATCTACTTTTTTAATAAGGATATTATGTTGCATAATATTTTTACGTAGCTGCGGGATAAAACACTAATTTATAAAATAAACACATAGCGAAAAAGCAAATTTGGGAAAAGCGTAGCGAATTAGCTGATACAGCGTTCGTTACGCTTTGTTTTTCTATGGGA
>ENA-OOYV01001007-OOYV01001007.1-human-gut-metagenome-genome-assembly--contig:-NODE-1007-length-18111-cov-20.690463_pt1 | contig 18111 bp, 15 predicted proteins | sample MGYA00241704_ERZ501380 | MGnify/ENA primary metagenome ERZ501380 (study PRJEB25962, sample SAMEA2042984) | human gut metagenome | biome: human gut; feature: human-associated habitat; material: faeces...
GTTGCTCAGGTACTTATAAAATAAGTTAAACTAAAATGCTGCGGAATTTAGGGTATTGTTGTTTGCCACCTTTGCGTTGATGGCGTTTTTGTTTTGAGTGCTAAGATAGTTATCTGCAATGGTTTTTAGTTGAATATCGTATGTGTCCATCAATCCTTTTTTGACTATAAAACGAAAATTACTATCCATACTTTCTCTGTTAGGCACTTTATCATTTTGCAAGCGGAAGCAGTTTACGCACTTTACCCATACATCATAGGGATTGTGTTGCTTAAAGGCCAAATGTACAAAGTACATAAGTGAAGTCTGTGTTTTCATCCATACTATAGGATGTTCAAATACCGTTTCATCGAAAATACCTTTGAATGTGGCAAATGTGGTGTCGGAGGAGATATATCCACCGCCAAGTAGGGCGGAGAACATTAAATGTATCTCATCTTCGCTATTCGGACTGTAAAATACAACTTTGCTCGTATGAATGAGCCGTTCATCAGAAGTTTTTTCATTGAACGTATTTTCAATGTGGTTGAACTTATCACAGATAGTCTTTAATTTAACATCATACCTATCCAACCATCCGGTTCGCTTAATCCAACTGTAACCTGATACAAAACAAGCTTTGTGCGGAGTGTGTCCGTTTATGCTGAAACAACATTCTCCTTTTACCCACAAATCCTTCTTGTTGAATTTGTAAAATGCCTGATATACGAAAAAGGACAACTGCCGTTGCGTTTTAATCCATTCTACCGGCTTGCTGAATGTCTTTTTATTGAAAATTCCGACAAATGTTTTCAAGCCAGTGTCAGGTGCGATGTATCCGTATTTCACTAAATCTTGATACAGCACTGCTATATCTTCTTCACTTTGTGGTGTGTAGAATGTCTCTGTCTGATGCGTTGGCTCAAATTCAGTAAAGTCAACTTCCTGGTAGAGGGCTTTGGTCGTTTCGTAAAGTCCCGTATTGTGTCTCGGAACACGCCAAGTGCTGAATCGCTTTCCATTTTCCCTTTTCCATTGCTTTTCAAAAAGGATGTAGGTGCTGGGAAGTTTGCAGATGGTAGATACAGCATAGGCTATCACTTTCAGTTGCAGCGGCTTCGTTTGCGGCATCGGCTGATAGTGTTCATCCAAGAGACCTGTGTGTATGGCTCTTTGTAATAATGTAGCCACCTGTTCATTGGCTAAAGGCTCAATCAAATCTTTATATTCGCCTTTCACCTCCTCTTCTTGCCTTTTGCAAAGTGACAGCAACGCTTGCATATTGTTCGCATAACAGTCAATAACCTTGACGTATGCAGAATCAATTTCCTGTCTGTGACTTTGTACATAGTTTACGACCGGGACGGTAAATTCGTTATTTGTTATAAGGTTTGCCAAAAGAGGAGAGGGGGCTTGTTCCATATATTGATAGATCTCATTCGCCCATTTCCCGATATTCATCCACGAAGAGTCAAGTGCTTCAAATTCGATTTCATCATCCAAATCCAATTGGCTTTTCATTTCACCGACGATTCGGGTAATCTTCGTTATCTTTATAACGGTTTCTTGCCTTGTCATAAACACGAGATTTAATCAATGTCCGGAATCAATGATACGGCATTCTGCTTGTTTTTGTCAAGCACCTTTGCATAAATTTGCGTGGTCGCCAATTCTTTGTGTCCTAATAGTTTTGATACTGTGTAGATGTCTGCGCCCAAGTCAAGCATAAGCACAGCGAAGGTATGTCTCCCGCAGTGGAAGGTCAGATTCTTATTGATATTGGCAGCCATGCTCCAACGCTGTAATTCCAATGAAGTCCAAGCTCCGTATGTAAATCCTGTAAAGACGGGATCTTCCGGGTTGCCTCTTTCACCGAGGTATTTTTCTGCCTGTGAGGAAATGTCAAGATACTCTTGTCCGCCAGTCTTTTTTTGTTTGAAGACGATTCTCGTGTAATCTCCAAATTTTTGAACTTCGCTCCATGTGAGTTTCTGAATATCGCTTTTACGAAGTCCGGTCAGGCATGAAAAGAGGAAAGCTCTTTTTAGAATAGGATAGCGGCAAGGAGTAGCAGCCAACTGTTTTACCTCTTCCAAGGTCAGATAGTCACGCTTTACTTCTGCGGCTTTGAATCCCTCGATTCCACGCAAAGGATTTACAGGCATGATTCTTTCATCGTAAGCCTGGTTGATACAGGCGCGGAGCTTATTGAAATAAGAGACTTTTGAGTTTTGGGACAATCCTTGAAACACATCCCTCTCCCTACGTGGACCGGTACGCTTGTGAGTGTCTTTTTCCACATTGTTCAAAAAATCTTTGAAGCCGTTTATAAACTCCGGAGTAATATCTTTGAATGTGGTTTTCTCATCACAATAGATTTCGAGATAACGCAAGCAGCTTCTCCAGTTACCCCAGTTTCCCTCAGATTCTGGATTCTTGTGTCTTTCTTCAACCATCTTCCGATAGTATTCCAAAAAAGGAGTATCTTCTTTGAATTGGCGAGTGAAAGAATACTCTCCGTTCTGCATTTCAATGAGGCGTTTGGATTTTATAGCCTGAGCGGTTGCCAATGTCTGTCTGTTCTGCTCACGCTCCAACGGAGTAGTGGCATCGATCAGGTAAAGTTTCAAATACTCTTTCTGACGTTTCCCATTTCTGTAGATGTCGAGATACAAGCTCACGTTACCGTTTGCCAACTTCTTTTCCCGTAATTTTACAGGTTCTTTCTGGATTGTTGTTTTCTTAGTCATAGCCTGTTCCTATTTTAATGAGAGATATGATTCGTTGTCTTCGGGGGACATATTTTTGTCCCTTGCATCCCTTCGGGGGACAATCTGGGGACAAAAATACGAAAAAAATATGAAAATAGGCAGAAAGTATGGAGAAAAAGAGAAAATACAAATTCTCATAAAATCATTGATTTTCTGTATTTTACGGATTTATATTTTCTCTTTTTATGCTTTTCTTTTCTTTAGGTCACTTGCCGATGCAGAAATGCTTGAATATATTCCCCAACACCTCGTCAGTGGTGATTTCTCCGCCCACGATCTCAGCCAAGTGGAAAAGACATTCACGTAAATCTTGGCTCACCAAGTCACCGGAGAGATGCATAGCCAGACCGTCTTGTACCCGATGAATAGATTCCAGTGCACGGCTCAACGCTTCGTAGTGACGGATATTGCTTACCACTACATCATTTTGTGAAAGGTCGGGTAGGGCTGCAAAGTCCACCAATTGCTTTTGAAGTTGAGAAATACCCTCTTTTTGTTTGGCGGAAAGCAAGATAACACAAGCATCTTCGGGCAGGTTTGGAAACATCCGATGGGTAGAGGGAGTCGACTCCAGCCCCGTAACGTTGGGAGTACCAGTTTTCTTTCCGATAATATTCTGATTCATAGAATCACTGCTTGAAGAATAAGCGTTACCCGAAGGCAGGAGATCCGATTTATTTAAAACGATCACCAGATGCTTGCCCTCACATCGGGGAAGAATCTTTTCAGCCAGTTCACGATATTGCACCTCAGCACAAGTAGCATCGATCACCCAAAGCACAATGTTTGCCTGTTCCAGTTTCTGAAAACTGCGTTCGATACCCAAGTTTTCGATGGTATCAGTCGTGTCACGGATTCCGGCTGTATCGATAAAGCGGAAGGTGACACCGCCTAAATTCATGGTGTCTTCGATGACATCGCGCGTGGTGCCGTGGATGTCGCTTACGATAGCTCGTTCTTCATTTAGTAGCGCATTCAGCAAAGTCGATTTTCCCGCATTGGTTTCTCCCACGATGGCAACTGGCACACCGTTCTTCAATGCGTTGCCGACACTGAAGGTGTCGACCAGATGACTGATGACTTGTTCTATCTGACGGGCTATTTCTTCCAGTTCTGAACGGTCGGCAAACTCCAGTTCTTCGTGGTCACTGAAATCCAGTTCCAACTCCATGAGAGAAGTCAGGTGCAGCAGCTTTTCTCTCAAGGCTGACAGTTCGCGACTGAATCCTCCGCGCATCTGGTTCATAGCCATGCGGTGTGTGGCGGCAGAGGTTGAGGCAATCAGGTCGGCTACGGCTTCTGCCTGACTCAAGTCCATCTTGCCGTTCAGAAAGGCACGCTGGGTATATTCACCCGGTCCGGCTGCGCGACATCCATTCTTGATCAGGAGTTGCATGACCTGTTGCAGGATGTAAGACGAGCCGTGGCAGGATATCTCTACGGAGTCTTCACCGGTATAAGAATGAGGGGCACGAAAAAGGCTGACCAGCACTTCGTCTATTACTTCTCCTTCAGGGGAAAGAATGTGTCCGAAAGTCAGAGTATAGGGTTTACGCTCTGCCAGTGGCTTGCCCGAGGCAGGAGTAAAAATACGGTTGGTGATGGTGATAGCCTGAGCACCCGAAACGCGGATCGTGCCGATGGCTCCGCCTTGAGCGGTAGCAATGGCACAAATAGTATCTTCTGTTTGTTGTATATTCACGATATTTTCTTGCTTTTTAATCATTACAAAGATACGGCTTTTTCGGCTTATTTCCGGAAAAGTTTGGACGATATTATTGCGGAGAATAAAGCTCCCGAATGAGGAGGTCGACTACTTTCTCGAGATAAATCCGGTCGGTTTCATCGAATGTATTCAGCTGGTCGCTGTCGATGTCGAGCACACCTTTTACTTCTCCGTTGGCGATTATCGGGACAACAATTTCCGAGCGGGAGAGGGAACTGCATGCAATGTGTCCCGGAAACTGGTCTACGTCGGGTACGACCTGCGTCTGTGCTTCCGACCAGGCGGTACCGCATACTCCGCGTCCTTTTTTGATACGATAGCAGGCTACACTTCCCTGAAACGGTCCCAAGTGAAGTTCGCCGTTGTGTACCAGATAAAAGCCCACCCAGAAAAAGTCGAATGCTTCCTTCAGAGCGGCGCAGGTATTGGCCAGTACACTGATTTCGTTCTTTTCTCCTTCTATGAGCGGAGCGAATTGTGTAAGAAATGTTTGATAACGTTCTGCTTTGTTTAGTTTATTGTCTTGCTTGAAACTTGCTTCCATAAAAATGATAATATGCATTTGAATATTGCGGGAGGTAGATAGACTGTCCTTCTATGGTATTAGAGTCTGATCTTTTACGACTATCTCTTTGGGGAACGATAGCCTGACAGCATACCATCGGACCCTCGATTTGATCTCCCGAAGCGATGAATTAACGATGCCTGAAGCTGTTCCTTCTGTAAGATGACAGGAACGGCTTCAGGCAGTTTACTGTACGCTGGGACTATCAGATACGTTCCAGCACAATCTTTATCAGATCGTCTATCTGATTCTTGTAGCCCGTATTGGCTTCTTTAGCCACACGGTTGGCTATCACCATGCAGACGGTAGTAGCCTTGTGCCCTTGCAGACGTGCCAGACCTGCCAGCGCCGAACTTTCCATTTCGAAGTTCGTGATGCGATGTCCCTGATATTCGAAGCTTTCTATCTTTTCGTTCTGGTGAGGGTCGGCAAGTGGAATGCGGAGCTGTCTGCCTTGTGGGCCGAAGAATCCGCCACAGGCTACCGTGACACCCCGTACCATGTCCGCTCCAGCAATACGTTCTACCAGTTCCTTGTCGGCATGGATTACATAAGGTGCCGGTGCGCAAAGATTGCCGCTCCATCCCAAGTGGTTCAGCAGTGCGCGTTCCATCGGCAAGTCGCATACGGCATTTCTGCCTGCGTAAAAGTTCAGGAGGCCGTCGAATCCTACCGAAACTTCGGAACAGATGAAAGTTCCTACAGGGGTATAAGGCTGTAAGCCACCGCAAGTTCCGATGCGTACCAGTTCCAGCTGGCGGAAAGTATCGTTTTCTTCACGCGTCTGGAAATTGATGTTTGCCAGCGCATCGAGTTCGTTCATCACGATATCTATGTTGTCACAACCTATTCCGGTAGACGTAACAGTAATTCTTTTTCCTTTATACATACCAGTTACGGTACGAAACTCACGGCTTTCTACTTCACATTCTCTGCTCTCGAAGTGAGAAGCCACAAGAGCTACTCGTCCGGGGTCGCCCACGAGAATTACTTTATCGGCCAGGTGTTCCGGTTTCACATGGAGATGAAATACAGAGCCATCTTCGTTTATAATTAGTTCTGAGGGTGGAAAATACTTTTTCATAAGATTGTTATTTTTTTGTTTAGTCAGTTGAGTTTTACGATAAATGTTGAGGCTTTATTTGCCGATAGGCTCATGTCCCGCAGGGTTTGCGTCGGGACGTGCAATGCTGCTCCGCATATCGGTATCTGCCTGAATGTTCTTCATCCGGTAATAGTCCATGATACCTAGGTTGCCGTTGCGGAAAGCTTCTGCCATAGCCTTCGGAACCTCAGCTTCTGCCTGTATCACGTTGGCGCGGGCTTCTTCTGCCTTGGCTTTCATTTCCTGCTCCAGGGCAACCGCCATGGCGCGGCGTTCCTCGGCTTTTGCCTGTGCGATATTTTTATCGGCATTTGCCTGATCTATCTGCAGGGAGGCTCCGATGTTGCGGCCGATGTCGATGTCGGCAATATCGATGGACAGAATTTCGAAAGCTGTACCTGCATCCAGTCCCTTACGCAGTACCAGTTTGGATATGGAGTCGGGGTTTTCGAGTACCGACTTGTGGTTTTCAGACGAACCGATGGATGAAACGATACCTTCGCCTACACGTGCCAGAACAGTGTCTTCGCCGGCACCACCCACCAGCTGGCGGATGTTGGCGCGTACGGTTACACGTGCCTTGGCAATGAGCTGGATACCATCTTTGGCAACTGCCGTTACGGGAGGTGTATCGATGACTTTCGGGTTGACAGACATCTGCACGGCTTCGAATACATCGCGTCCGGCAAGATCGATGCCAGTAGCCATCTGGAATGACAGGTCGATGTTGGCTTTCGAGGCCGATACCAGTGCGTGTACCACCTTTTCTACATGTCCGCCTGCCATATAGTGGGCCTCCAGTTCATCGCGGGTAATGGTACTCAGTCCTGCCTTGTGGGCTTCTATCATAGCCGGCACGATAACGTAAGGCGGGACGTTACGGATACGCATCAGGAAAAGCTGGACGAGCGAGATGCGTACGCCCGAAACCTTGGCCGAGAGCCACAGAAAGAAAGGCACATAGTGGAAAAATACGGCCAGTAGGATGACCGCTCCGATAGCCAGAATGAATGGGAGATAATTCGAATCAATCATAGATAAAAAGGGTATTTAAGGTTAAAGATTACTGCTGGTTGCAGCGTACTACATACACAGTGCTGTTGTCTATACGGGTTACGCGTACGGAAGTCCGTTCGTCGATGAATCCGTCGGCCGACTGTACCTCGACAATGTGTCCGTTTATTTCTGCGTTTCCTATCAGTGTAAGGCGTGTCAGCGACGTACCTGTGTCGCCCACCTGAATGTTTGTTCCTTTCAGGGGCTCAGGCTTGTAGTCGAGTGTTTTTTTGAGCGACAGGCGGTCTACGGTCTTGGAACGCATGAACCAGATGGTAACACCGATTATTCCGACTGCAACAACGGCAAGTGTGATGAATCCTGCCTGCGTGCCTACAGCATGAAACGCGTAGTAGATGGCGTAGAGCAGACTGACCCCCGATGCAATACCTGCAAGGGTGATGCCGGGAACGAGAAAGACTTCTACGGCAAAGAGCAGAAGCCCTGCTACGATAAGTGCAATGATAATCAGTATTTCCATATAGTTCGTATTGGTTATGTCAATGCTTGTTTACTGTTTCAGCGCTTTCAGTTCGGCATTACGTACAGAGAAAGTCAGCTCTTCCAGTTCATGACGCAGTTCGTTGGTGCGTTTTTCTTTGTCGAGAATGCCGGGAGTAAGTTTTTCTTTTCCTGCCTTATTGCTCTGCTGATAGGCCGTACGCAGATTTTCCAGCGATGCTTCCAGCGAGGCAAGGTCTTTTTCTTTTTGCAGGAGAGAAGCATACATCTGGCGTGCTTCCTTGGAACGGAAGTCGGACAGGGTATGGTAAACCGCGTTGTCGTCTACTACGAAACGGAAATCTCCTTTCTTCTTTTCCGTATTCTCGCCGTACATCACCTGAGCCAGATGCTGTTTGGCAATGCGTACCTTATTGTCGTCGTTCCAGGTTTTCTTTATTTCTCTCAGACTGGCTACGTCGATAATTGTCTGCGGGTCGGTATTTTCATAATCGTATACCTGCTTGGTTTCGTTCGGAACGAATACATATACGCAGACTTTTCCTTCTGGCTGATAACGGTCGGAAGCAAACCATCCCAAATTGTTCAGGTCGTCCAGCGCATACATGTAGTCGTTGTAAGGCGAGTTGAACGGCATACCGATGTTGTCCGGGCGGAGATAACTGTTGTCGTCTGAGTCGTAGCGGGTTACAAAAATATCGTATCCTCCCATGCTTTCGTCACCTTCCGCACTAAAATAAAGTGTAATGCCGTCGGAAGCCATGAACGGATAGTTCTGGTTGTGTCCGGTTTCGCTCAATCCTTCCAGCGGCCGTGCATCCTCCCATTTGTCAATCAGCTTGATGCGTGAATACAAATGAGTTTCTCCATCATCGGCAGAAACTTGGGTAAAAATCATTTTATCTCCCAGTTCATTCACAAAGGAAGTGCCGGAACCGTCTTCGGTTTTCGAGATTGTTCCCGATTCCTTACTTAATTTATAGGCGGAAAGAAAGTTGTTCTTATCGACGACGAAGCTGTCTATTACGGCTACATTTTCCGTACCACGCAACATCCGGGCAGCCTGACGGCAGCGGTCCAGTTCTTTTTCGGCCTCGGACGTATCACGCTTTTTCTTTTCCAGCCAGTCTATATGTTCTTCCAGATTTTCTGTCGCTTCGTCGAAACGGTACATCGAATAATATAGTTTGCCTAAATACAAGTAAGCATTGATGACCTTGCGGGCTGCACTTTTTTCCAGATAAGGTAGTGCTTCCTGCAGCTCGCCCGTTTCGTAGCAGCATGCTCCGTACCAGAAATTATAATTGGCGTTCGACGGTGCCTGTTTTACCAGTTTCTGGAAAACGGGTTTGGCTTCAGCGAACTTTCCTTCCAGAAACCATTCTTTGGCTTGGGTAAGCGATTGTGCAGAAGCGCTTCCCATGCAGCATAAACCGATAAGGGCTAGGGTATATTTCTTGTTCATGATATTTTTCGTGTTGTTTCAATATGTCATTTTCAAAAGTACGAAGTTTCTTCGAAATTTTGTCTATTTCGGTATTCTATTTTTCAAAATCTTTCGGGAATCGTTCTTTTCGTGTAATTTTATCCCCGTTTTTGATTTAATGAATGTATGGGAAAATTGACTGAAGAAGACAAGCTGATGCGACGCATTGAGAAGCGTTTCAATAAAGGGGTTATGCAATATGGACTGATAGAAGATGGCGATAAAATACTGGTGGGACTGTCGGGAGGAAAGGACTCGCTGGCATTGCTGGAGTTGCTGGCTCGCCGTTCGCGTATCTACAAGCCTCGTTTTTCGGTGGTTGCCGCGCATGTGGTGATGACGAATATTGCTTACGAGTCGGACATGGACTACCTGCGTGCGTATGCCGAAGGGCTGGGCGTACCGTTTGTGCGTTACGAAACGTCTTTCGATCCGTCGACAGACACCCGCAAGTCGCCGTGCTTTCTTTGTTCCTGGAACCGTCGGAAGGCGCTCTTTACGGTAGCCAAGGAGCAGGGATGCAACAAGATAGCCTTGGGACATCACATGGATGACATTCTGGAAACGCTGTTGATGAACATGACGTTTCAGGGGGCGTTTAGTACCATGCCGCCGCGTTTGGTGATGCGGAAGTTCGACATGACGATCATCCGTCCGATGTGTCTGGTGCATGAAGCCGACCTGATAGAAATGGCACAGCTCAGGGGGTATCGCAAGCAAATTAAGAATTGTCCGTATGAAAAGGATTCTCATCGTTCGGATATGAAGGAGGTACTGCGCTCGCTGGAGCGGATGAACCCTGAAGCACGGTATAGTTTGTGGGGGAGCATGAACAATATTCAGGCGGATTTGCTTCCAGAAGAAATAGATGTATAGAAGTTTCCAGCTGTCTTTGCTGCTGAAAAGAAAAGACTTGTGCAGGGGGTGAGCTGAAAACCTCTGCATAAGTGTGATAATTTGTCTGCTTCTTTTTTCTGTTTTTGTACAAATTTTCTAAGATTTTGTACAAAAGACATAATGTTTTGTACAAAAACTGAAAAGATATCGTTATGTTTTGTGTATGGTTTCCTGAGGATTTTTTTTCGGATGGGGAGAAGTTTTTTCTTTTTCCATGGAAGGATTGGAAAGAATTTTCCAAACATTTTATACTGTTTTTTTGTTATTCAACTACAAAACAGATAAAACTATGAGAATGAGTGTGGTTTCTGCCGGAAGGACTGAGGCGGACAACCGGCTGATTCTGGTTCCGGATGAGCTTTTAAGGGCTGCTTCCGGACATATATTATGTTGTCGTTAACCTTTTTTGTTGTAAGCATACCAAACGATAATGATATGAAAAACGGTTTCTTTTATATTGCTTTCTTGTGTATGGTATCAGTTTTTTCCGGTTGTAGTGAGCAAGAGCGTACCGGAAGTCTGGGCGAAACGGAATTATATTTTAACGAACGTCTTGCTTCCATTTCAGCCGACGGCGATTCAGCCTTTTGGATAGGTAGCGAAGCTGGTGATATATGGTACATGAAGCAGCGTAGTTTTCAGGGTTACAATATTGGTGCCGACCGCATTTATAAGGTCGTGACCGACTCGGTACTGGCGGACGGAAAATTATGTTGGGTAGGGATACGTAATTCCGGCTTGCAGAAATGGAAGTTAAATGAAGAAGAAACTTCTTTGGAGGAAATTTGTGCCATTCCAAACAAAGGCACTAATTATTCGGTCTACGATATACTTTTCGTCGGAAAATCGCTTTACGTAGCAACAAGTCAGGGACTTTACACCATGCCTCGCTCAGGAGAGAAGGAACTGAAGCTGGTTTATCCGTCGGAGGATAGTGAAACAGCACGCTCGGGAAAGCCGTTCATCGTAAATAATATTCGGAGGTATGGATCGGGCTGCTTGTTGTGCGCTACGCAGGAAGGACTGGTCAGGATAAGTCTGGCTAATGGAGAGGTTTCTTTATCGCATGCCGGAGAGCCCATATACACGGTTTCGATATACGATAACAAGGTTTATCTGCTGGCAAGAAAGAAACTGTATGTGGAGGATGTGAAAGGGAATGTGCTGCATGAAGTAGATCTGAAGTTTTCGCCTCGTATTTATTATAAGCTGGGAAACATTCATTATTTTATCGATGACAATCATTTGTTGCTCAGTGACGACCTGAAATCGTTTTTGTCGGTACCGCTGAGGCGGAAAGTACCGCAGTTCTGCAACAATGTCATTGCTACCGACAAGGTGAATGGTTTTACGGTTCTGGTTACAGAGAACGCCTTGTGGAATATTCCGCTTCATCTGGGTATCTTCAATGCCAATGGAGAAATTGTGGCATCGTGCGCCGATGGTACCAATATTTATTATGTAAACTCCAAGAATGAGTTGTATTGCCAACGTACGGGCGACAATGTGGCTTTTAAAATATTGGATATACCTGAAGGGGAAGTGGTATCGGGTATGATGGCAGACGGGCGGTATCTGTATTATATCAGCAACAAGCAGGTTCTGAAGCGTATCAAGATAAAGCGGAGATACATAAGCAACGTTTTGTTTGCTTCTTCTCAGGTGCTCTACCAGTCGCCTACCAAGATAACGGCTGCTTGCTTGAAGAAGGAGGCAGAAGGCAGTTGCATTTATCTAGGCATTCAAGATGATTTGGTGCGGATAGACGCTGACGGAAAATCTATGCTGGTAGACGACTTGCACAATAAGTATATTACTGCTTTTTATCTGGCTCCTCGTGCCGGCGACTTGTATGTTTCTACGCTCAACGATGGGGTATTTTATAGTGAGGGCGATGCTTATCAGCCGATTAAGGGGACGGAACGGCATACGTTTATCCGTGATATCTCGGTGACGGGAGGGCATAAGCCTTTGCTGATGATTCTCACGAATCACCGGCTGGTGTGCAGGGAATACAATGATTCCATATCGCTAAAAGGATATAACAAACTGTTGAGGGTAAATGATTCTTTGCTCTATGCCTTGCCGGAATATGGTCTGGTGAAATATGTTGTGGGCAAGGAGGGGATTACGGAACGTGGCAGGTATTTCCACGATATACGTTTTAACCCGAAGGCTTCTTTGGTGATGAACGATACATTGTATCTGGGTTCTAATATTGGTGTCATGAAAATGGGGGCATTTTCTAGAACTTCAGCCCAATGGGTAGACATGGAATCGTCGGTGCCGAGCCTTCAGCTCCTGTTGCTTGTCGTTTCTTTTGTCGTATTTGTCATGCTGATTATTGTCATGGAGTATTTTAGAAGGAAGCGCAGTAAGAGAAAAGCAGTAAAAATGCACTTGGATGATATCGGTGTCAGGCTGGAAAGTTTGTCTTCCATGGCTCGCTTTACCGGCGAAAACGATGGAAGGGAGGTCGACCGTCTGAGAGAATTATTCAGCGGCATAGATGTACATGCTTCCGGTGTGTCGGAACAGATCAGATCTTTGTCGGAGCAGATTATGAAGAAGAACCGGGATATCGCATTGGGGCTTTCCAAGTATCTGGAAAGGCAGATGCAGGTGGTAGGCGAGTATGATGTCTTTGAAAAGGAGTCGTTGCTGGAAGAATCTCGTATGGCACTGGCAACAGACAATCTGGAGATGATTGTGGCGCAGGTAGAGAAAAACGAGAAGTGGATTCAGACGATTGCTGGTCTGAAGGATCGGATAGCGCTTTACTGGCACGACATGGAGGATACGGTATGTATAGATAAGGTGAATGGTTGCCTGTTTCGCAAGATGCATACGCTTACGGATAATCTGAAGGTCAAGGAATTGTCCGCACTGGAGGCGGATATTGCATGCCTCGATGAATGTTATCGGTATATCTTTACGGACGATGCGCTGAGAGCTGTGGATGAATATATCCTTGAGAAACAGGAAAGGCTTCGTCGGATGGACTCGGATGGAGTGACCGAGGCTTTGCTGGCGGAGCTGGAACATATACAAAGAGAAATGCAAGGACTGGAGCGTGTGAAATTGCTGAAGGTGCTGTATCCGGTGGACTGCCATGTTTCGCAGGTGCTTATTAAGGAAGAAATTGCTTCGTTGATGGGGGAATATGCTTCCATACGCAACCGGGTGGAAAGGGAAAATGAAGAACGGATTACCCGAAAGTTTGATACCAGTCTGAGTCTGGAAATTGCAGAATGTACGCGTCGGGTTACGGAGTCTATCGAAAAGCAGGTTACGGCTTTTTATGAAAATATGGTGAAGACAGATAAGGAAATTCTGAGTGGTGTGCTCGATTTTTCTAATTTTGGTAATCAGCCTGCCAAAGTCTTGGCTTTGCTGATTGCTTGTCCGAAAGTCAAACGTCTGTATATTCCCGGAATGTTGTGTATCTATGGAAATCTGAATCCGGTCATCAGTCGACTGGTAAATAATAAATTGAAAACGAATCATGAGTTGCTGAGGGATTATGTCAAGGCTAATCCTACCAGTATGGTCTATTATATCTTGCGTCTGATAGAATAGGTTGAGTCCGGTAGGGGCATAACCAGCCTTCAGGCAGGCAAAATCTGTCAGACTGTTTAAAAGAGTTGTATCGAGCTTTCTCTAGGGGAGTGAGATATGACTCTTTTTGTCTTTTGAGGGACCGGAATAACCTTGTTGCGTAAGATACAGGGTTTTGCTGTTGTTCCATCGACTGTCAATGTGCGTTTCGAAATCGCTTGCCATATATGGTGCGAGGTTCGTTACAGGATATTATTTTTTGTCCTTGAGACATTTTATGTGTGGATTGCAGTTTACTGCAACAGGAACGGCTTATTTTATTTAAATCTTATTGCTTGTTGTAATTCGTTTATTTACAGTTGTTTGTATAAAGTTGCATTAAGCTGTAAGCCGAAATAATCTTTTGCAACTTTTTGTCTGGGAGCCTTGGCATACATTTGCAGCATCGAAATCAAAAAATCTATAACCTTTTTAAACTTTAAAGAATTATGATTAAAAGAAGTCTTTTCGTTGCATGTTTGTCTTTAGTAGCAGTTGCAACTTTTGCTCAGGAAAAAATTAAAGATGTAAGAACAAATCCGGACTTGTATTTCTTGCGTGCAGATGAAGTGGCAAGTAGTCTGAATCTTCTTCCGGCTCCGCCGCAACCCGGCTCTATCTCGTTTATGAACGATGAGGCTCAGTATAAATGGGGAAAGTTGCAGAGAAATACTCCTCGTGGTGACCAGGCAGCAGAAGATGCTCGTGTAAATGGTGACGGAGTACCCAATGCGTTTTCGGAAGCTTTCGGCGTGCGTATTTCGGCAACTACTACTCCCGAAATCTATAAGTTGGTATTGGGTATGCGTGAGGATGCCGGTGATCTGGCAACTCGTGAGGCGAAAGTGCATTATATGCGTGTGCGTCCGTTTGCTTTTTACAATGAAATGACATGCAATCCGGAGCAACAGCAGGAGCTTTCTACAAATGGTTCGTATCCTTCTGGTCACACAGCTATTGGATGGGCTACCGCACTTGTTCTTGCCGAAATCAATGTGGACAGACAAAATGAAATCTTGAAACGCGGATACGAAATGGGACAAAGTCGTGTAATCTGTGGATATCACTTCCAGAGTGACGTGGATGCTGCCCGACTGGTGGCCAGTGCGGTTGTGGCTCGTCTGCATGCGAATGAGAACTTTATGAAGCAGTTGGAGAAGGCTAAGAAAGAGTTTGCTGAACTGGTAAGTAAGGGACAAGTGGCAAAAAGTGACTTCAAAAACTAATACTCTCAACCTGTAAATCCTTGAATTTCTAAAAATCACAAAACTAAACTAGACTTATTTACCTTGTAAAATCCGACCTGTAAAACAAATGGGTTAACTATAATTTAATACTATGAAACGATTACTTTTATTGACTTTAGGCTTGACTATGATCTGTGGCGCGAAAGCACAGGAAGAGAAACTGGAGATTAAACCTTCTGGACGTATATTGCTCGACGGAGGCCTTTTTAAAGCCGACGGACAGGATGATAAATTTAATGATGGATTTGCTATTCCCGATATGCGAGTGGGCTTCAGTGCATCGTATGGCGCATGGAAAGCAAAGGTGGATATGGGATATGCATACGGAAAGGTGAACATGAAGGATGTGTTCGTTCAATATAATTTTGATAAGGAGGCTGCCGACTTTTTGCGTGCCGGCTACTTCATTCATCAGTTTGGCTTGCAGAGTGCGACAAGCTCTTCTTTCAAAATTTCAATGGAGGAACCGGCAAGTAACCAGGCTTTCAATAATTCACGTATGATTGGCTTGATGTATCAGCATACACGGAGTAAATTCTTGGGTACACTAAGCTTCTTTACGGAATCGGATGCCATGAAGATGACTTCTGACAAGCTGGGAAACCAAGGTGTCGGTATGATGACTCGACTGGTTTATAAGCCGCTTTGTGAACCGGGAAAGATTTTCCATGTGGGCCTTTCAGGAGCGTTTGAAACACCTCGTTATAGTTCGGATAAGGAACTGAATCATCATTCGTATACCTTGTCGACTACTTTCCCTACACGAATCGCGAAAGTCGTTGCGCAGGAAGCTGTTATTGATAATGCTAAGATGTTGTATAAATTTACTCCTGAACTGACTGCTGCAATAGGACGTGTGGGACTGGAAACACAGTACTTTTACGTGAATGTGAACCGGAAGGACAAACCTTGTTACAAGGCGAGTGGTGCTTATGGTACAATCCGTGCATTGGTAAAAGGTAAGAATTATAAGTATGCCAACTTGGATGGTGGTATTGCAACTCCTGATCCGGGTTCTATGGAGGTTGTTCTTTCGTACAACTATACGGATATGTCCGATCATAAGGCTGAGGTGCTGGGAGGTAGACTGAATGACTGGTCGGCTACATTCAACTATTATATCAATAAGTATATGATCTGGCGTGTACGTGGTTCGTACACAACTACAACAGACCGTATCAATACGCCGAATACAAAATTAGGACTTATTGAAACGCGTTTGCAGATTAAGTTCTGATTGATGGAAATGTACGTTTCCGATAGGTTTGAAACTGATGACTTTTAAAATATTAATGATATGAGAAGTGTAACTAATTTGTCATTGTTGCTCTTAATGTTTGTATGCCCATCGTTTGTGTGGGCACAAACCAAACGCTCTCCTGAATTTAAGGAAAAGTATACCTTAAAGGAAGTGGTTATATTGAGTCGGCATAATATCCGTTCTCCCTTGTCGGATAATGGAAGTGCTTTGGGTAAACTGACTCCTCATCGCTGGACAAACTGGAGTGCCGCTTCCAGTGAACTGACATTGCGTGGCGGGGTACTGGAAACCATGATGGGACAATTCTTTCGTAAATGGCTGGTCAGTGAAGGACTGTTTACCGAAAATTATGTGCCCAATGCCGATGAAGTGAATTTTTACGCTAATAGTATGCAACGTACCATAGCGACTGCTCAGTATTTTTCATCGGGTTTTATGCCGGTAGCCAATGTTGCTGTTCGCCATCGGTATGCTCCCAGTAAGATGGATCCGGTCTTTTTCCCTCGTCTGACAAAGGTAAGTGAGGCATTTTGTTCCGACGCCATGAATCAGATCGCCGCAATGGGAGGCAAGAAAGGGATACGAGGTATTAATGAGGGACTTGAAGATTCATACCGCATTATCGCTGACGTACTTGACTTGAAGGACTCTCCTGCCTGTAAGTCTGGAGAAACTTGTGCTTTCGATGATTATGATACACAGATTATCCTGAAGAAGGGAGAGGAGCCTGCCATGAAGGGTTCCTTGAAGCTTGCCAATTCGGCTTCCGATGCTTTCATCTTACAGTATTATGAGGAAGCAGATGCACAGAAAGCTGCATTCGGTCACGATATATCTATTTCGGATTGGGAGAGAATTGCCCGTATAAAGGATGTGTATGGAGATGTATTGTTTACCGCACCTGTTGTTGCATATAATGTGGCTCACCCGTTGCTGGTCTATATGAATGATGAACTTAATTCCGATGCGCGTAAGTTTACTTTCTTATGCGGACACGATTCGAATATTGCGAGTGTGAATGCTGCGTTGGAAGTTGAGGATTATGAATTGCCTTCTTCCATAGAAAAGAAGACACCTATTGGCAGTAAGCTGGTTTTCGAGAAATGGATAGATAAATCGGGAAATGAGTTTGTTGCTATAAATCTGGTGTATCAGACAACCGAGCAATTGAGAAATATTGAAATGCTTGATTTGGATCATTCTCCTATGGTCTATCAGTTACAGTTGAAGGGCTTGAAGTTGAATGCTGACGGGCTGTATTCTTTCGAGGATGTAAATGGACGTTTTGAAAAAGCTATTGCAGCTTATGATGATATCAAATGAGAGGATTATATAGGGATGTTGTTTTTGACTTTTTGATTTTAACATAGTTGTTCAGATTTCTTTTGAGTTTCTTACGTTCTATTGCCGAAAGAGATTTAATAAATAGTACCTACCCCAAAACAACCTCTAAATAATCTTTCTAATTTGTGAAGAAAGGGATAGTCACCGATGGGTCGATTATCCCTTTTGTCGTATATCCTGTGCTGAGCATGTTGTTCGGAAATTTTTTATGTTACCTTTTCAGGCTCAACGTAAAAACCTGAGGGGTAAATCCGATAAATTTATATATTTGCTTAGAAATAAAATCAGCAACAATTATGGAAACTAGCGGTTATCGCCTCCTTCTTCCTGAAGGGACATTGGATTATTTTATCATCTCGGATGTAAAGGAAAGCAGTACGGAAATAGTGATTTATCTGGAAGAGAAAAACGAAGCGCCCGGTGAATACTCGAGCATGAAAGTGGAAAGCAAGGGATTCTATGATCCGGTAGTGGTTCAGGATTTCCCAGTCCGTGGCAAGAAACTTTTCCTGAACATCCGCCGTCGCCGATGGATTGTAAAGGATGAGGGACGCTATGTGAGCCGCAACTGGAAACTGGTCGCAGAAGGCAGCCGTATGACGCATGAATTTGCGT
>ENA-OOYV01001011-OOYV01001011.1-human-gut-metagenome-genome-assembly--contig:-NODE-1011-length-18038-cov-4.319691_pt1 | contig 18038 bp, 12 predicted proteins | sample MGYA00241704_ERZ501380 | MGnify/ENA primary metagenome ERZ501380 (study PRJEB25962, sample SAMEA2042984) | human gut metagenome | biome: human gut; feature: human-associated habitat; material: faeces...
TAGAATACCTGCCTGTCACGCAGGGGGTCGCGGGTTCGAGTCCCGTCCGCACCGCAGAAGAGGATGATCAAGAAAAATTGGTCATCCTTTTTTTGTTAATACCAAGCCTCTCTCACATCAAATGAATCCCCGCTAACTACTGCGCCTAATTTTCTACTGCGTCCCGAAATTGCTTAAAAAAACCACCGCCACCTATTTCCATCGCTACAAATCCACCACCGGCCATTTTTGCTACATCTTTTTTATTAATTCATTTACAGCCTCGAAATGCAAACCGTTATTAAACAAGCCATTTGCGTGAGCGTGCTGCAAATGTGCTGCAAATATGGAAATAAGCAACAATAAACAAACACGCACTCAACTGCTGCAAAGGTAGTATTTTACTTGTAAATGCCTTAAAGAAATGAACATTTTCTTTAGAACCAAAATAAGTCAATCACAAAAATACCGAATGAAATACCACAAAAAATACAAATAAAATACATCAAAAACTATAAATGAAATATATCAAAAATTACAAATAGATTACAACAAAAACTTAAAATACGTTTGGTAATCAAATTAAAATGAGTACCTTTGCAGCATAAAACAAAATCGAATATGGCATATCTAAATAGAGTCTTTGACTTGCGACTTAAAGCGCATCTTAAAGCAATGGGAGCAGTGCTCATTGAAGGACCAAAATGGTGTGGAAAGACAACCACTGCCAAGCAGTTGGCCAATAGTGTTATTAGTTTACAAGATACTGATCATCGTGAAGAATATTTGGCTACAGCCATTACCAAGCCCTCATTCTTATTAGAAGGGGAAGTGCCTCGCTTGATAGATGAATGGCAAGATGCTCCAATGCTATGGGATGCAGTGCGTACAAAGGTTGATGAGCGTGGCTTGCCTGGACAATTCATATTGACAGGGTCTAACGCTATTGACGACAGTAAAATCCATCATAGTGGAACAGGGCGTATTTCTCGGATGCAGATGCTGCCCATGAGCCTGTGGGAATATGGTGAATCTAACGGCAGCGTATCATTGATGGAGATGTTCGACAATCCTCAAGAAGAAATCTTCGCTACCTCGGAACTAAAAATGGAAGAAATCATATTTGCTGCATGCAGAGGAGGTTGGCCAGCAACATTGAATTTAGGTGACGACAAGTCAAAATTACTTGTTGCCAAAGAGTATGTAAAGTCTGTATATAAGAATGACATATCACGCATAGATGGAGTAAAGAGAAATCAGAAGTTGGCGCACCTGATAATGAAATCATACGCACGCAACATCTCTACATTGGCGAAAACCACATCCATATTGGCAGACGTTACTGCGTCTGATGATGTAGAATGTACCAGGCCTACGCTTGAAAGCTACATCGAGGCATTGGAAAAACTGTTTGTCATTCAGGACATAGAGGCTTGGTGCCCTTCCATAAGGAGCAAGACAACAATCCAAAGCAGACCCAAACGAGCGTTCTGTGATCCATCGGTTGCAGTCACATCACTCAACCTGTCACCAGAATCCTTAATGACTCAATTAAAGACATTTGGCTTTATATTTGAGCAAATGTGCGCACGAGATCTTAGGGTGTATTCAGCTTCTCACGATAGCCGCCTCTCATACTATCGCGACCGCTACGGACTGGAAGCTGACTTGGTGCTTCATCTTGACGATGGACGCTATGCTCTGATAGAGTGCAAACTTGGCAGCCATGAGATAGAAGAAGGAGCCAAACATCTTTTGGAAATAAAACGACTCGTTCAAGTGCATAATGAGACAGAAAAGCAGGTGCCGCTGCGCGAACCCGACTTGATGATTGTCATGACAGGCGGCAGCATGGCTTACACACGCCCAGACGGAGTCAAAGTCATACCGCTTGCTTGTTTGAAAGATTAAAAAAATAGAATATGGGAACAGCATTACTGGCACTCTGCTTCTGCGCATTGTCGCTCATCCTTGCCTTGTTTGTGGGCATATCGCCCATAAGCGACAAAGCAAAGATTAGGTTTATGTATATTGGTGCTGCGCTGTCGTTGATGTCTGTGCCAATGATGAGCCATTATATTGCAGGGCTGAACGATATTGTGGACGAGCTGCGCTATCAAGCTGTGCTTGTGTTCATCGTCGTTGTGTGTTGCTATTGCTTCGTCATGGCAAATATGGTGAAGTACAATGTCATGAAGAAAAATGTGGCGGTGCTTGAAAACGCGGTGGAGAAACTTGAACTGGAACGTGCTGTTGCAATTTCGCAAGCCGTGGATGAAGCTCAGCAGCACAAAGTACAAGAAGCACTATACTGGTTTGCAGCGAAAATAAGCGTGTTAAGCAAAGAAGAACAGGAGTGAAGCAATCAATTTTTTCAACTTTATGTAAAAAAAATTTGCGATTTAGTATAGAATAACTATCTTTGCAATCCCAAAACGGAGAGAAAGCCGTTAAGACAAGGGATTGGTGCGGTAGTTCAGCCTGGTTAGAATACCTGCCTGTCACGCAGGGGGTCGCGGGTTCGAGTCCCGTCCGCACCGCTTAAGGATGCCTTACAGATACCTGTGAGGCATCCTTTTGTTTCAGCTTTTCGTCATTTGGTACTAAAAAGGCACTAAATATCGGGGCTAAAGAAGGTCCGGAAACTGTTGCTGCGCCGAACCTAAACACTTTGTCCTATAAAAATTTAATCAACAACGGACACGGCCGAGAAACTGCAGAAAAGCGCTCTCCTGACGGTCGCATCCTCGAATGGTAATACAACCAAAGAAGCTATCATCCAACCGCACGTCGAGGGAATCTTCAGAGCTCGTTCAGCGGTATGGTGTGGCGCGTTCCGGCCGGGTTCCGGCATCGTTCCCACATCACAGCAATACCCCCTGTACCCCATAAGGGCTGCAGGGGCTTATTCTGTTCGATAAACAGGTAATTTATAGGTTCTCCTTTAAATATAATCCAGACTTGTTTAAGTCAATAATGACGGTAAAATGCTGCCATATTTCATTTCCTACGACAGCTATATACTCATCGCTTGCCATCGCTCCTGAATGGTCTGTGCTATATCGGGCTTTGCCTTGAAAGAGCAGGATATCACCCGTCGTAATTTTATTGATATCAAACTCATAACCGCCTGATTCTCCGCCCACACCTCCATGCTCATAGTGAAAATGGACTTTGTCCTGAAGCTTGTCCAATCCATATTTGGCAGCAGCCTTGCTGGTGAAATTGAGGCTCTGACCTGAGCCGATATCCAGCAGCGCTTTGCCGGAAATAACCTTACCCGAAGAAACTGTAACTTCTATGGGAATCAAGATGCGCCCTGTATGATTTTTGTCAATATCTATTGGAATGCGTGTAAAGCCTTTTATCTGGTCTGTCGTAAACTTATCCGACAGTATTAATTTACTATTTTTGTAATCGATGGTAATCACTTTCCCTTTCAGGTCTTTAAGACCGAAGATTCCATCTGCCTTGTCACCAAGTATGGCTCGCAAATCAATGACCGGAACCATTTGAGGCGTGTATTCCTTTCCTTTCATCGAAATAATGACTCCGGAGAATATAAGCGTTGTTTTCTTGGCTTCATTTCCTGCTCCTCGCACCATAGCATTTCCCATCTGTGCATACTTGATTCCACTTTCAGAAAGCCATGTGCTGTCCAGATATACATCAGCGGAACCAGTATCGAAAACCAACCGTGCAGGCTTTCCGTTCACCTCCGCATTCAGATAAATGTGATTGGAAATGAACTCAAAGTTGTGTTCTTGAGCGTGGAGAAGAGCACTCAGAAGCAGAATAAAGAAAGTCGAAAACAAGTGTTTCATATCAGTTAATGCGTGTTAATCCCGATTTAGCGAAGTAAAGTTACTGAAAATACGGCACACAAACAACACACTTTCAGAAAGGTTTAGGTTTGGCCACATAGTCCGCACGTATATCCACAGCGTTGCGGATCTAATCCATCTTGCTGACGACGAAGGAGCCGGATTCGCTTTGGGAGTGGAGTACCGGACCCTCATATGTTGAGATACAAAACTAAATTGCGCTTTTTGAAACTGTTTCGTACCTTTGTCGCCATTATAAATTCACTTATTATTGTTTTTGTGTATTAAATTTATAATTCATAATAGTAAACAATATATACATCACAGATGATATATACTAAGTTATTGATTAACTAAACAACACAAGATGCTCATAAAAAGATACATAGCGCTTACTACAGCAACATTACTATCTGTTACCGTAGTAGGTAATGCACATATAACAGAGAAGGATAATAAAATTGAGTATAACAATATAGAGCTAACATTATCAGACGCTCTGCAGATACTCAATGCCAATAACAGTACCATAAGACAGGCCGATAACGCAGTTGAGATGGCAAGAGCCACAAATCAAAAACTTAATGCACTATGGTTCCCCCACATATCGGCAAGCGGCATGTATGCTCACCTCTCTCAAAACATAGAGAGCCGCAATAACATGGGCAAACTTATTAGCAAAGATGGCAATGTTCTTACCCCAATAAAAGAGGCTTTAGGAGGCAATTTCCCATCATCACAAGAACTTGCAGGCTTAATGGGAAAACTGTTTCCGCATCTGGGACAAGATCAGATCATAGGGATAATACAAAAGGTAGGAACAACAATCAACGAATTTGCATCGGCACTCAGCGCCTCAACACTAACCGTTCCAATAATAGACAAGAACGTTGCATCCATGGATGTTATGGCATCATGGCCGGTATTTACAGGAGGTAAAAGAATCTTCTCATCCAAGATAGGAAAGTTGATGATTGAACAGGCGGAAAATCTTAGAGATCTTACCTACGACAACCAAACATTACTTCTTATAAACGCATATTATACCCTAAAACTGAGCATGCATGTTGTAGAGGTTAAGGAGGAGAATGTTAAAACCATGACACTTCTGTATAACGATGCACTAAAGCTTAAAGATGCAGGAATGATAAACAAAGCCGAACTGCTTACGGCACAAGTTGCAGCAGAGAATGCCGCAAGAGAATTTGAGAGTGCCAAAAACTCTGTAAGCGTGGTAGACAAAGCCATAAAGAACCTGCTCAAGATAGATGACAGTACCGCCCGCATTTCGCTCATTAACCCGGTAACATATTATGCAAATACTACCAATCTGCTTCCCGACGAAGAATATTTTAACAACTTAGTGCACCAGAACTCCAAAGCGCTAAAGGCCATAGAGTTAAAAAAGAGTTCACTTAAGAACCAGCGCAAGATAGCAGCAAGCGGATATATGCCGAATGTTGCCGTTTTTGCCAAACAGAATCTTTATTCATACCACCTGCCCGGATATATATCCCCAAAAACAGTTTTGGGAGCCGGCCTGTCTTGGAATCTGTTCGACGGTCTGAGCAGAGAGGCGAATATAAAGTTGGCAGACAAAGCCATAACGGAAGCTGAGATAACCAAAGACAAGACATATGACCAGATTACACTCGGTGTAAGGAGCTACCTTACACAAGCAGAAGATGCAATGTATAACCTAAAGACATTGCAGACCACACTCCAACTCTGCAACGAGCTTATAGAGATAAGAAAAAAAAGCTTTAAAGAGGGAATGTCAACAGCCAACGATGTTGTTACAGCCCAGACAGCCTTGTCAAATGCAAAACTTGCCACCTCACTTGCCAAATACCAATACAGCGTATCATTGGCCAACTTAATGGTTATATGCGGTATAGGATACGAGTTTGTTGAGAGCGTCAACTAAGAATCTGTAAAAAACGATAATAGTAAACAAAATGACAAATAAACAAAAACTAACACTGCTAAGCGCAGTAATAATTGTAATAGTGCTAATTGGCGGTGTATCATTAGCAGGAATCTACATAAACAGGCACAGATCAATGGTCCTGCAGGGACAGATAGAGTCCGAAGTTATAAAGATCTCCGGGAAACTACTTGGACGTATAGACAGATTCTATGTAAACGAAGGAGACAACGTATCTGTAAACGACACGCTTGTGTTTATTAGCAGCCTGCAGACAGATGCCCTTCTGCAAACAGCATCTGCCATGGAAACCGTAGCATCCCACCAGAACAAGAAAATTGATAAAGGGGCAAGAAAACAGGTAATAGAGGCTGCCAAACAGGCTTGGATGTCTGCAAAAGCTCAAAATGAGCTTGCCTTAGCTACACTCTCCAGAATAGAGAAACTATACAAAGATGGGGTTGTAACATCACAAAAAAGAGATGAAGTTGCAGCCTTGGCTGCATCGGCAACAGCAGCAGAAGCAGCAACACATTCACAATACAATATGGCGGTTGAAGGGGCTCAATTAGAGGACCGCGATGCATCCAAGGCAATGGTAGCAGCTGCACAAGGACAGGTAAAACAGGTTGAGGCGCTGCTCAAAGATTCTAAACTTACAGCTCCGGTACACGGACAGATCTCTGCTGTATATCCATCTGTGGGGGAACTTGTTATGCCTGGCTCACCAATAATGAGCATAACAAACTTAGACAGCTGCTACGTTGTAATTAATGTTACGGAGGATTACCTGCCGCAATTCAAAATGGGAGGCACATTCAAAGGCAATGTACCGGCAATTGGAGAAGATAATGTAGAGTTTAGAATATTCTACATAAGCCCGCTCGGCAGCTTTGCCACGTGGCGTTCAACTAAGCAATCCGGCACATACGATATGGCAACCTTTAAAGTAAAGGCATCACCAATAGATAAAAAATATATAGAAAAAGGATTGAGACCGGGGATGAGCGTACTAATAGAGGTTCCCCGTTCAAAACGAAATTAGAAGCTCTATAAATTCCGCTTGTAACCAACCATCTTTCCAAATTGGAATATCCTGAGGATATTTGTCGGGAAGAAAAAATAATTGATTTGTATGTACAGACTTTGGGAAGAGAATAAGTTATCCATAACATTAGCCATACTTCTGCCACTGTTCTCGCTGCTGTTCTTAACCACCATATTCGGTAACGGGCAGTTGGAGAATCTCCCTGTTGGAGTGGTTGACAAGGATAATTCTGCGGAGAGCAGAGAGGTGATAAGAATGGTGCAGGCGTCGCCAAGCTTCAATCTTGCACAGGCGCATCACTACTTGGATGAAAATAAGGCAAGAGAGGCACTGCAGAATATGGATATATACGGCTATTTTGTTATCCCAAGCAATTACGAGAAGGATCTGTATAACAAAAAAGAGCCTGTGCTTAATTTCTATTTCCATTATGGCATGTTAGCAGTTGGCGGAGAGGTTAACCGCGCATTCACCACGGTCCTAAGCACATACAAAGCACACTTCATAGCAGAACGGGTTATTGGAAGCGGTTTGGACGAGAGTATGGCCAAAGCTGTTGTAATGCCTGCAACACTAAAAGTGGCGGCGATAGGAAATCCAAATCTCAACTATACAACCTTTATCTCTTATCCGTTCTTCTTTGTATTCTTTCAGATTATCATACTTACACTTATTGTATACACAGTTGGCAAAAGCATACAGAACGGTATAGAAGACAACCTGCACAAAGTACTTAAAAAGGTGTATCTGCTTATGGGAATATTCTTAGCGGAAACACTTTTTGCAAACTTTGTATTCTTTGTATTCTTGGATATTCCGTGTGCCTCCTCCCCTACCCTTGTAACAATCTCAAGCGTACTGTTTGTGTTGGCAACAATCTCGTTGGCAATGATTATTGCAATAGGGATTCCGCGAATGAGCATAGCCATAAGCACGGCTTCGCTTGTTGGGGCACTTGGGGCAACGCTTAGCGGAGTTACATTCCCGTTAGACCAGATGTACCCACTGTTCCAATGGTTCTCTTACCTGTTTCCAGTTAGGTATTTTACAGAGATACAGCACAATCTTATGTATAACTACATAGGATTGGAGCATTCATGGATCTATTTTGCAACACTATTGACCTTTGTACTTGCAGCACTTCTAATGCTGCCAAGGCTTGAGAAGATACTCAAAAAGGCAACAACAGAGGAGAGAGGTTCAAACTATACCAAATCTGTCCCTATAATCTATACATTGGCTCTGCTTATGATTGGCGGCACATACGGATACGGAATACTCTACAATATGCTGTACGCCCCAAACATAATTACAGAGATTCCGGTAGCCGTTGTAGACAAATCAAACACGCAGATGAGTCGCAAGTATATATCATACATAGATGCAACTCAAGCTGTTAACGTTTCCTGCTCCGCCGTTGGCTTTCACGAGGCCAAAGAGCTTATGAAGAGCCACAAAGTACGCGGCATCATATATATTCCGCAGGATTTTGAGGAGAAGGTTACAAACGGCGAAAGCGGAACAATAATGTTCTACGAAACTACAACAACATTCCTCTACTACCTTAACATGCAGGCAGCATCAAACGGAGCGGTACAAAAACTCAATGATGAATACAGACAGGAGATTATAAAGACACTTCCACCGGCAACATTGGCGGCACTCTCATCCGCTTCCTCAGTAAGTATCAAAGGAACGGCACTATACAATCAAAACAGCGGGTACGGCTCGTTCCTGCTGCCAATTGTAATGACACTCATTCTGTTCCAGATAATGCTTCTTACATTCGGAAATTTCCTTGGCAGCCGTACCGAAACACTCCTTGCCGGCAAAAAATTGCCCGCGGGCACAAAAAGAGCAGAGCACAACTCCGTCTTCTCACTGTTTAAAGACGTTATCCCATTTGTACTTGGTTTCTGGGTAATATCATTCTGCCTTTTGGGACTATACCCAATAATATTTGAGTTACCTACATTAGGCAACCAATGGCTGCTCTTCTCCTCAGCATTTCTGTTCCTGCTTGCAACAGGATTCATGGCATGCGCCTGCTCATTCTTCTTTAGAGACCGCGAGCGGGTAATGCTCTATGTCCCCTTCTTCTCGGTAGGACTTATATTTATATCCGGGATGTCGTTCCCGGCCAATCAGATACCATGGTTCTGGAGCGATCTCTTTTACTATCTGTTTCCATCGTCTCCATTCATAAAGCTCTTTATAAAACTCAACACATTGGGAGCCTCGTTCCACTCTATAAGTCACGAGCTTACCGTTCTTTTTATGCAGTGTGCCGTCTACTTTTGCATTGCAATATTCGTTTACAGACACCGCAAACTTACACTATTAAAGGATTTTTCAAACTAAAGCAATTAAAAATGGAAGAATATGCACTCATAGGAAACCCAATCTCGCATTCAAAAAGCCCTGCCCTTTTTAAGGCAGCATACCAAAACAGCGTTAATAAGGAGCTGAGGGAATCCACCTATACCCTAATGCAAAAAGACAATATCATAGATGCCCTCACCTGCTTCCTCGGCGGCAACTACAAAGGGATAAACATAACGGCACCATTTAAAGAACAGCTGTTCAGCCCGGAGGTCTTAAAACTTTTTAAAGAAAAAGGATATACTTTTCTTCCCGACAAAATATCCTCTTTTCTCCGTTGCGCCAACATATTGGTAAAGGATAACAGCCGAAAAGAGCTGCGCTCATATAATTCAGATTACATGGGGGTAAAGAGCATAGTAGAAATTGTCGGGAAGCAAAAAAAACTTAATCGTATAGCAGTAGCAGGGGCAGGAGGAGCAGGAAAGGCGGCAGCTATGGCCGTTGCAGATTGCGGAATAAAATTAAGCATAATAAACAGGAGCAATATGAGTAGCTTCTGCACCGGAATAAACACCCTCTTTTGCAGGCAAAACAGCACGGCACACTTAGCATCTTTCTGTAGCATAAACGATTACCAAGCAGTCTCACTAATACTGTCAAGTACAGATATGGTAATTTACACCATCCCTAAAGAGGCCGGCAATATGCGGGAACAACTTTTGGCCAACCCTCAACCTCTTTTGGAGGCAAACTATGCAAACCCCACATTCTCAACACTATACACTGAGAAAGACCTTTATATATCCGGCAAAGAATGGCTGCTTAGGCAGGCCGTACCGGCATTTAAAATCTTTACCGGAGCAGAACCTTGCATAGAATCAATGCACAACGCCTTTAAATAAACATTAAAAGCGTTACGCATTTAGAATAACCTTCAGGCAACTTCTCTATTAGAACCTGCTCTCCACATCCCTTGTACTAATCTTTCTCTACTGCGAAACATCTTTAGCCTTTGTAGAGAATCTGTACGAGACAGAAAAAACAGAGTAGGATAGTCAAATCTGTTATCAAACATTATCTTGTAACCGTTGCGTTTGCTTGTTCCGGTATACTTTGAAGCAAACAGATTCAATCCGGCGCGTAATATGCTAAGACGGCGCTTTAACATAAAACAAGACATCCCCACGCTTGTTTCATATTGAGGGTCGATCACAGAAACCGCTGTGTTTCTTTTTCCGCTGCTGTTAACTCAGCTACGTATTTCCTTGCCTCTCCTATAGGATCATCATTGCCAAAACGGGCACAGAGTTCCTCTATAGAGCCTAAACGTTCAATTATTTTTGTTGTAGTCTTCTTGTTCTCTCCCCTAAATGACTTCTGAACATAGTATGTTGCAGAATTTTTAGACTTACTTACAATCAAATTCATAGTATCTTCGTTAATAATAGCACATATTAGTAAGATGATACAAACAAAATTTGACAATACAAAATATTTTAATACAATTATTTACATTATTTTTATTCCCTACAAAGTGTCAAACTTCCGGGCCGCTTAACATACTTGCCGGAGTATTCTTTAATTTCTGACAATTATGCTTTTGGCTCTCTTGTTTTTTTAAAATTACTAAATTGTTGATAACTTTTTAAGCTGTATCTTAAAAAATATATCTACATTTGAAAGTTAAAATTTAAAACAACTGATATGTCATTCAACAAGGTAATTTTAATTGGAAATGTGGGTAAGGATCCGGAAGTAAGACACCTGCCTTCGGGGGGAGCTGTAGCAAATTTTTCACTTGCTACAAGCGACAGAGCAAGAGATAAAAGCGGCAACTGGATAGATCAAACAGAGTGGCATGCAATTGTATGCTGGGGATCCAACGCGGATGTTGCGGAGAGGTTCATAAGGAAGGGTACTCAGATTATGGTTGAGGGGAAGATCCGTTACAGACAGTGGCAGGACCAGAACCAGCAGACCAGATACACCACAGAGATAGTTGCGGATAATATAAGGCTGTTAGGGAAAAAAGCGGATAATCCGGCAAGCAATATACAGGGTACGGCACCGGCAGGCAGCGGATACCAACCCGCTGTGCAACAAAACGGTGGACAACAGCAGAATGGGCAGCAGCAACAGTACAGTCAGCCACAGCAGTATGGACAGGCTCAACAGGGCGGGCAACCTCAGCAGTTTACCCAGCCTCAACAACCAACCTCTTCTCCAATGAATTTTGCAGATGAGGGGGAGGGTTCTGATGATCTGCCATTCTAAACGTTTGATTTTTCATTGAAAATTTTTATAGCACAAAAATATGAAAGTTGATGTAGTTCTTGGTCTCCAATGGGGAGATGAGGGAAAAGGCAAAATTGTTGATGTCCTCGCCGCCTCATATCCTATTGTTGCAAGATTCCAGGGAGGCCCTAACGCGGGTCACTCCCTTCATTTTGAGGGTAAGAAATTTGTTCTTCACAGTGTCCCTTCGGGAGTATTCCGCAAAGGTGTCGTTAATGTGATAGGTAATGGAGTGGTAATAGACCCTATTATCTTTAAACACGAATGTGAGGAGATAGAAGCAATGGGTGTTCCTATAAGGGAGCGCGTTATGATCTCAAAGAAAGCACATCTCATTCTGCCAACACACAGAATAATAGATGCAGCGTCTGAGGCTTCGAAAGGAAAATCCAAGATTGGTTCAACCCTTAAGGGAATAGGCCCTACCTATATGGACAAGACAGGAAGAAACGGTTTGCGTGTAGGCGATATTTTGACTGAAGACTTTACAGAGAGATTTACCTCACTTAAAAACAAGCACAAAGTATTCCTAAAACAATATGACTTTGAATACAACGCAGAGGAGCATGAGGCAGAGTGGCTCGAGGCTGTAGAGTATATGCGCTCATTTAATCTCATAGACGGGGAATACGTTGTGAACAAATTTTTGGCAGACAACAAGAAGATTCTTGCAGAGGGTGCGCAAGGTTCCATGTTGGATATAGACTTTGGTTCATATCCGTTTGTAACCTCATCCTCAACAACATGTGCCGGAGCCTGCATAGGATTGGGTGTTGCGCCCGGTAAGATAGGCTCAGTTTACGGCATATTTAAAGCATACTGCACAAGAGTTGGCAGCGGTCCGTTCCCTACCGAACTTAATGATGCCACAGGCGAGGAGCTTAGACAGAAAGGGTTTGAGTTTGGTGCTACAACAGGTCGTCCGCGCAGAACAGGCTGGTTAGACCTTGTTGCACTAAAATATGCCATAATGATAAGCGGAGTTACCAACCTTATAATGATGAAAGCAGATGTATTGGACACATTCGACACCATTAAGGTTGCAACTGCGTACAAAGTAAACGGAGTTGAAACCAATCAGGTACCATACGATACATACGCAGAGATCGAGCCTGTCTACAAAGAGTTCAAAGGGTGGAAAAAAGACCTTACCGGCATAAAGAAGGAGGAGGAGCTTCCATTTGAGTTCATGAACTATGTAAGGTCTATTGAGAAGGAGCTTGGCGTCCCTGTAAGTATGATCTCTTTAGGTCCCGACAGAGAACAGACTATTGAGAGATAGCAAATGGTATCTTGTCTATCAAGACCTGCAATGCGGTTATTTGATAATATAATTAAGGGTGGCTCGTTTGAGTCACCTTTTTTGTACCTTTGGGATTACTTACCACTTTACAGCAATCTTTATGTTTAAAAGAGCAATTTTATACTCAAAGACAGCGTTGTTGTTGGCAATGCTGTTAGTATCAACAAATAACGTTATGGCAAACACAAAACAGGAGCCTGTTAAAGATAAGGGACGCTTCTCAATGTTTGTACACTGGGGGCTGTACTCTGTTTACGGAGGTGTGTACCGCGGTAAAAACGTGGAGTGGGGCTACAGCGAGCAGATACAATCCTTTGCCGGCATATTCTCGGACTGGTATGCACGTGCGGCAGAGCATTTTTCTGCAGAACAATGGGATGCAGATTCAATAGCCGTATTGGCCAAAAATACCGGAATGGATGCCATTGTCTTTACATCAAAGCATCACGACGGTTTCTGCATGTACAATTCCAAAGAGACAGATTTTAACATAATGAACACCCCGTTTGGGAGGGATGCCCTTAAGGAGCTGAGCCAAGCCTGCAAAAGGCACGGATTGAACTTAGGTATCTATTTTTCCCTTATAGATTGGCATTATCCGCCGGCATACCCAATCTCAAGCCATAATGCAGATCCAATTACACCTGAGCATCATGAATACAACAAGAGACAGGTTAAGGAGCTGTTGGAGAATTACGGGCCTGTGAGCGAACTATGGTTTGATATGGGTTCGCTTACCCGCGAGCAGAGCCGCGAACTGTACAATTTGGTAAAAAGCATACAACCAAACTGCAGTGTAAGTGGCAGAATAGGTAACGATTACGGTGATTTTGCAGTAATGCCCGACAATGTAATTCCGGATTTTGTTCCAAACAAGCCATGGCAGACAGCAGAGTCTGTTTATAAGGAGACCTGGGGCTACAGAAGCTGGCAAAAACATGTTCCAATGAAAGAAAAACTTGCAGAGAAGATAAACTCATTAAAAAGAGTTATAGGAGCCGGTGGAAACTATCTTTTAAATATAGGGCCAACGGGAGACGGAGCAGTAACTAACTATGAAAATGATCTTTTGCTCTCTATTGGGAAATGGATAGACAGCTCCGGTTGGTTGGCGACAGCAAGAGATTCACTGTACAGAGATAATGGCATAATAAAGGCAAAAGCTGTAAAAAACAGGAATGCAAGGCGCAGCGATGCCGTTGCTGTTTTGGTTGATGAAACAGGGAACAGGATCTACAAATTAAAGGATGCTGACACTCTCTACCATTACTCAATGTTCGACTATTACAGAACAAAAAAGGCTGTTTGTGGTTACAGATGGAATTTTCCGTATAGCACAAACAATTCCAAAATAAGAATAATTGTGCCGGATATCGAGAGCGATTTTGAAGCTGTCTACAAAAATGGGAAGGTCGTAAAACTTACACATAAAAGGGAGATAGAACCCGCAAACTATGATAAATTATTGTTACCTAAAAATATAGACAGCAAGCAGCTGAATATTCAAGAGCGGGAGGAAATTTCCGCCAAGCCACAGACAAACATTATAAAAGAATACAAGTTTCAATCTAACGAGAGAGGAACAGCATCATTTGAAGTTGGCACGGCAGATGCCGTTGAGGTATGGCATAACGGAATGCTTATAGCAGAGAGAATGTACACAAAAGAACAACCGAAACCGCTTGTTGTTGCAGTTCCGGTTGTAAAAGGTGAAAACAATATTACTGTAAAGCTCTTTAACAGATTCAACAGCCAAATCTTCTATTCATTTGTCCCTGTAGAAACAAGATATTTTGAGATCTGGTAACCTGTTCCAATCCTGTATCCTGAGGAGAAGTAAACCACTTCTCCTTTTTTGTTTACCATAACAAGCAGCGGCAATTGAGTCTCACCCTCTGCCGGCATCAGACCCGCTCCAACAAGGGCAGAGGTTATAAGTGATTCTACCTTTTGCCCCTTGTCTACCTTAAGCGTAAGATTCTTTGGAAGAGGGCGCCTGTTGCCGGAAACAAACTGTATTAACTCAGTATCATTCCTAAGTAGGAAGCTGAACTCTACAGGATATTTTTCAAAATCTCCTGCCATTGCACTTATGTCCCTAATCATGTGGTTTGTGGGCTCATTTGAAGATGATATAATGGCTACAGCTGTGTAGTTGTTGTTAGGCAGAGGGAGATAATCGGCTAATTGTGGAATAGTTACAAGCGGCGTAAAGGTCTCCTCCATTGTAGGCAGTTCAAAGCCTAACGCAGTTGTATCATCTGCCTTTATCTCAAACATTTTAAGCTGGCATTTAACGCTACCGTCGCTTTTACGGTTGCCCGTAGTAAGCAGATATGTACCTGCTTCCAACTTTACAGGTGATGCAAAGATAGAGTTGAGTCTCATACCCGGGCCCATATCACCCTCTGCAGAGCTTCCGAGATCTCTTAGCCAAGGACGTCCGTTTTCCATTTTTGAAACTGTAAAGTTTATGTAGTACAACGGATTATCACCATTACATTTTAATGACAGCCATCCATACTTCTGTGAAGATGCACCTGGAGCTTGTGCTACGGATGTTTCTGCGAATATGTCGCAGGTAATCCAATCATCTGCAAAGTATTGAGGCTTGCCATCTATTGGGTTAAGTCTTGCAGGAATACCTGCCGTCCTTAAACATGCAACCAAGAAGATATCTGCTGATATCTTCTCTCCCCTCATTCGTTTAAGCATACTTGCAGGTGAGAGGTGTACATCACCGCGCCCTGTTGTTGGGTCAATAATGACATTTGCCCTAACATGGTCCATTACAGACCGTGCAATTGCGTTATTATCTTTTGCTCCTGATAGTAGTAATTGGTTGGAAAATAACCAATTGTATATCTTTTCTCTCCATTGCGTAAGGCTCTCTGTGCTTATTCTTGGAGATATGATATATTTTATTGCCATGTCGCTTCCCTGCAAATCATCTTTGTTGTATAGTGATGCAATTAAGGAATTGTCTTTGCCGTTAGCAAATGCCGCATGAAGATGAGAGAAAAGCATATCTCCCTTAAGATCCTGAAGATCTTTCTCTTCCAATGCCTCAAGCAGTGCCAGTGCTATCACTGTCCTGTTATCCGGCAATGTCTTGTCATTATAAGTTTCATTATAGAAATCTATTATCTGCCCATAATTTCCGTATGAATTTTTAACTATACTCCATAAACGCTCTTTTTTATCATTGTCAAAACCAAGGCAACCTCCCCAACCGAATGTCTCCTCTTTGCCTAAGAATGTAGTTGCGTATGCCGCCCTTATAGAGTCCTCTGCAACTAGCATACGGTCATTCATCTCCCTCTCCTTTTCGCTTACGCTCAAAGCAAATGCACGTCCGGCAGGAGGTACAATAGAAAGCGTATCTGTTATAAGATTGCTGTTATCCTTATCTATTGTTATGGTAATCACATCCTTTCCAACAGGATTTACCTTTACGTAGTTATAAAGCTCCCCTTTACTCGCCCAAATAATCCAGTCTCCGTTACCTATTGTCAATGAGCATTCTCCTTTCTTGTCTGTCTTGAGCGTTGCAACAGGGAAAAGCTCTGAATAGTTATATACTCTGTAATCTACAGTTGCCCCCTCAACAGGTTTTCCGTTGGCTTTTGTAACCCTTATAACAGGCTTTGATGTTTCTGCGTATGTAGGGGTTGCATTTATATATGTCACCAAATCACCCTCTTTCACAACCTCCTCATCACCTGTATATTTACCAAACACCCTTGTCTGCATGAACAGGCCTCTGCTGGCAGGAAATGTGAACCATGCCATGTTAAGTGCGGGCTCCGGTTCGCAGGCTCCAAGATATTTCCACTGTCCGTCTACCCAAACCTCAATCCACGCATGGTTATCATCGCAGTGCGCCCAACGCGGGGTATAGATCTGCCGTGCAGGAAGTCCTGCAGCCCTTAGTGCTGCAACAGCAAATACAGACTCCTCGCCACATCTGCCGTATGTCCTCAATATCATGGCCGTAGGGCTGCAAGTCCTTGCATTTGTAGGCTGATAGTTGGCTTTTTCGTGGCACCAATGGTTAACAGCAAGGGCTGCCTCCTCCATAGTCTTACAGTTTGCTATTCGTGGTTCAAGTTCTTTCCAAAAGACAATTCTGGCAGAGTCTACAGCCTCGTTGTTTACCCTTATGGGAAGGACATAGTGTTTGAAGATATTGTCGGGAATAGTATTACCCCAAGGGGTGGACTCCCTAACTTTAAAAGTCTGTTTGACATTGGCAACCCAAAATTCCGGCCCATACTCTGTTATATCCTCTAACGGAGAATATCTATAGATAAAGTCAAGCGCCTCCTTTTCACCTTTTGAGAGGTTTGGATTCTCCTGTATCTCCTTGCAATAGCGGTAATCCTTTTCTGTTACCGTGCATGACAGAATTGGCAGCAGAGCAAACAGAGCAATTAGTTTAAGTTCTTTTAGTATGTTCATAATTTTTGTTTTATCTGAATACATTATTGTATCTGTCTCATTCATTATGTTGCAGGCATTGCTTGTACGGAAGCTTTTGGCTGTTGCGTGTTCCGCATCAACACCGCATTCCTTTAAAAGTGCCGCATTTTTCTCTGTCACTCCGCTGCCGCACATTATTTTTATTCTACCTGCAGCTGCCTTTGCCATGCGCCTTATATTATCTTTCCCCTCCTCTGCTGTTGGTTTTTGTCCCGATGTTAATATGCGATATGCACCTGTTTCTATTATATCCTCTACTATCTGCTCCGGTGCAGAGGTGCATCTGTCTGCTGCTCTATGGAATGTGACTTTTAAATTATATTTGCCGGCTGATTCTACAAGCTGTCTGTTCCGCTCAATATCTATATGGCCGTCTTGCGTGAGAATTCCAAATACAACCCCATCTACAGCTATGCCCGATTCTCCAATAGCAGAAATATCTCTCTTCATCACATCAAACTCTTCATCTGTATATACAAAGTCTCCTCCACGCGGTCTTATCATAACATATAGTTCCACGGGGCTATCTTCCTTGGAGTGCGTTTGGTCCTTTAGAACTTTTGATGCAGCAGCAATCATCCCCATGGATGGGGTGGTTCCACCTTCTTGAGGTGATGAGCAGAGCTCTACTCTGTTGGCTCCGGCATCCCTTGCATTACGGCAAGACTCTATGGAGTATGCACAGATTTCAAGTTCCATTTTTCTAAAGCATTATATTTATTTCTAAAGTAGTTTTGTAATCTCTGTAAAGATAGCTGTAAAATGCGAGAAGTCAAAAAATAGGGTGGCTCAAACGGGCCAGGCAGAGTCAAAAAGCAAGTGCAACATTACAATAAAAATTTAAAAAACTCATCC
>ENA-OOYV01001046-OOYV01001046.1-human-gut-metagenome-genome-assembly--contig:-NODE-1046-length-17685-cov-4.202382_pt1 | contig 17685 bp, 16 predicted proteins | sample MGYA00241704_ERZ501380 | MGnify/ENA primary metagenome ERZ501380 (study PRJEB25962, sample SAMEA2042984) | human gut metagenome | biome: human gut; feature: human-associated habitat; material: faeces...
AGCCTGCCAGTGTTGCACTTCTATCTTGAATCTTTAATAATCTTTTATATAGCCTTGGCGTTAACTTTGGCCTTTTGTGTATAGAGAAAAGCATTGGCGTTGGCGTAAACATTGGCTGTTAAAATTTAATTGGCTAAAGCTAAAGCTGATAAACTGACTATAAACAGTAGAGGCGGCCTCCATTGACATGCGAGCCGCCTCTGTTAGTTCTTTTGGCGTTGCTGAAACTTATGCAGGCAAAGCCAAGAATGCTGCAGCAAATGTTAAAATTGCATACAACTCAGGGAATACCGCCAAAATCAGTGTTTTACCAAATACATCGTTACCGTTGCTCATCTCGTTGATACCATTAGCAACAAGTGATGCCTGTTTAGTGGCAGAGAAGAAACCAACAATACCTAAAGCCAAACCTGCTGTAAGAACGGCAAGAGCAGCGTTTAGAGATAGAGATGTTCTTGCAGAAAGATTGCCCAACATAAGGAAGAATCCGGCAAATCCGTATAGACCCTGTGTAGATGGAAGAGCGCAAAGAATCATAGATTTACCAAAAATGTCAGGGTTTTTCTTTAGTGCTCCAATGGTAGCGTTACCGCCAATGGTAACTCCGTATGTACTGCCTATACAAGACAGAGCCAACATGAATGCAAGGCCGGTGTAGGCCAAAAAGAATGGTAATTGTTCCATAATAATTTAATTTTTATTGTTTTAGTTTATTTTTCTGTTTAAATATTTTGCTTTAGCCTATAACCGCATAGGCTACTCTAAAATTTCTTATTTTTTGTTGCGTTTTAATGGTGAATACTCCCTTCCTCCACCTTCAAAGCCTGCATTTTTGTAGAACTCTACAAAGGTAAGACGCATTGGGTGTACAAATGCTCCAAGCGAAGAAAGCAGCAGTACAGCCAAATGACCTATTACAAGCATAAGAATCATAAAGAACCATCCAAGGTATGGAATGCCTCCAAGCTGGACTGCAACGGAGTTGACAACATATCCAAGAATACCGCCCGCTGTTCCAAGTCCGAACAGACGTATATAAGATAGTGTATCTCCAAACACTCCTGTAATATCATACAGAGATGTTGTCCCTTTAAAGATTCTAACAACAATGTTTTTACTGTCTGATGAGAATAGCAATATAAGTGCTAAACCTACCCATACAAATAGCCCTGCCCATGCCGGCATGGCTGCTCCAATCTGGTTATAATAATACCAAAATGAGATCCATGTTATGAGAATGGCCCACCCTATATTGCTTAGGCCGGCCGTAAAGCCCTCATGTTTCATCCTGTATATTGCATTTAATATTCTGGCAAATACTATCTGTACTATACCAAATATAATTGCAAACCAGAACATCTTCATATCATCAAAGAGTACGTTGCGCAGATCCCCAAAAGCAGGGAACAGGTCATATATCTTGGCCCCAAAGAATGTTCCGTTAAGGGCAGGCATTATTATTGAGCCAAACCCTAACCAGGCAACCAATTTGCCGTAGTTTGCATACTCTTTCATTCTAAAGTTGACATACAGACCTGCAAGAACAAGCACAAGCCCGTATCCCATGTCTCCAAGACATAAACCAAAAAAGAGCATATAGAACGGAGCAAAGAAGAGCGTTAAATCCAGCTCTCCATATGTTGGTAGCATATACAGCTCTCCAATAGGTTCGTATAACTTTGCAAAAAAGTTGTTCTTTAACTGAATAGGAGGGTTGTCCTCTTTCTTTGCGGCATCTGAGAAATAGTACACGCTGTTGTCTTTTAGGAAAGATGCAACCTTATCGTCTATCTCGGTTGGAGCAAATCCTTCAAAAACGACTATCGTCTCCTCTGCCTCCTTTTTAGAGCCGTGCTTTGCAAGGTAGACATCCAAATTGGAGAACAGTTCTGCACGATATGAATCTATCTTCTCCTTCAGACTGTTCAAAAACAGAATTTCGGTCTTTGTCTTGTCTATATCGGATTCAATTGATGCTATCTCGGACTCTATAGCTGATGCAGCTTTTGCAGGAAATTTGACGGGAGAAACAGGAAACCCCTTATTGTCTCCCACAACAACAAAATATATATTGTTGTTCTCCTCGTTAAGTACCTGAATTGCAAAATTCTTCTCCCATTCTGCACTGTACCGTTTGTTTGAAACAGTATAGAAATTGCAGGTTAGACCAAGCTCATTTATCCTTGCAATATTTGAGTGGTCGAATTCACCCCAAGGTTTGGACTCAGCCAAAGCCGATGCAGCATTTTTCAGTGCAATCTTAAGACTGTCCAATGCCCCTAATTTTAGAGAGATAACCTCTACAACCTCTTTATTGCCGGTTGCGGCAGAGATAATATTACCGTCAATATCAAGCGAGGATGGTGCGGCATAGGTTTTTTTGCCTTTCTCAAACTCCTCAATGATATTGTTATGCACCGATTCAAGTTTGGAAGCAAGCCTACGGCATTTCTCAATCTCGTCAAACTTCTCCTTGGAAACTGTATCAACGCTCCTCTTGCTTCGTGTAATATCAATAACCCCCAAGTCCTGCAAACCTGAGAGAAAACCTTCAACATCCCTATGGAAGAGTACAAAGGTGTATTTTGTCATCTTCTTAATCATGATTTACCTCCTTTTTCTGTAACATCTCCTCCTCTTCCTCCTCTGCAGCATGTCTGGTCTTAACAATCTTCTGCGAGGCTTTGGAGAGGTTCTCCTCATCTTCCATGTATCGTTTAATTTTTCTTATAGCCTCCTGATAACCTGGAATTTGAACCTTTTCGTAAAGGTTTACTTTCTGTGTTGTCTTTTTACGAGAGAAATCTAAAAGATGCATCTTTTGGAGATATATCTCAGATTCGATGCCTATCTGTGCAAGGCTCTTTAATATCTCAACACCGTCTGTATACCAAAGCGGTTTTTTGAATATATCAAACCCCTTTACATCATACTCAACACCATCCAATGCCGGAACCTTTACACCGGCTATCTTCTCAGTTCTGAGTTTTACATCTTTTACTCGTATAAGACCAGGCTCAAATTCATTCCACAGTGCAGCTATATAGGCGTATGCTTTCAGCTTGCCGTCTAATTCTTTTACTAACGACTCGCTGCGTTGCTTTGCCTTCTTTACCTCCAACCTCAAGGCGCTCTCCTTGTTCTTTAACGTTGGAAGCGCGTTTGTACGCACTTTCAATTGCTTGTTTAGCTCATTGAGAGAGGTTTTGTTGAATTGAAATTTTATAGCCATAACTGTTTAATTATTTGGCACTTTTCCAATATTTATCTACAAGGTTCTGTTTAATACCAAGTTCTTCCGGCTTGAAATATTTGCCAAACAACTCCCAAGCTGTATCCAACATCTCGTTGATAGGGATGTTTACATCAATGGACAACAGTCTTGTTGAGTAATCTTTGGCATAGTCCAAACACCTTAAGTCGTAATCGCTAAGATCAAAACCGTTTTCTAGTTTTGTCTTTGCATTGGCTGCATCGGCATACAGACGAACGCCTGTATTCATTACCTGGCTGTGATCCTCTCTTGTCTGCTTTCCAATTACAAGCTGTTTAAGACGTGAAAGTGAACGGAACGGGTCTATGATAGTCTTTCCGGTATCGGTATCGTGTCTTAAGAATAACTGTCCCTCTGTAATATAACCTGTGTTGTCGGGAATAGCATGGGTAATATCACCGTCGTTAAGCGTTGTAACGGCTATGATGGTAATGGAACCGCCGGCAGGAAGCTGCACCGCCTTCTCGTAGATCTTTGCCAAGTCTGAGTAAAGCGAGCCGGGCATTGAGTCTTTAGACGGAATCTGGTCCATACGGTTACTTACAATTGAGAGCGCATCGGCATACAGGGTCATATCTGTAAGAAGTACAAGCACTTTCTCGTTTTTGTCAACGGCAAAGTACTCTGCTGCAGTAAGCGCCATATCCGGAATAAGCAGACGCTCCACAGGAGGCTGCTCTGTAGTGTTTACAAAGCTTATGATCTTGTTAAGTGCACCGGCGTTTTCAAACATCTGCTTAAAGTAGAGATAATCGTCGTTTGAAAGTCCCATACCTCCTAAGATAATCTTGTCTACATCCGCTCTAAGTGCAACATTTGCCATTACCTGGTTGTAAGGCTGGTCTGCGTTGGCAAAGAACGGAATCTTTTGCCCAGAAACTATAGTGTTGTTAAGGTCTATACCTGCAATACCTGTGGGAATCAGCTGCGAAGGCTGTTTTCTTTTGTATGGGTTAACGCTTGGGCCGCCAATGAATCTCTTCTCCCCCTCTACGGCAGGACCGCCGTCTATAGGTTGACCGTATGCGTTGAAGAAACGTCCTGCAAGCTCTTCGCTCACATTTAGTGCAGGCGGTTCACCCAAAAAGACCACCTCTGCATTTGTAGGGATACCCTCTGTACCGGAAAACACCTGCAGTGTTACCAAGTCTCCCTTTAATTTAACCACCTGAGCGAGTTTGCCGTCTACTGTTGCAAGCTCGTCGTTGGAAACACCCTCTGCTTTAAGAGATACCGTGGCTTTTGTAATTGCCTCCAACTTTGTATATATTCTTTGAAATGCTTTATTTGCCATAACACTGTTTAAGATTAACTTGCCAGACCATTTTGCCTTTTGGCAATTGTCTCGTTCAACTGGTTAATGTATTTGTTAAAGTTATCGCTCTTGAACTCTGAGTAGTTCATCTGACGCATTATGTTTACCAAAGATTTAAAGAATGTGCCTACCTCCTCAAATGTTTCAAACTCAAATGGGGTGTTGCAGATCTCAAGAACCTTGTCCAACATAAACTCCTGTCTCTCCATAGGGCAGGTAGCGTCAATTGCGTCAAAGGCATCCTGTTGAAGGATAATGAAGTCTATAAGTTCAGACTTCCAATATCTTAAGTGGTATTCCATTGGCACACCGTCATCTCCCAAGATGTTAATCTGCTCGTATGCCTCTTTTCCTCTTATGATTATATTCTTTGCACTCTGAACCTTGTCTACCCAGCCTGATCCCATCTTCTTGTCCAAGTATTCAACGATCTCCGGATATTCAAGATATTTTGAATATGAATCAATAGGGTCAACTGCAGGGTAACGTTTTCTGTCTGCACGAGCCTGATTAAGTGCGTAGAAACATCTTGCGGTCTTCTTTGTAGACTCTGTAACAGGCTCTTTGAGGTTACCGCCGGCAGGTGATACCGTTCCTATAAATGTTACAGAACCGGTTGAGCCGTTGTTAAGTTTTACAATACCCGCTCTTGAATAGAAGTTGGATATGATTGCAGGAAGATCCACAGGGAATGCATCTGCACCGGGAAGCTCTTCCATTCTGTTAGACATCTCCCTTAGTGCCTGTGCCCAACGTGAAGTTGAGTCTGCAAGAAGAAGGACCTTTAGTCCCATTGCCCTGTAATACTCACCAATTGTCATTGCTGTGTAGACAGATGCCTCACGTGCTGCAACAGGCATGTTGGATGTATTACATATAATAGTGGTTCTCTCCATGAGTTTTCTGCCTGTTCTTGCATCAACCAATTCAGGGAACTCTGTAAAGATCTCCACAACTTCATTGGCACGCTCACCGCAGGCCGCCATAATAATAACATCTGCTTCACCCTGTTTTGCTATGGCGTGCTGCAGTACGGTTTTGCCGCAACCGAAAGGGCCGGGTATAAATCCTGTACCTCCCTCTGCAATAGGGTTAAGAGTGTCTATACATCTTACGCAGGTCTCCATAATCCTGTATGGACGAGGTTTTTCCACATATCCGCCAATGGCAACCTTTACAGGCCATTTCTGAACCATTGTAACGTTTACATCCTCACCCTCCTCATCTGTAAGCACCGCTACGGTGTCATTTATTTTGTACTTGCCTGCCTTATTTATGCTTTTAACTGTGTATTCCCCTTTAAAGGAAAAAGGTACCATGATTTTGTGAGGCAGCCATCCCTCCTTTACCTCTCCAAGCCAGTCTGCAGCAATCACCTTGTCGCCTACTTTGGCAATAGGGGTGAACTCCCATAGTTTTTCGCTGTCCAACGGAGCTGTGTATTCGCCTCTTTTTAGGAATACATCCTTCATTGTAGCCAAGTTATTCTGAAGTCCGTCGTAGTTGCTTGAAAGAAGACCGGGCCCTAGAGTAACCTCCAACATGTACCCCTCAAACTCAACATCACAACCGTTCTTTACACCTCGAGTACTCTCATATACCTGCACGTATGCATTCTTACCTCCAACCTTGATAACCTCAGCCATAAGACGGATATCTCCGGTCTTAATGAAACAGATTTCATTTTGCGCCACCGGACCATTAACCTCAACTGTAACAAGGTTAGAAATGATACCTATGACTTTTCCTGTGGTTTTCATGTTATATATTTTTTTAATTTCTAAATCTAATTCATAGACAGACTATCTTGTCTGTTACGCTTTATATGTCCCTTTAACCTCGTCAACCAATTGCTTGAACAATTTTGCCCCCTTTTCTGCATCCAACTTGTTCCATCTGTCAATGAGCATAAGTTTTGCGAGGAAAACAAGAATAACATCTATGCTGAACTCTCCGTACGGAGCCATCTCATTAAGTTTGCTCCATTTTAGATCATCGAGCATCTCCTCCTTTTTCAAAATATCTTTGGTAGCAAAAATAGGCTCCAACTCCTCCGCTAAGAGGGCATCCTTCTCCAATTTGCTGAAATTAGAGGGATAGATGCAGTATTTGGATGCGTCACTGTTCAATTTTGCAGACATATATTCCACCTTATAGTTTCTTATAAGGAGATCCATTCTAAAATAGTCTCTAATGAACCTGTTTTTGCATTTAAACGAAGCGTAGTAAAAATGGGTGCTCAGATTCTTTGCATCGGACCCAAACTCCAACCATTTTACCAAAGCTCTATCACTATCGGACGCGCTGCTTAAAATAGAGTCGCGCATCTTCTCGTAGCTTACAGTCTTGCTTCTGTTTTCCAAGACAAGTTGAGGAAGTCCCGTTATGATATAATGGTAATTATTCCTCATATACTACTCTCCAAAAAGAATTTTCTTGGTTTTAGGTCTAAGATATTCCCCTATAAGTGTGTAGAAATCCTCATCTGTAAAACTTACAATATAGCCGTTATCCTTTGGGCCAATCTTAAACCCGTTTTGGAATTTTTTGCTAAAATTTACATTTATAGGGGCTTTTGATATGCCTGCAATCTGCTTCCCGACAAAATCCTCCAGCTCCTGCTGTTTTGCTGCCGGCAGAATAAGGTTCAGCTCCATTGAGTCTGAATTGTTTGGATTATAAGCCTCTATTACTGTTTTTATTATAGACTGCAGAAACTCCTTGTCGCCTAGAGCATTGGATGTTTCCACCTTTACAGCTTTGGCAACAACCGAATTCTCTACCTGTTGTTTGAAAGAAGAAAAAGCCTGTGAGAACGCCATCTTAACATCGTTTTCTGTTTTTGATTTAAGTTCTTCAGACTCTTTGGTAGCATTTTCAATAATTTCGGCTGCCTTAGCTTTTGCATCTGCTATCATCTGAGCAGATGTTTCCTGAGCTTTTTTCTTTAATTCCTCGGCCTCTTTCTTTCCCTTGGACAGACCCTCGTTGTAGAGTTTGTCTGTGAGTTCCTGCAATTTATTTTCCATAAAGATATCTTTTTATTTATTATTTTTCATTACCAAAAAAAACGTCTCAAAGTTAAAAAATCGGAACAACAAATCCTACAGATTGTTTAAAGAAATTTTATACAATTATGAATATGTGACTTTTTTTAGTAATATGGAACAGATTGGGCCATATTATGGATGAGATGCTTTGGCGTTGGCCTTGGCGTTGGCTTCAACCTTGATTGACACGGAGAGAAATACTGTTTTTAAATATGTTATATAGATGTTTATAGAAAGTAAAGAAGGTAGGGAGGGAGAGAAGAAAAAAAAGGAGGCTCGAATCTGTTTCGAGCCTCCTATATAGATTGAATAGTTGATATTCTGTTATGAGAGGAATCCAAGAAGGATACCGGCAGCAACGGCACTACCAATTACACCTGCTACGTTAGGACCCATAGCATGCATTAACAGGTAGTTCTTTTTATCATACTCCAATCCAACATTGTTAGATACGCGAGCAGAATCGGGAACTGCGGATACACCGGCATTACCAATAAGCGGATTGATCTTGTTGCCCTCTTTTAGGAACAGGTTGAAGATCTTAACAAAGATGACACCACCGAATGTTGCAATTGCAAATGAGATGGCACCAAGGATGAAGATCTTTATTGAACTCCACTGAAGGAATTTGTCTGCCTGAGTTGAACAACCAACTGTAATACCAATAAGAATTGTAACAACATCAATAAGCGGACCTCTTGCAGTCTCGGCAAGCCTTCTTGTTACGCCCGACTCTTTGATTAAGTTACCAAAGAACAACATACCCAAGAGTGGAATACCGGATGGTACTATAAATGCTGTAAGCAAGAAACCGATTATTGGGAACAATTTCTTCTCGGTCTGGGAAACAGCACGTGGCGGTTTCATTCTTATGAGACGCTCCTTATTGGTTGTAAGCAATCTCATGATAGGTGGTTGGATAACCGGTACCAATGCCATGTATGAGTATGCAGACACGGCAATAGCACCCATCAAATCCGGAGCAAGTCTACCTGAAAGGAAAATTGCTGTAGGACCGTCTGCACCACCAATGATACCAATTGCACCGGCCTCTGCAGGAGAGAACCCAATAGCAAGTGCAATTGCATAGGCACCAAAGATTCCAAGCTGTGCGGCTGCGCCAATCAACATAAGTTTAGGGTTTGATATAAGGGCAGAGAAATCTGTCATTGCACCAATACCCAAGAAGATTAATGGTGGATAAAATCCTTTCTGTACACCTTGATAAAGGATATTTAATACAGAGCCCTCTTCATATACACCCACGCTAAGGCCGGGGAAAAGAGGAATATTTCCAATTATGATACCAAATCCAATTGGAACCAAAAGCATAGGTTCCCACTCTTTCTTTATTGCAAGGTACACAAAGACAAGACCTATAAGAATCATAAGGACATGTCCGAATGTGCAGTTTGCAAATCCGGTGTAGCCAAGGAACTGCTTTAGGTTTTCTACTATTAGAGAACTTAATACCATAACGCTTATCCAATTACAACAAGATCGGCACCCTCAAGAACAGAGTCTCCCTTGTTAGCTTTAATACTTGTTACTGTACCATTTGCAGTAGCCTCAATGATGTTCTCCATCTTCATGGCCTCAAGAACCATAAGTTTCTGTCCTACTTTTACAGTATCACCCTCTTTGCAAGATACCTCAAGGATAACTCCCGGAAGCGGTGATGTTACAACTGTGCCATTGCCTGATGAGGCCGCAGCAGCCGGTTTTGAAACTTTAACCTCGGGCGCAGCAGCTTTTGGAGCGGCCGCTTTTTTAACTGCAGGAGCAGGAGCTGCTTTCTTCAAAGGCTTGTCAAACTCAACTGTAAAAGGCATACCGTTAACCTCAACCTTGGCAGTTGAATCCTCTATGTCGTTAATGGTTACGTCGTAATCGTTACCATTTATTTTCAATTTATATTCTTTCATCAGTGTTTTTATTATTTCGGTTATTATCTTTTCCTTACTGTAGGGGTCTCTCTCAATGTGTAGATCTTAGAACTCCATGGAGAATATGACCTTGCAGTTTTGTTAATGGTAAGAATTGTATTCTCAAAATCGTGAGCTTCGGTCTCCTGTTTATAAAGATGGCATGCCATTGCGATTGCAGCGTATGTCTCTGCTGTAATCTCCCCTTTCTTGGTTGCCTCCTCTGCCTTTACAGCACCCTGAACGCCATCGCCCATTGCAGTTGCTGTCTTTACAGATGCTTTCTTTATAGAATGGTTTCCTATTGCTTTGAATACAAGAGCTAAAATAATAAGTGCAAGGAATACAACAGACATAGCTGTCAAAGCCATAATGCCGCCTGTAGGGTCATTCTCTGCCATCTTATTGGCCTTTGATTCACCATCCAAAGTCACATTGTTTGTACTTGGAGTAACTTTAGGCAAGACGCCGAAACCTGCATTCTCATCACCATATAACGCCTCTTTCTGGGCTATAAGGTAAGACTTTCTTAAGAGGTGTGTAGGCTCTGCAAAACCTTCACCATCCATTAATCTTCCGTATGAAACATTCTCGGGAAGATCTACCGGGATATTTATTACATCAATGACGGTTTTTCCATCACTGCTTGTAAAGTATACAGTGCCACCATTCTGCAGGGTGAAGTTTATATGGAAAGTTCCTCTGTCCTTCATCCCGTCTGCAAAGAAGAGCGCATGCTGACGAGGTTTTACCTTTGTAAGCACATCCCCCTTTGGAATCATATACTTGGTAAGATCATTATGGTCGTCGGAGAGGTAGCAACCTCCAATATCCACCGTACCGTATGATGTGTTGAACAGCTCTATCCATCCGCTCCTGTTACCATAGTCGTCTATATATCCGTCTGTGTTTGTAACGAGAACCTCGTTCAAACGCATATCGGACATATTCTGAGCCTTAACAGTACCGGCAACCAGAAGAACTGCCAACATTAAAAACAAACTATTTATTTTTTTCATTTTTGACAGTTTTAATGATTATAGAGGTAGGTTGTCATGCTTCTTGGCAGGGTTTGTAAGCTTCTTGGTAGCAAGCTGCTGAAGAGCACGGATAACACGGAACCTTGTATTTCTTGGCTCAATGATATCATCTATATAACCATACTTAGCTGCATTGTAAGGGTTTGCAAATGCATCTCTGTACTCTTTCTCTTTCTCTGCTGCAAAAGCTGCAGGATCCGGTGCTGCTTTAAGCTCTTTTCCGTAAAGAACCTCAATAGCTCCCGATGCGCCCATAACTGCAATCTCTGCTGTTGGCCAAGCGTAGTTGATATCTCCTCTAAGGTGTTTAGAGCTCATAACGCAGTATGCTCCGCCGTATGCTTTTCTAAGAACAACTGTAATTTTTGGAACAGTAGCCTCGCCGTAAGCGTAAAGAAGTTTTGCACCGTGAAGGATAATTCCGCCGTACTCCTGCTGTGTGCCCGGAAGGAAGCCCGGTACATCTACCAATGTTACAATAGGAATGTTGAATGCATCGCAGAAACGAACGAATCTTGCAGCCTTTCTTGAGGCATTGTTGTCCAATACACCGGCAAGAACCTTAGGCTGGTTGGCAACTATACCAACAGACTGGCCGTTAAATCTAGCAAAACCTACAACAATATTCTTTGCATAGTCTTTGTGAATTTCAAGGAATTTACCCTCGTCTACGATAGCACCTATGATCTCGTAAACATCGTATGGCTTGTTAGGATTGTCCGGAATAATCTCATTCAAAGAATCCTCAAGTCTGTCAATTGGATCCTCTGTTTCAACGTATGGAGTCTCCTCAAGGTTGTTCTGTGGTATGAAGCTCAACAGATCTTTAATAACCTGTATACCCTCCTCCTCTGAATCAACTGCAAAGTGGGCAACACCGCTCTTTGATGCGTGAACGCTTGCTCCACCAAGATTCTCGGTTGTAACATCCTCACCTGTAACAGATTTAACAACTTTAGGGCCAGTTAGGAACATGTAGCTTGTACCTTTGGTCATAATGTTGAAGTCTGTAAGTGCAGGGGAATATACTGCACCGCCGGCGCAAGGGCCAAAGATTGCTGATATCTGTGGGATAACTCCTGATGCAAGGATGTTTCTCTGGAAGATCTCTGTGTAACCTGCAAGTGCGTTTACACCCTCCTGAATACGTGCTCCACCTGAGTCGTTAAGACCTATAACGGGAGCGCCCATCCTAAGACCTTTATCCATTACTTTGCAGATCTTTAATGCGAAGCTCTCAGAAAGGGAACCTCCAAAAACAGTAAAGTCCTGTGCAAATACATACACAAGCCTTCCGTCAATTGTACCATATCCTGTTACAACACCATCGCCAAGGAATACACTCTTCTCCATTCCGAAGTTTGTGCAACGGTGAGTTACAAACATATCAAATTCCTCAAAACTTCCTTCGTCAAGAAGCATGTTGATTCTCTCACGAGCTGTATATTTGCCTTTATCGTGCTGGGAGTCGATTCTTTTCTGACCACCACCCAAGCGTGCTTTTTCACGAAGTGAAATAAGCGCTTTAACTTGTTCGAGTTGTAGACTCATTTTATATAATTTTTATTATGGTTATTTCAGTTTATTTTTTCTTAGGATCTTCGCAAAGCTCTGTAAGAACGCCCATTGTAGATTTTGGATGTAGGAATGCTATATTCAAGCCCTCAGCACCCTTTCTTGGGGTTTTATCAATAAGCTGAACACCTTTTGCAGATAGTTCGTCAAGACAAGCCTGTACATTGTTTGTCGCAAATGCTATATGCTGTATACCCTCGCCTTTCTTATCAATAAACTTGGCTATAGGTCCCTCTGGATCTGTGCTCTCAAGAAGTTCAAGTTTGGTCTGGCCAATCTTAAAGAAAGCAGTTCTTACCTTCTGCTCTTTAACCTCTTCTATTGAATAACATTTTAGACCGAGTTTCTCCTCGTAGTAAGGAATGGCAGCGTCTAATGATTTAACTGCAATTCCAATGTGCTCTATGTGTGTAAGTTCCATATTAAAATAACGTTTTATAGAATTATATATGCATTTTATCCGGCAAATTTAATAAATATTATCAAAAGGATTTAATTTTTTTTATTTTGTTATTTAACCTTCTGTTTTTACTTTCCGGCCCCGCATTTTGCGCTAGTTGTACATAGCTGCAGCTGCTGTGAAGTCTAAAAACATATTGTTAAATTTTACGCAGATCCATACTACTTTAAAACAGTTTCTATACCTTTGCTGCATATAAAAAATGTAGATATTATTTAAAGATAGAGAAGATGAAAAACAAGGAATCTGTCATAAACTACTACCTTCTTATACTGTGGAGAATTTTTTTGGTGTATCTTCTGTACACTATTAGCAGAGTGGCTTTTATACTTATTAATTACAATATACTAAAGCCAATATCAACGGGAGAGATGCTGAGGATACTTGGCGGCGGACTTATGTTCGACAATACTGCAATCCTGTACACAAACTCCTTATTTCTTCTAATGGCGTTATTGCCTGTGCCGTTTGTATTTAATGCCCTGTATCAAAAGGCTGTCAAATGGGTATATGTAATTTTTAATTTTATTCCGCTTTCAATAAATCTTGCGGACTGCATATACTTTAAATTTACACTAAGGCGAACAAGTTTCTCATTTGTCCAGGAGTTTCAGGGAGATATAAAGTTTGGAAAGATTTTTTTTGAGAGTATTACCCTTTACTGGTATATATTCGTAATAGGACTGCTATTTCTTGCCGCCCTTGTTTTTTTGTCGGGAAGCTACAAAAAACAGTATGATTTCTTCAAACATAGGATGTATACCTCATTTAACAATTTCAAGCCGTACCTAACGCAGTTTGTGGCATTGGCTATAGCGGTTCCACTTATAATAATAGGTATACGCGGCGGTGTTACAAGAACTATAAGGCCTATTACCCTTAGCAATGCCGGTGATTATGTAGACAAGGCTATCCATACATCGGCAGTGCTCAATACGCCGTTTTCGCTTATTCGTACCGCAGGAAAGAGGCAGTACACTATACAGAAATTCTATCCGTCATACGAGGCAATGGAAAGTATTTACACCCCTTTACATATTCCGGCCTTAGAGGAGAGAGATTCAACCTCCATGTTCCCTGTTACAAACGAGAAAAAAAATGTGGTGATTCTAATATTGGAGAGTTTCGGGGCGGAGAATATGCAGTTTTTAAATAGGAGCCTCCCGACAAATTTTACCCCTTTCTTGGATTCTCTGCGTAAGGATGGAATCTTGTGTACCAATGCCTTTGCAAACGGGCGAAAGTCTATAGATGCGGTACCATCTATAATGGCCTCTATACCAAGTCTTATGGAGTCGTTTGCTGTTACTCCGTATGCCAATGATGCCTTTAGAGGTCTGCCAAGGATATTGGATTCTTTAGGTTATTATACTGCCTTCTTTCATGGAGCGCCAAACAATTCAATGGGATTGCGTGCAGTTACAAATCTTTGTGGTGTAAAGAACTATTTTGGTAAGGATGAATATGGCAACAATTCAGATTTTGATGGTTCATGGGGTATTTGGGATCATAAGTTCCTCCCTTTTGTTGCAAAGACAATCTCCACATTCAAAGAGCCGTTCTATGCCTCTGTGTTTACCTTGTCTTCTCATCATCCGTTTAAAATTCCTAATGAATACAAGAATGTTTTTCCTAAAGGTGAGATTCCTTTGCAGGAGACAATTGCATACGTTGATAATGCTTTAAAAATATTCTTTGCTACGGTTTCCAAGGAGCCGTGGTTTAAGAACACCATATTTGTCATTACTCCGGACCATTCAACATGGAATGGCTACATGCCAAAATATTCAACCCTGCTTGGAACAACCCAGATACCTATTATATACTATGCTCCCGGATTTATCCCTTGCGGGGAATATCCGTTAACTACCCAGCAGATAGATATAATGCCAACTGTTTTAGGTATACTTGGCTATAAAGAGCCTTTTGTTGGTTTCGGCCGTAATCTCGCGGCTTCTAATAAAACCCCATTTGCCGTTAACTTTGGTGGCGGTGAGTTTCAAATGGTTCAGGGCGATACCTTATATGTAAGGGATATGAATTCTCTTAAATCTGTATATGATTATAAACAAGATAGTCTTCTGAATAATAACTTACTTAAATCCGGTGCGATACAGTATAAGGATGTTGAATCCAAGGATGATTTCTTTAAGGCGGTGGTGCAGCAGTATATGAATAGGCTGATAGAGGATAAACTCCTTGTTAAATAAAAAGTTATATAAAAAGACAACTGCTGCGTTACGCTTGCTTCGCATATCCTCATTTACGTTAAGTAAACTCCGGTATGCTCAGCTGCGCAAGCCTTGCATTTGCACTTTTTATATAACTTTTTGAGTTATAATGATGATATGTATCTTCAAGTCTCAATGTTCCTCACGTACAATAGTGCGCTGCGGACATTTCGCTTTCGAAACTTTGTATAATCAGCGCATTTTAGTAAACGTTAAAAAATAAGTTGGTAAAGATTTAGCAGTATTTTTGAGAAAAGAAATATAGACCGAAAAGACAATTAAAGATTACCAAGTTTTTTTTAAAGATTACTTAACAAGGTGGCCTCTTAGTAGTTGAAGTAGGTGCATAATCCGTATGAACTGTAGTAGTGCCCATAGTATTTGTCGCCTATTATTAGGCCGGTTGATACCCTAATGCCATGGCCTTTTTGTACATTGCGTACATCTCATTTTTGTTGCCTGAGTTACCTTTATACTCCTCCTTTAAACCGGCATAGTAAAGTTGTAAAGTGGCATCGTCCGTACTTTTATCCTCATCAAAATATTTCCTGTATATCTTTTCCATACAGTTGTTTTTTCTCCAGAAATCGTTGCCTGCATTGTAAATTGGAGCAAAGAATATATCTGCTACTTAATAGTTGGCTTCTGTACCAATACCTAACATGTAGCATAATGCCAAATCTGAGTTGTAACTGTTAGGGTTAAGTTTGTGTGCCTTTTCTAACATCTCAAATGCTTTTCGCTCATCTTCTTTAACGCCCATACATTTTAAATAGGCTTTGGCCATTACCCAACTATAGTATGCTTCAACTTTGTCGGGAAGATTATTATCATTCTCAAGAGTGTTCAATATGAGAGATGCACCCTTGGATTTGTCTTGTAATGGAGACTTACTGTTAATCTGGAATGCTCCATACAAGCACAACGCGTACGCACTCCATTCCGGTTCTTTATTGCATATCTCTCTGTACAGTTGTTCAATCTTACTAATTTTCTTTTGTGGGATCTTATCTTTTGTCATTAATAAAATGCACCTATATTGTAATTCTCCTACAGAAGTGGGTTGATTTTCAAGATAAGGCTCTATAATTATTTCGTAATCGTCTGCTTTTGCTTTAATTGATGTTATGACTATCAATAGAAGAATTACAATATTCTTGATGTTACGTTATTGAATATTTCCGTTCGATTTCATTTAAGTTTAGAGTTAGTGTGCGTGACAGATATACAAAAAAATGAGACCAACAACAAAGGTCGGCCTCAGGAATCATTATCTTGATTTTATGTCTGCGATTAATTAATTTGCATCAGAGGTGTCCATAAGATGGTACACATTCTGAACATCATCATCGTTCTCTATCTTTTCAAGAAGTTTATCAACATCTGCTTTCTCCTCCGGAGTAAGTTTCTTTAGCTCTGTGGTAGGGATTCTTTCAAACTGGCCCGATATGATCTCAAATCCGTTCTCCTCCAGATATTTCTGAATCTCACCAAATGATTCAAAAGCACCGTAAATGACAATCTCTTCAACTCCCTCCTCTGTCTCATCTTTGAAAACTTCATCTGCTCCGTAGTCTATAAGCTCAAGCTCAAGCTCTTCAATATCAATTCCATCTTTAGGCTTAACTTTAAATACGCATTTGCGCTCAAACATAAAGTCTACACTGCCGGATGTCCCTAATGAGCCGCCGAATTTATTGAAGTAGCTTCTAATATTTGCAACTGTTCTTGTTGTATTGTCTGTTGCTGTCTCTACTAAAATAGCAATTCCGTGAGGACCGTATCCCTCGTAAACTGCCTCCTTGTAGTCTGCCGTATCCTTCTCAACTGCCCTCTTGATTGCCCTTTCGATGTTCTCTTTAGGCATGTTCTCACTTTTGGCAGTCTGTATAAGTGTTCTTAGTTTTGGGTTTGTAGCAGGATCAGGTCCGCTTTTAGCTGCTATAGTAATCTCTTTTCCAAGTCTTGTAAAAACGCGGGCCATGTTTCCCCAACGTTTGAATTTTCTCTCTTTCCTAAATTCAAAAGCTCTTCCCATAATGTAAATTATTGTAATCTTTCAATATACTTGTCTATATCCATTCCCTCAATTGACTGTGGATATTTCTCTTTAATCTTTGTATAGCACTCAATGGCTTTGGCCTTGTCACCCAACTCCTCGTTTACTAAACCTGCTTTCAACAGGTATGCTGCAGAGAATATATCATTAGATAGGTCTGCTGCTTTTGTGAAATAGCCAAGAGCCTCTTTGTAGTTTCCAAGTCCAACGTATGAATCTCCTATATTACACAATGCACGTGCAGCTGTTATATTATCTTCGCTGTTGTACTTTTTAAGGTAATCAATTGCATTCTGGTAATTGCCAAGTTGTAGCTCACATACGCCGGCATAAAAATAGACAGACTCGCCTGCTTTTGTTCCGTAATCAGAGATAATCTGTTTAAATCCAAGAGTATTGCCGTCTCCGTTAAGTGCTTTTTCAAAGTCTCCGTTACGGAAATAGAACTCGGCTGTGAATGTTTGAGCTTGTGCCTCTTGCTGAGCAGGCAATGAAATAAAATGGTGGTATGCCAAGCCTCCGGCTACAATTACTACCAGTGCTATAACACCGCCAACCAACTGGTTTTTATAAGTCTGTAAAAATTTCTCTGTTCTGGTTAAGGCTTCTCCTACTTCCACCTTTTCCGCTGCTTCGTTGTTGTTATTAATCTTAGACATTTTTATGTGTTTTTTTTATGCAGACCGCAAATTTACAACAAATTGTTTAAAAGCCAAAAAGAAACTAAAGATTCAAGATAGAAGTGCAACACTGGCA
>ENA-OOYV01001081-OOYV01001081.1-human-gut-metagenome-genome-assembly--contig:-NODE-1081-length-17235-cov-3.789057_pt1 | contig 17235 bp, 19 predicted proteins | sample MGYA00241704_ERZ501380 | MGnify/ENA primary metagenome ERZ501380 (study PRJEB25962, sample SAMEA2042984) | human gut metagenome | biome: human gut; feature: human-associated habitat; material: faeces...
GGCCCTGCCGCCGTTCCAGTACTGTATGTACAACAAAAATCAGATGATCTACGCCTCCTCCCACCGGTTTTTCCAGCATTACAGCATTATTCCCGACACGCTGATCCACTGCGGCGATCCGGTCATCAACCACACGCTGGTCGCCTCTCTGGAAAACTGCGCCTCTTTCGTCCCCAGCTACTTCATTGGCCGGATACCGTCGGATACTCTGCGAAAGCTTATTTTCTACGCCATAGACGTCCCCGAGCTCAGCTGGGAGCTGCGGGTGCTGTACCGTCGGGACAGCGCTCTGGGCATCTTCGCCCGGGAGATGATACGACTGGTCAGAGAGACGCCCTGGCGTCCCTTGCTGTAAACCGACCACGTCAACAAAAGATACCCGGCGCGCCGAAGGCGTGCCGGGTATCTGCGTCTCATTGCATTTGCAGCCAGCCGATCAAGGCCAGGTGCGCCGGGTAGTACAGGTAAAACAGCCACTTCATCACCGTGTTCACCCGCGGCGACGGCCCACGCTGCCCGTTATACAGCGCCAGCACGGGAACGGCCAGCACCACCGCCAGCTGCACTAGGCCGTAGACCCAGTCCAGCGCCAGGGCGTACACCACCGCGTAAAGCGCCACATAGAACATCATCCACAGTGCCTGCGTCTTCAGCTTTCCCCGATTGGTACCGAAGGCCATGATGCACAGGGCGGCGATACAGCTCCAGTCCGCCGGGAAGCTGACCAGGCAGATCAGCAGGATCAGCGCCACCTGCACTGCCGGGCGGAGCCGCCGGTCATGGACCACCCGCAGCATCACCAGCCCCCATGCCAGCGACCACATAACGCTGGTTTGGTTCAGCACTCTGCCGGAGGAAAACGGGATAAACGACCGCCAGCCGGCAAAATCCGCCGACGCGAACACATAGGCGAAGTGGGATATGACCGCGAACAGGAACATCCGCGCCGTGTATTTCCGGATATCCCGGGTGTGGTGATAGCCCTCCGCCACAAAGTAGCACATGATGGGACAGGTCAGCCGACCGATGATATGCATCGCCAGTGGCAGCACCGCCCGGGGATAGCCGGGAAACAGCCACCAGGCCACATGGTCGACGGTCATGGCCGCGATGGCGACGAGCTTGATCGCGTTGGAATCCAGCGTTTTTTTCATAGGCGTTTTCCCTCCCGCACAGCACACTGCCGCCATTGTAGCAGATAGGCAGGAGATGTGCAACGCCTATTCGTGCGGCCGCGGCGTTATGCGCCGGCCTTCTCCTTGCGGATGGCCTCGGCGATACGCTCCAGGCCGGTCTGCACCGTGGCACGGGGCATGGCCAAATTCAGGCGGATATGCCCCCTGGCGTTGCCCACGAACAGGCCGTCGCCGCCCTCCAGCAGCACACCGGCCTTGTTGGCAAAGAAGTCCGGCAGGTCCTCCACCTCCGGCAGCACCTCCCGCAGGTCCACCCAGGCAAAGTAGGTGGACTCAGGAATGGTGAACTTCGCGCCGGGAATATTCTCCTTCAGAAACTGATCCACCAGGGCCAGGTTGCCGTCCACATAGGCCTTCAGCTGCTCCAGCCAGGGGCCGCCGTGCTCATAGGCCGCCTTGTGGGCCGCGATGGACAGCGGGTTCACCGCGCCGATGTTCTTGTCCCGATCCTGGAAGCGGGCACGCTCCTCCGCGTCGCGGATGATAATATTGGAGTGCATCAGGCCCGCCAGATTAAAGGTCTTGCTGGCAGACATACAGGTGATGAGTCGGTCATAGTCCGGCATGACCTTGCCCAAGGGCGTATGGCGCAGGCCGGTGCGGATCAGGTCGCAGTGGATCTCGTCGGACACCACCCACAGCCGGTGCTTTTCGATGATGGCCGCCATGTGGCGCAGCTCATCCTCGGTCCAGATGCGGCCGGTGGGGTTGTGGGGATTGCAGAGCATCAGCAGCTTCACATCCGGGTCGGCGGCCTTCGTCTCAAGGTCCTCCCAGTCCACGGAGAAGCGGCCGTTTTCCTCCCGCAGGGGCGAGGTCACCAGCTCCACGCCGTTGTATTCACAGGCGTGGAGGAAAAAGCCGTAGGCAGGCGTCATGGTCAGGACCTTGCCATTCAGCGGCTTGACCAGGTCCTCCGTCAGCTGGTACAGCGCCGGGATGACGCCGGGAGAGAACGTCAGCTGCTCCTTGGGGAAGGACCAGCCGTAACGGCTCTCGCACCAGGCGCGCAGCGCCTCATAATAACCCTTATCGTACACCAGGGTATAGCCCAAAATACGCCGATCTACCCGGTCGGTGATGGCCTGCAGGATCTCCGGCGCCACAGCGAACTCCATGTCCGCCACCCACATCCGGATGAATTCCTCGTCCTTGTAGGGGAACACCCTCTCCGGCCCGCAGTGGAAAATGTAGGGCCGCCAGCCCTCTACATTCTCGGAATTGGTGTTGCGCCGATCAATGATCTCGTCGAAGTTGTAGGTCATGGTGTATCGCTCCTTTCCTGTTATGGTTTTATAATACCAGCCGCCGCGTGCCCCGTCAAAGCCCGCCGTTTACTTTTCAGGAACGAATTTTTTGAAAAACTTTCCTCACAATTATATTTTCCCTTGCGCGGACCGGGAAAAGCGTCTATACTGAAAAGCAGAGGGTCAAATCACTAAAACTTGATTTTGAGGAAAGTGCCATGACATTGACAGAAGAGATCGGCGCGAAGATCAAATACTACCGCAAAAAGCGCGGAATGAAGATCGTGGAGCTGGCGGCGCTGCTCCACAAAACCGGGGCCACCGTATCCAAGTACGAAAGCGGGCAGATCGCCATGGACGTGGTGACGCTGTATGAGGTGGCGGCCGCCCTGGGTGTGCCGCCGGAAAAGCTGCTGTACTGTGTCCCGCTGCCCGTGGAAGATCTGATGGCCGACAGCGTGCCCGCCTTCTTCCGCGGCGTTGACCGGCTGTATATGTACTATTTCGACGGCCGGAACAACAGTCTGGTCCGCAGCGTCATCGATATCCGGGCCAAGACTGGCGCCAACGCCTATGACGTGGCGCTGTACATGAACTTTCAGGACTATCAGCAGTACCGGAACTGCGAGAACACCTATTTGGGTACGCTGAGCCACTATGACGCCCTCAGCAACATCGTCACCCACAACCAGGACACGGAGATGGACGTCTATCTCCTCTGCCTGCCCGCCTCCTATCTGAACGCCGGAACAAAGTGGGGGCTGGGCTTCGGCATCTCCTGCCGACCCATTATGCCTACCTCCACCAAGGTATTTCTGTCCAAGAGCATCCAGCCGGAGACACCGGAGTTTCTGCAGGACCTGCGCATCTCCCGGGAGGATATTCAGCTGCTGAAGCGCTACAATATGCTGTCCGTGATGTAATCGGCCCCAAACGGATATCCTGAAAGTAGACTTGCTGGCTTATGCGGTGTTCCGCCTTACGATTGAATTCTTTAGATGCAGTGCCTACGACATAGGATGAATAAAATCCGATTTTTCATCCTCCAAATATATACGATAACCGTGAAGGCCCCCGGGTAATTCCCGGGGGCCTTACTTCGCATTTTGGTGGGATTTCGCCATGACAACGCCTATTCGCATCTGCTCGTGCTGCAAAGGCCAATCACAGGCCGATCAATGGTGCTGACGATGGCGCCGACAGTAGCATTTGCGGCGGATACCACAAGCGATCCAGCAGCACAAAGCAGTCCGGTAGCACAGATTAAAGGCGCACAGAAGAGCAGCGTCTATTTCGGCAATTACAAGCAGAGCAGTGACGGAAACGGCGACTACCTGACCGAGCCGATCAAGTGGCGTGTGCTGCAAAACGCAGATGGCAAGCTGTTCTTGTTGGCGGATAAGATTCTGGATGTTTATTATTATCACCACAATGGCAGCACCAGTGGAGGAACACGGCAAGCATCCCCACAGTCCGTACCTATTCGTGTCGCCCAAGACCGGCACCATGTTCGATCCGGACTCCTTCCGGCACACCCATGAGAAGATCCTGAAGGCCATCGGCGCGGAGCACATCAGGTTTCACGACCTCAGACACACCTTCGCCACGCTGTCCCTCAAGTACGGTGTGGACGTCAAAACGCTGTCCGGCGCACTGGGACACTATGACGCGGGCTTCACTCTCAGCACCTACACCCACGCCACAGAGGGGATGAAGCGTGACGCCGCCGACACCATCGGCAGCGTCATCAGCCAGACCATGTAGCCCACAAAAACAGCCGGAGAGGGACGGATGATGCCATCCGCCCCTCTCCGGTGCTTTCCTGACCGCTCGGCTTTTGGGTCACGGTTTGGGTCAGCCCTGCGACGGCGCAGAAATGACCACGCTGTAATCAAAGAACAGGCGCGGCAGCCTGTCGACTTTCTTCAAAACCGTCAGCTCCTGTGGCCGCGCACCCATTGAAGAAGCGAGTCGTAGTCCATTGTGCCGGAGGCAACGGATAATCCGGCCTCCACAACTTCCTCATTGGTACACTCCATGTGTATCCCGTTCACTTCCAGAAACGTCAGCATAACGTACATACCGATGCGCTTGTTGCCGTCCACAAAAGCGTGGTTGGAGATGAGCGTATAGCCGAGCCGTGCGCCCTTTTCCTCCTTGGTAGGATAGAACTCCTGCCCGTCAAAGCCGGCAAAGGCGTTCTCCAATGCGGAATCCAACAGGGCTTCATCCCGGACACCGATACTGCCGCCTGTTTCCTAGGCGATGAGCTTGTGGAGCAGCAACACCTTATCTTTCGAAAACTTGATCATTTCGCAAGCTTCATAAATGCGGGCTTATACTTTTTCAGGATGCGCGCCGCCACAACGTCGATCTTCTCATCATCGGTCATATCGATCATGGGGGACACATCCAGATCCACCAGCATATATTTGGGCTTATTGTTCTTGAAAATCACCGCCTGCCCGTTCTTCTCGGCAATGCGCGTTACCCGCGAGAAGTTCTGATTCGCTTCGGTGACCGAAACGATCGTCTTTGTATCAATGGTCATGGTGAACACCTCCTATGCTTATTATACCCGTATATAGGTAAAAATCAACCTATAATTTACGCATCATTTGGCGCTCGTAACCACCGCAGAATGCAGGCTATTCCTTTGCCGTGCCTTGTTTTTCCAGTGCGTCCATGATCTTGTGATACACCACTTGGTTGGGGTAATAGCGGTAGTCGGCAAAGACGGAGATGCCGCCGTGCGGGAGAGCGTGACGCTGACGCGGGACGGTGTGATGGACGAGCTTGCGGCGGACTTCGCCGGTGATATGTTGGACGATGCCGCCCTATTTGCCAAGTTCTCCAAGGAAAACCGAACGGCGGCGCAGAAACTACTGGACAGCCTGAAGGAGTTTCTCAACAAGGTCAGGGGTCTGTTTACTGGCAAATACCGCGACATGGCGGCGCAGGAGGCATACGGCAAGGACTTTGCCGAGCTGGAGGACATTTCCAAGCAGTGGCAGGCGGCTTTTGACGCGGCGGAGCGGCAGGCGGAGAAAGCAAAAACCGCCGCCGGCGAGGGCGACGGTGCGCGGTATAGCCTGAAAAGAGCGGTATAGACAAGTATTACGCGCGCCAAATCGACCAGTGGGACGGGAAAGACCACGGTGGAGCATTCCGTGTAGGCGCGGTGTCTGATGCGCTCTTAAAAGTTGGAGTACCGGATGTGGATATTTGGTTTGACCAAAGTAAAGCGGCAAAACAGCTTGAGGGGAAAAGCAAAATTACAAAAGACGTACTGAAGCAAATTCCCGAAGTGCTGGAAAGCCCCGTCGCCATTTCTGAATCGTATGACAACACGGTTATGGTGTTTGGTCAACTGTTTGATGGCGGCGGAAACCCTATTGTCGTCGCGATTCGTATTTCCTCTACAAACCGACGCAATCACATTTCGATCGTGAACAAAAGTCGAAGTGTAGGGACAAGAAGCCACAATTTAGATGCGCTTCTGGCTGACGACAAACTGCTATATTTGGGAGAAAACAAAAAAGAGACCAAAAAATGGTTCAATGCCTTAGGGCGTTCTACGCCGTTCGGGGGAACCAAGTTTGGTCTTATCCGTAGTATATCCAATCCCGTCGAAAATGTCAAGCCGAAGTTCTCGCTGAAAGCTTATTCGGAGGCGGAGAAAAAAGGCCATGTAAAATCTGCAAAGGAGTTTTTCGGAGAGACGAACAACTGGAACGAAACCGGATACATTACCACGGACGGCACGAAGCTGGACTTCTCCGGCCGACATGAGGGCGCACCCGGCGGGCAAACTGGGCGAAGGGGCGACGGCCGTGTCCGGCGCGGAGCTGTGTGAGCGGCAATTTCAATCCACGCCCCCCGCGAGGGGGCGACTGGAGAAGATCCTCCTGCGGCTGAAGAAGACGGCGATTTCAATCCACGCCCCCCGCGAGGGGGGGCGACTGCCGAGCGAGTACCCAGGCTCCGGTGCCAACGATATTTCAATCCACGCCCCCGCGAGGGGGGGCGACAGCAAAGATGCACAGTTTTACCTGCGGATCTTTGACAAACAAGTAGAACTTTTGCGTTTTTGGGGAAAAATGCGGGGTGGTTGCCTGAGAAACCCGGAGAAAGACCGGCGTTTTCTCGGGAAAAGCCTTGCGAACCTCCCGGAAATCTCTGGTCACTTGGACTTCGCGGGGGCGTGAAGGCGCGTCCCGGATACCCGTGCGCCGTACCACTGCCGCGCCGGGCGGCGTGTGTCAGAGGATCAGGGGATCCTCCGGCAGATAGGTGCTCTTCGTACCGAAATGCTCCACTTTTTTCTCATATTGCTTCCCCAGATAGTAAAAGCGCAGACTGTCTTTCTCAGAATCCATGATGGAGAGGAGCTGCGCCTGCAGGCGGCGGCACTGCCCTGCGTCCAGCAGGCACTCAAACACGGAATTTTGCACCCGCTGTCCGTAGTCCACGCACTTTTTAGCGATCTGCCGCAGGCGCTTGCGCCCGGCGGCGTCCTCGGTGTTTACATCGTATGTGATCAGCACCAGCATAGCATCACTTCCATAAAAACGGCGGATAGCCGTCCAAGTCGGCGCGGAGGCAGCGAGCCAGCAGTAGCGCCTGCGCATAGGGGATCATACCCCAACTCAGCTTTTCCCCCAGATAGGGGTGGGTCAGCGTGTCCTGCTTCCGCTCCTGCCAGGTCTTCAGGAATTTCCGGCGGCCGTCATCGGACAGCAGCACCGCGCCACTGTCCTGCATCTGAAAGTCCTCCGGGCGCAGCATTCGATTGTTCACGAGGGTCAGCACGAAGCGGTCTGCCATGCAGGGTCGCAGCTCCTCCATCAGATCCAGCGCCAACGACTGCCGTCCTGGCCGGTCGCGGTGGAGGAAGCCTACATAGCTGTCCAATCCGACGCTTTCCAAGGCGCTGGCACAGTCGTGTGCCAGCAGACTGTAGGCGAAGGACAGCATGGCGTTTACCCGATCCAGCGGCGGCCGACGGCTTCGTCCGTGGAAGAAGAATGCCTCCTTCCGGCTCAGGAGCATATGATCGAGGACGTCGAAATACGCGGTGGCAGCAGCGCCCTCTATTCCCCGCAGGGAGTCCAAGTCAGCGGCAGCCAGCACCTGTGGTAGCATGGCCCGGAGGTTGGCAGCGGCTTTTTCCAATCCGCAGTCCGCCACGCAGGGCGCGTGATCCCGCAGGGTACGCTGGATGCTGGCGGCACCGTTGCTCAGCTTGCCGAAGATCATGGTGTGGGCTATCTCACAGCTGCGAGCGGGGTCGTCAGCGATACGGTACTGCTCACGACGGAGCAGTACGTTGCCGCTGCTCTCGCCGCAGGTGCGGGCAAGGAAACGTCCGTGCGGGGAGCAGAAGGCCAGACCGATCCCGGCCTCCGCACATTTGCCCATCAGCGCAGGGGAGGCACCGGCGTAGGAGAAGCTGACGATGGCTTGCAGCGTGTGCAGCGGGTAGCGGGCGACGACGGTCTTGTCTCGGTTTGCCAGCACATTTTCCCCCTCCAGCGAGAGGTAAATGTCCTCGGAGGTGACAAATAGCGTGTTGAGAAGCTGCTTCATGGTGATTCCTCCATGGCCGCCCGGAGATACGCGGAGACGGCTCTGCTTTTCATCAGCTTGGGCAGGCACAGCTCTTTCAAGGAGCAGGCATTGCAGGATTTGGTGGGCTTGACCTTGGGGGTATAGCCCCGACGGTACAGCTCGTGCATTTCCGCCAGCAGCTCCCGCACCCCTGCGCGCAGCTCCGGGGTGAAGGAAACCCTCTCTCGCCGGCGGATCTCCCCGTAATAGAGTGCGCCCTCAGGGATGTCGCAGCAGAGCATGGACTCCAGGCACATGGCCTGCGCGCATAGCTGCAGGGTGTCGCCAGTGTCCTCGCGGGGGCGGCCCCGCTTGTACTCCACCGGGTACGGCTGCCACAGTGCCTCTTTCCCGGAGAGGGGGATCCCGACGGAGCCCCGGTGGTATTCCAGTACGTCGCACTGTCCGGATACACCCAGCTCCGCGGAATAGACGCTGACGCCACGCGTAATAAAGCGGTCGCCCCGCCGCTCCTGAAGGTCCGTGTCGTGGGCGTTTTCGTGGAGGATCGCGCCGTCAATGGTGCGGTAGTTTTCCGCCCACTGGTGCTCGATGTGGATCAGCGCCCACTGCCGCCTGCAAAACCGAAAATGCTGTAAGCCGGAGAGCTGTAGGAAGTCCTCCTCATTATATGCCATCGATCACCTCCGGCTCCAGACCCGGCAGCGTCTCCAGCGAAATCACATAGTCGTCTGCGGAGGTGGGGATGGTACCCGCGTCCCGCAGCGCGACCTTGACGGAACGGTGGACCCTTGCGGAGGAGTACTGCCCATCCTTGCAGCTGTGCCGCCACCAGAACAGCTTCACCACCTCCATGGAGCCGTCGGGCCGTGCGGAGGAGGCATCGTTCACAAAGAGGGTGCGCAGACATTCCTTGACCGTGTCGGCGTCATCCTCGGAGAAGCCAGTCTTTTCCGCCAGTTGGACATTGATGGAGCCCTTGATCTCGTACAGGCCGAAGCGGACAAAGTGCTTCATGCCCATGGTGTCGGAGGCGCGGTTCTCACCCTTTTCCTTCTTCTCACCATTCACGCTCTTGGTGATCTGGAGGGACTCGATCTCCACGGGGGACAGGCTGGACGCCTGATGGATAGAGACGGGGCCGCGCACACCGCAGGAGAAGCCCTTGGCATCCTTGAAGGCAAAGACTTGCCCGAAGGTACGCACGTCCAGCCACGTTTCGCAGGCGTGCCGGGCATATTCCTCCCGATCCTTGATGCCCTTCATAGCGGCGGAGGCCCGCTCGCTGAGGCTGCCGCAGCCGTCGCTGCACCGATCCTCCGACTGAACGAAGATGGGCTTGCCCAGATCCTGCATCCGGTTGCGGATCTTGCGCTTGATGCACACGTCGGAGATTTCACCAAAGCCGTTCAGGTCGGTGCGGGGGCGATTGCCGTTCAGAGGGTCGCCGTTGCTGTTGGCGCGGGTCACGGAGACCAGTGCCACAAAATCGATCTTGTTTTGCAAGCTGCTCATTTATTCTTCCTCCTGACTGTTTTCGGTCTTGCCGGATGTGTACAGCGCACTGCGCTGCAGATAGTACCCAAAGAGATAGGTGTCCTTCAGGGCCTCCTCCTGTTCCGCCTGCGGGAAGGAGGAAATTTCTTGGATGATCTGCTCGATCGTGCGCTCAAAGGTCACTCTGGTGCCGGGCTTGAGTTTGGGGTAGTACGCCTTTTTCAACTGCTCCCAGATGATCCGGCTGGCGTAGAGCGGACGCTTTGCGAACACGGACTGCATCCGGATCGCGTTGGGCTCTCGCTGCTCATTGGGCTCATAGGTGTCTCGCTCGATTTTTTCAAACACGGCCAGAAGCCGTCCATACTGATAGCTGACATCCTTCTTCTGCGGTTCCAGTGCCATACCCCATTCCTCCTTGTACCAATCATATTTGTATTTCCGAAGCACCGCGCAGGCGGTGAACAATACCGTTTCCCGCAGGGCGGCGTCCATGATCTGCAGGTTGGACGCCTTGGCCGCCGCAGCGCGGGCGATATCCGCTGGCATTTTGCCCCGGTCCACCCGGCAGGAGAGCAGCCGCTGTACCTGCTGGCGCATGACGCGCTCGTCCGTTTCCAGCTTTGTCTGCTTGTCGGAGACGCGCACCGTGCCGAAGGCGCAGTCCGCGATCTGCGAAAGCGAGGGCGACTGTATGCCGAAGGAGGAATGCTCCCAGCAGCAAAGCGCATCCCAGTTGTGCAGGCGCTCCAGAAAATCAGAGACCGGAAGCTCGCTGTAATAGGTGAGGGAAAGACGTCCGGATGTGGCGGCGGCAAAGGCGGCCACTACGGCGCCGGCGTCCCGCGGGATCGTCTCCTGCCAGCCCCGGAGAGTTTCTGACAACGCCTTTCGATAGTCGGAGTATTTTATCTGCTTGGCGGCACCCCGCCGCAGGAAGGCGGCCTGCGGTTTGGGGATCTCAATGCCCTGCGGATTCCAGCACAGGAAGGTGCGCCCGCCGATGAAGACGCCTTGGGTCGCCGCCAACCAGTGCAGCGCACTGTGAATCTTCTGCGACGCCTCGTAGCTCATGGTCGCGGCCTGTGAATCGTCTGTGAAGCGGCCTCGATAGGTGAAGCCGCTGGTGTCGTTGGCGGAGATCAGCTTGGCATTGGCATACAGGTTGATGATTTTTTTTGGATGCTGGCGGGTCGGTGGGGCAAGCACTCCGGAGACCATGCAAAACGCGGGCTTCTCAGATCTTGTGGATGCATAGTAGTCTATGAAGGCTTGGAAGAGGCTCTGATCCTGCCAGCAGGCAGGCGTTTCATTTTCCACACCTGTCTCTACGCGCCAGCGGACCACCTGTTTTTCCTTGGTGGGTAGCCCCTTTTCATTCAGGGAGATCACACCCCGCTGCGCCAGGTCTTCAACGATTGTCCCCCTCTCCACATAGTGGGCGATGGCGGAGAGCTTGGGGTGGCCATAGGGGGAATCCTTCCAGCGGTGCAGTTGTGTCAGGTAGCTTTCGTATTTTGCGGGATACAGCGCAGAGAGAAATCGTATCTGATCGCACAGGGGGTGCGCGCAGGTGGTGTCGCCCGTTCTTCCCGAGGAGCTCTCCGTCACAGGGATGATCGTGGCGGCCTGCTCCGTCTCGACGGAGCGGGCGTCCAGCAGATGACCGTCCGCGTCCAGAGTGAGCTCCAGCTCTGCGTTTACGATTTGGTGCGAAACAGGAACCAGTGGCTCCTTCGCCTTGCCGTAGATACCGGCGTATTGCGACTCCATGGCACAGTAGGTGTCATAGACTTGCTGCATCAGTCCCATTTACTCCACCTCCCCAAATTCCCGCAGACCGATAAAATTGCCCTCGTCGGCGGAAAAGATCTTCATAGGCATCTCCCGCAGAGGCTTCTGCCCCGGACAATCCTCCGGCGGGAGAAAGTGAATGACACCGTTTTTCATGACCGGGTACCAAAACCGGGCAGTCATCCGTCCGCGGGTCTCCTCCGAGTAGGCCTCGTCCGGGTAGGTGATGCCGTGGTACATCAGCCCGAAGCCCAGCTCCGGCAGATCGTCGTAGGCGCCTGCGCCGTTTCCGAATACGCAGGGCTCTACATAGCCCTGACATTCCCGGGTACCCAGAAAAATATCACGCCGCCCGCCCTTTTCGATCATTCGGCGGGCAATGCAGTGATGTTTGTTCTCATTTCGGTCGCCGCACAGCTCTGGGCGGTTGTCGTTCCAGTCGAAGCAGGCCCGTACCTGATACCGGCAGCTTTTCAGATAGGTGTAATACGCCAGATCGTTGCCGCCGCTGTATTTGATGGGGCGGATGCCTTTCACCTCGGTCTGGATCGGGTTCATGACCCGCACGTCCAGGATTCGCCAGATGAAGGTGGGCTTCCAGTATACAGAGGATAAAATGCCCTTCAGTGCTTCATAGGTGGGTACCTGATAGCTGCACTTTTCACCGCCCAGACGCATGAGAGGGTCGGAGAAGAGGGCGTAATCACCGTATACCTCAAATTCTACGATGTTGGGATGTTCTGTTTTCAATCGCTACACCTCCTGAAAATCACGGGTACCGGCCTCCAGGGAAAAACCGGTATGTTCGTTATAAAAGCCATCGGACAACAGCAGTATGCCGCCGTCGAACAGTGAGGTCACGGCGCCGAGGCTCTCAAGCCGCTCCAGCTGATAGCGGTAGACGCTGACGCAGTAGCCCTTTGCCTCGTCAATGCAGCCGCGAATGACCGCCCAATCCTTCTGCCCGCAGACCTGAGCGGCGTTTCGCAGCGTGTTTTGCAGCTCGCGCCCTCTTCCGTAGGGTACGAGCAGGGTGCTCGTGTCCTCGTCGAATACCTGAAAAAGGGTGCCTGCCAGACGGAACGCCTGCCGCAGAAGGTAGCGCTCCGCCTGCGCGCAGTTGGCGTCTGCATACCGGGGGTTGTCCGCCAGCAGATGATAGAGGGAGCCGTGCGCCTGGGTTTGGTCGTCCTGGAAGCCGGGCTCCATCTCTGCGTATAGCCGGCGATAGTAGAACCGGATGGCCTCCTCGGAGGACAGATTGTGCCGGAAAGCCTCCGGCGTTTTGGAAAAGGCGGTCAGCAGCGCGGTGGTGGCGTTCTGTCCGCGCACGATGTCGTCCAGACCACGCAGCCGCTCGTCGGTACACCGGATGAGGCGGACGGGGGCGGGTTCCTTTTGCTCGGCGTGCCGGTTGCACCGCCCTGCCGTCTGCACGACACTGTCCATTCCGGCGGAGAAGCGGATCACCCGCTGGAAGGAGATGTCCACACCGGCCTCGATCACCTGCGTGGAGACGCAGACGACCCTTTGCCTGTCGGCGGAGGGCTTGTCCAGCGCGGACTGCAAGGCTTGCAGAGTCTCCCTGCGGTGCTGCACGCACATGGCGGCGGACAGATGGAAGCACCGGCAATTCTCGGCTTGCAGCGACTCGAACAGGAACGCCGCCTCCTTTTTTGTGTTGCACACCACCAGCAGACTGTCGCACGACGACAGTGCCTCCGCAACGATCTGCGGGAACTCCTCCAGCTTGGCACATCCGGCGTTTTGGATGTCGGTGCGCTTAAAGACGTCCCACAGTGCCTTTTGCTGCGGAACCAGATCGACGGGCTGGCGGTGCAGGGGATGGTCGGCTGCCTCCAGACAGGGCTGGGTGGCGGAGCACAGAACAATGGTGGCGCCGCAGACCTCGGACAGGAAGTTGACCGCCAAATTGAACAGCGTCAGCATTTTGCCGGGAACGGTCTGCACCTCGTCGATCACAATGACGCTGCCGCACAGCGCGTGAAATCTGCGGATGGCGCTGGTTCTCCCACTGAAGCAGGTATTCAGCAGCTGCACCAGCGTGGTGATAATGATCGGCGCCGACCAGGAGGCGGTGAGCATCTCCAGCTCCTGCAAGCGCTCCGGCGTCTCCTTCGGCTCGGCAAGGTTGGAGTGATGCTCCAGTATCAAAGCGTCGTCCTCTATGTAATCGCGGATGACCTGGGCATTTTGATCCAGAATCGACAGCAGCGGTGCGGTGAAGATAATTCGAGAGCAGTTCCACTTTGCCGCGTGGGTCAATGCGAAGCGGAGACTGGCCAGCGTTTTTCCGCCGCCGGTGGGAACATTCAGGCGGTAGACACCTCCGGGCCGGGCGGCACCGGCGGCACAGGTGTCGGAGATGGTGTGGCGCGCCAGATCAATGGGCGTTTTTCGCGGGAATGCCGCCAGCTTCTTCTCCATAAACGCCAGCCGTTCTGCCCAGATTGGCCGCATATCCTCTGGGAACACGGGCAGTTCTATCCCATCCATAAAAGCGGCGGTGTCCGTGCGATCCCCCTCGATCACGGCGGACAGGAGCATCCGAGCCAGAAGACCGATATAAAATGCGGTCTCCCGATCCGCCTCATTGTCATCCGCTTGGGTGGACAGAGCCGCCAGCCGATCCAGCATGGGGGCCATCTCCCGGACGGCGTCGCGGAACAGATGCTCCAGCTCCTCCTCGTCAGCAACCTCCGCCAAAAAGCCCTGTCGGGATTCATCGTAAAAGATCCCCTCCTTGGTCTGGCGATGAAAAAAGCCACTATGCTGCTGGGGGTCGATACAGTCAAACAGGCCGTGATGTGAGCCAACGGCAAAGGCCAGCAGCTCTGCGGTCACGTCGAAATAGGAGAACGTACCGCAGCCGCCGTGCCAACGATCCAGCAGAAGGCGCACGCCGGCGAAGGTATGGTTGACACTGCCACGGACGGCGTTCCCGCCGCTGACAGCCTCCGAAAGGTATTGCGCATACTCCTGTTTGTTTTTTCCGGCGTCGTGGAGCAGACCGACCAGATAGGCGCTTTTTTCCAGACCCAGTGGCCGCAGTGCGGTTGCGGCCAGCGCCGCCGTGTTCCGGCAATGCTCCTGGACGGTTTGCCGCTCTCCGGTTTCGCGGATATGGGCAGGATACATGGCGATCACATCCTGTCATATATTTTTTAACGCGCATATGTTGATGCTTTAACCATACCACACTCGCTGAGGCTTGTAAAGACTTCAGTAATAAGGATAAATAACAAAAAACATTGACTTTTTTTGTATGCTATGCCATACTGTGCGGGTCGGGTATTCCCGTGGATTGAAAGAGTAAAAAGGAGAAGCTGCGCAAGGCCTGGCAGGGGAACATCCCCTGCCGCGCCCTGCGCAGCTTTTCGCCCAACGCGGCTATGTAGCTGCTATACACCAGATACGCCGCCTCCATGGTGTATCGTCTTTGCTTGTGGGCTCTTAGACTTTTATTATGACTCGCCATATTAAGAAAACGAGTTTTGCCATTTCCTAAATGTGCGCTCATTGCTTACTTTTTGCAACACAAGAAGAGGTGTGACTATCGGTCACACCTCTTCTTCCTTTAACCACTCGATAAACTCGACTCGCGGCAGTTTTCCGGTTTCGCTGGCCTCTTTCTTCGGTCTGCCCTCTACTTGTCTACGACTCCTTCAACCACTGCTGGAACTGTTCCGCAGTGATAATTCCCTCGTCGCATTTCTTTTTCTGCTCTCTGGCCTGCTCGCTCCATGCATAAAACTCACTGTCGCTGATGCGCCCGGCCTTGATCCACGCGAAACGGCGCTTATACTCCCGGCGGTAGACCTTGAACACCGGATCGTCCGCCTGCTTCAGCGTCCACTGCTGGAATGCGCCCATCGCACGGCAACTGGACTGACCGTCGAGTGGTGTGCGGTCGCAGTACTCCGCGCTGACGCGGCCTGTCTGGGCGAAGTACCGCCCGCAGTTTTTGCAGCAACGCACGGTGATGCTGCGCTCCACGCAGGTCTGCAAAGAATAGCTGATCATATCCGCCACGGTGTTCGCGTACAGCACCGGCGCGCAAGTATCGCCATCCACCGGCTCAAAGCGCGTGGTCAGCAGACGGAACGGAAACAACTCCGGATCACTGGGTTGGTCAGGCTAGTCGAAGTGATAGTAACGCATGACTTGCCGGCTGGGCTCGCGCCCGGCCTTGTCTATATCCAGTATCAGCGCGAAGAAACGCTGGATCTGCTTTTGGTACAGCGGCAGCTCCTCCGGCAGTGACCGCAGCTCATCCAATGCGCCCGATACCGCAGCCTCGGTGTTCTCGAAGCCCACGGAACGGAAGTAGAACCACTTGGTATACAGCACGCGAAAAAAACTGTGCATCTCTGCCAGTGCTCCCAGCCTGACCATGGCGTTGGTCACACGCTCACGGTCGAGGCTCTCCAAGTCATCGGAGATGCACCGCAGCGCGACGGCAACCTTCCCGATGTCCAGTTCGGTGAAGGACAGCAGCGACTCCAAAAAGGGAAAGACCTTTCGCTGTGACGGCGCACCCTGCGTGCCGAAAGAGTCGCTCTCGATGACCTCATGCCTTCCGGGGAAATACATTTTACAGTACCACATAACACCCTCCAATTATGGACTAATTGTAAATATTTATTGACAGCATTGACAGGATATGCCGCCTCTGTTATCATAGACTCAAGCTAAATGTCTAACCGATGTTGTAATTAGTCTATCATCCGCAAATTTATTTGTCAACAGGAAAGGAGAGCCTATGTCCCACAAGCTACCCACCATCAATGCAGAAGAATTACTCTCATGTCCGATGCCACCCACTCGGTTCATTATTGACCAACTGCTACCGCAGGGCTTACATATCCTCGCCGGTGCGACGAAGATCGGCAAGTCCTGGCTGGCACTGGCTCTGTGTCTCTGTGTGGTCAAGGGTGAAGCCCTGTGGTCTTTCGCCGCACAGAAATGCGGCGTACTGTATCTGTGCCTCGAAGATAGCTATCAGCGTATCCGCTGCAGACTCCTGGATCTCACGGAGGATGCACCGGATACGCTATACTTTTCTGTCATGTCGGCACAACTCCACAACGGTTTGGAACAGCAGATAGAGCAGTTTTTATCTGAGCACCCCAACACAGGTCTCGTAGTTATCGACACACTACAACGTGTCCGCGGCAGCGGTGACAACGGAAATCCTTACGCCAACGACTACCGTGATATTGGTGCACTGAAAGCACTGGCAGACAAACACCGTATCGCCATCTTGCTCATCCATCATGTTCGCAAGTTGAAATCCGACGATCCCATGGATATGATCTCCGGCACAAACGGCATTAGCGGTGCTACCGATACGAACTTTGTGTTGATGAAAACGAGTCGTAGCGAAAACACCGCAACACTTTACTGCACAGGGCGCGATATTGTGTACAGGGAACTGCGCTTAGAGTTCGACAGCGAAACGCACCTTTGGAATTTGCTCTCAGATGACAGTCCGCATACCGCGCAGCCTGACGCACGACTTCTTTCTCTTCTCTCTGCACTGCTGCGGCAGCAGCCTGCCATCAACGTCCCTGCAGCGACCCTCTTGAAGATCATCGACCCTGATGATGTAGAGGGGCTCACGCCCAATCTTCTATCTCGCCGCATCCGCAAAAACGTTGATACGCTGGGCAAAAATGGTATCATGGTATCCTTCCGCAAGAGCAACGGAGAGCGTCTCATCTGTCTTCGGAGGGCCGATAGGGACGCAAATATTACTACCGCAAACACCGCCCCTATCGACCCTGCGAAGGGTGCAAATCAATGATATTTGTTCCGGTTTCAACCAGAGGATATACCCCTCCATTTCGTTCCAGAAAATCACGCTTTTGGAGCAAACCCAGGGAAGGAAAAGGGAAATTCGCAGCCAC
>ENA-OOYV01001093-OOYV01001093.1-human-gut-metagenome-genome-assembly--contig:-NODE-1093-length-17090-cov-4.555679_pt1 | contig 17090 bp, 9 predicted proteins | sample MGYA00241704_ERZ501380 | MGnify/ENA primary metagenome ERZ501380 (study PRJEB25962, sample SAMEA2042984) | human gut metagenome | biome: human gut; feature: human-associated habitat; material: faeces...
GGGCTAGCCTGCCAGTGTTGCACTTCTATCTTGAATCTTTATATTTTTTGCTATAAATCACCCACTTACAACACCTTCGTCACCTCCTAATATTCTGTGTAAAAAAAGTCCTCTGTTCAGAGGACTTTAATGATTATTATAACAGAGCTGTTGTTTTTTTAGACGAATTATTACTCCATATAAGAGGAGTTATCCCAACAGTGAGTACACAATTTGCACTTAGGAAGGCCTATAGCCTCAACAAGATCATCCAATCTTTGAAATTTGAGAGATGTAAGCTGCAGATGCTTGCGCATAAGATCTACCATCTCCAGGTATTTTGGAGAATCCGGGTCCGTATATTGCTGCAGTATCTCCTCTGTAAGGTTCTCAGTCCCCTCCATATCCCTTATGATACGTCTGGTATAAAGATCGTACGTGCTCCTTGATGTAGAAAAATTGAGGAACTTACATGGATATACCAACGGCGGACAAGCTATCCTCATATGAATCTCCTTTACCCCTGCATCCAGCAACTTTATAACATTATCCTTAAGTTGCGTTCCGCGCACAATACTATCATCCATAAAGACAATCTTCTGCCCTTTTGTAAACGCCTCGTTGGGCAATAGTTTCATTTTAGCTACCAAATCTCTCATTTTCTGGTTCTGAGGCATAAAACTTCTTGGCCACGTTGGGGTATATTTTACAAACGGTCTTTTGTATGGTATCCCTTTTTCGTTTGAGTAGCCTACAGCATGCCCCACTCCGGAATCAGGGATACCGGCAGCAAAATCTGCATCTGTATCTGCATCCCTTCTTGCCATCGCGGCACCGCATCTGTAACGCGAAGCCTCTACATTAATACCCTCATACCATGCAGACGGATAGCCGTAATAAACCCACAGGAATGAACATACCTGCATACGCTCCTGAGGTGGAGCAACCACACGAATACCATCTGCGCTCAACTGCACAATCTCTCCCGGTCCAAGATCTCTCACAAAATCATAGCCAAGGTTTGCAAAACTCGAACTTTCGGATGCGCATACATATCCTTTATCATTTTTCCCTATAACAATTGGAGTACGGCCGAACCTGTCTCGTGCAGCATAGATTGCATGATCTGTAAGGATAAGCATTGAACATGAACCTTTTACCTTCTGTTGCACCAATTCAATTCCATCTCTGATATTACCGGCAAGGCCAATGATTGTTGCAACTAATTCGGTTGCGTTGATCTCAGAGTCAGACAGCTCGGCAAAATGATGCCCCTGCTCCATAAGTTCCTTTGCCAACTCCTCTATGTTATCCACTCTGCTCACAGTTGCCACTGAAAATCTTCCAAGTTTTGATGTTATGGTTATAGGCTGCGATTCGCAGTCGGAGATAACACCAAGCCCCATGGTTGAACCATCAAACTTTGGTAGCTCTTCTTCGAATTTATTTCTAAAATAGCCATTCTCCAACGAGTGAATAGCTCTTGTAAATTTTCCATTAACATAAAATGCCATTCCGGCACGTTTTGTTCCCAAGTGAGAATGATAGTCGGTTCCGTAGAACACATCATTAACGCATTCATTACGGGAAACACACCCAAAAAAACCTGACATAAGAAAAAAAAATTAGAGGTAAGACTTTGATTACGCCCGCAAAGATATACAAACCTTTATAGTATTTCGTTACATTTCTATTAAGTTTATCAGCTTTAGCTTTGGCCTTCTTTACCCTCTTTACTTTAAAAAAGGCCAACGCCAACGCTAACGCCAAAGCTTTCTTTACTCTCTCTACGCCATAAACTAAACAATAAGGCCTGCCCAAAGAATCTGTTTCACAACAAAGACTTCACGCAGACCTCCTATATAAAAACAAACCGTATAATTACGCCGCAAATATATAAAATATTTTCAACACAAAAAAAATTTAAAAAGAATATTTTATTCCAATTGAAAACAGCCATGCAGTACACTTGTATTTCCCTTCAAAAAATTCTCCCACATCTGCTGTTGCAGGCTCGGGATAACTTCCGTATCGCCTTAACCCGTGTATATAGCCAAGTCCAAGATCTACCGAGAATTGGTTGAATGGCATAAGCGATGCACCAGCTGTATATACCCTTTTATTAGAACCCGGTGTCTCCGGATTATAAAGATTATCCCTTACCGGAGTAGAATCATAATAACCGCCAATCCTTACTGTTGCAATATCACAAACAGCATACTCCGCACCAATTCTGTATATAATAGTATTCTTGTATTTTTTTGGAGCTATCGTTGAGTAACCGCCAAGTACCTTTTCATCAAATTGAAATTTGAGACTGTCGTATGCTTTCCAACCCACAAACTGCAACTCCCCCGTAACCGTAAGTCTCTCTCTGAATTTATAAGCCACTCCAATATTAAGATTACTTGGTAACGGCAAAGAGGTTTCAAAATTACCCTTATCCAGCGGAGGAATAGATATTGTTCCCGGTTTTATACTGTTTACAGCATCTATAAGCTGTTTAACCTCCTTATTAGCATATCTCAGCTCTGCTTCTCCTTTCTCCAACTTTAATCTTATTTTGGATCTGTACGATACACCTATGCTTAAATTAGGGGTAACATTCAACAAAGCTCCAATATTATAGCCCCATGCGAGCTTTGTTGAACCTTTTAAGGTTACACCAAGAGGCGTTTTCTCCTTTACAGATTCCAATACCTGCGGTATACCAAGCTGCGGCATATATTGCGAATATGCAGAGAGTTTGTCAAGGCCGCCCGCTGGGATAAGCGCTCTCTTAAGGTTGACACCTCCAAAGTCCATCATTACACCGGCTCCAATGCTCAAAAAATCTGCTATCTTATACGAAACAGTAGGCTGTATATTAAATGCTCGCATATCTATACTCTCTACAAGCGTAGCTCCCCTCCAATGATCCGGCCACTTGATAGAGTTTCCGGCAGGAGTATTTACAGCCAAGCCAAATGCCAATTTCTCAAATGGCTTGTAACCCATATAAACAAAAAACGGCGTACTTACAGGATTATCGCTCTTCGCTTTATAGCTTCCATCCATACTTTTATAATCTGCTTGAGATATAATAGCCGTTACACCTGCAGAGAAATCAAACTTTTTTCCCATATACGCCAATGCTCCGGGATTATAATGCACGCTTTCCGATCCAAGCTTCAAAGCCACTCCGGCATAACCCATACCAAGTTGCCTTGTACTCAACGAATTAACCTGATATCCCTCTGCCCTTGCATTATCTATATCCAAAACAGAACTGCAAACCAATAGCCCCGCTGTAAGAATAGACAAGGCATAAGGTCTAAAGAATTTTAAATGTTTTCTTGTTATAGTCATTTTCATACTATCAAAATTTTTAATTTCAAAAATCATAATTAAAAATTTGTGAGAGTCTGATAGCCGTTCACTATCGTTCTCTCTCACAATGAAAATCTTTGATATCAAAACTTGGACGAATTAATTTCAAAGATTTTCATGTTCGGTTTCATTAAATTTTACGGGCGGCAAAGGTAGTAATTAAATTATCTATACCAAAAATAAAATTATAAACATACGGCATTGATTTACTATTATTTATATTTTCACTTTAATTGCAACAAAGAGTAAAAAAGAAGCGTAAGGGTTTAAAATTCTTACGCTTACCTAAAAAGGTTTTTAAATTTACACTATTCTCTATTATTTAGTTTGTATAACAGATCTATATCTTTTGATGACAGTTTTATCTTTTTTTCAAAATCTTCAAAACTGTGTTTCCTGTGAATATCGGTACCAAGATATGTGTAGAACCCACTATGCAGCATCTTTAAAGCCCTCTCCTCCAACCCGGGACCATAGTAATTTGTAAGTGACAATATGTTAAGCTGCATCTCATATCCTTTATTCAGAAATTCCCTATACTCCCTTTCTGTCATATATGTATACCTCTCTGCGTGCGCTATAACAGGAATGTATCCGTGCGTTGCTGCATCATAAAGCTGGTCATCAAAGTTATTTATGGGGGCAAGGTAAGATGATTCTATCAAGGCTCTGTCTCCCGGCAGAGTAAGCAGTCCGTTATCTATATGTTTTGAAAAATCACTGTCTGCCATATATTCTGCCGCCAACTCCAACTCTATCCCGCCCTTATACTCCTTTCTAAAATCGCTAAAGACCTCTCTGAGATGATCCTCGCTGTTTGGAAAGTCTCTCATCACATGCGGTGTAAGGAACACCTTTTTTATTCCAAGAGATTCAAAATATTCCAGTACCTTAAGAGAGTTCTCTGTCCTTTGGCATCCATCATCAACTCCGGGAAGTATATGCGAATGGTAATCTGTATACCCCTTAAAGAAACCGGCCTCGCTCAATGAATATTTTTTTCTAAAAAAAAACATACTCTATAACAATAAAAAAACCACGTTATCTCTTCTTAATAATTATTCATCATGAGACGTAGAACCATAGCCGTAGCCATAGCCGTAGCCATAGCCGTAGCCATAGCCATAACTGTAGCCATAGCCATAACTATAGCCCTGTTTGTCATATCTTACGGCATTAAGCACAATGTATAAGTTCTTGAATGTCTTTGTCCTGTATATCTCCTCTAAATCCGGCAACTGGCGCTTGTCTGCCTTGCCTGCCCTAAGCACAAAGAGTGTAAGATCTACCCACATCCCAACTATCTTGGCATCTGCCACCATACCGCATGGGACATTATCCAATATTACATAGTCATATCTGCCTCTCATCTCCTCTATCAGCTTACCAAAACGTTCATCCATAAGCATCTCAGACGGACTTGGCGGAACAGGGCCCGCATAGATGATATCAAGGTTATCTGTACCTGGCTTTTGAACAATTATATCATCTACAGAACCTACCTGCCCGCTGAGATATGTTGTAAGACCTTTCTGTCTCTTGGTCATTCCAAGCTGTTTGCTCAAAGTACCTTTTCTTATATCCGTATCTATAATCAATACTTTTTTGCCGGTATGTGAAAGGGTGAAGGCCAAATTCACAGCAACAAAACTTTTGCCTGCTCCCGGATTGAATGATGTGAGCATTATAACCTTCTTGTTCTTGTCTGCTGTAAAGCTCATATTGGTTCTCATTATCCTGAATGCCTCGGATAAAGGATCCCTGCCATGTATCTTAACCTCATTATCCTTCTCACTTACATCTTTTTTCCCCTTCCCTACCATTCTCTTTATTCTACCTATTATATTCCATACCGGTATCCGGTGGTCTTCTGTCCAATCCGGAATCTCACACAATATTGGAGCCGTAACCTGTTTTTCCACATCTTTTTTCGTATTTACCTTGGTATCTAACAGTCTCATTACATATATGGTATAATACGGTAAAACCACACCTAACAGAAGAGCTGCAATAAGGATTATAGTAGTCTTTGGGGAGACCGGTTTTACAGGTCCTCTTGCATAGTCCAACACCCTTAGATTACTCTGTGTAATAGCTTGGTTGAGGGCAGTCTCCTCTCTTTTGTTCAATAAGAAAAGATATAGCTCCTCCTTTATCTTCTGCTGCCTCTCAATAGCCATTATATACTTCTGTTGCTGAGGAAGTTGCGATATCTTCTTAGCATTATTCCCCTCCTTGCTCCTTATTGTCTCTATCTGAATTTTTAACGTTGCAATATAGTTATCCAGTGTAGTAAGAATAGCCTGTCTCAACGAGGTCATTGTAATGGCGAGGTCAGAGATTATAGGGTTATTCTCTCCACCGGCAGATATATATCTGTCCCTTTTCAGTTTGCTTTCATTGTACAATGATATCCTGTTTTCAACGGCATTGTCGTCTATCCCTGTGTTAGCGGGGATTAGTTTCTCCTCATTTTGCGGGTCTGTAAGGTAACTCCTCATGAAATTCGCCACATTCAATTGGTTTTCCAATGAGAGCGCATCTTTTTTATATAACGCAGATTCCTGCATGAACATACCAGACTCAGACTTAAAGTCTGTAAGCTTGTTTGTACTCTTAAACGAAGCTATATCAGTGTCTACACTTCCCAATTCATCTGTTATATATTGCAGACGTTCATTTATGAATTTTGCAGTATTTACAGAGACCTTGTTCTTATCCTTTACAGACTCCTCATTATATGACCAAATAAGAGTGTTAAGCAGATCCTCTGCCCTCTTTGTGGAAACATCATTTATATTGAGCTCTATTATTGAGGATGTCCTGCCCTGCCTGTCTGAATTTAGTTTTTTACGGTAGAAATCAACAACGCTACCTAACCTGCTCTTTGTTACAGTGATTGTTTCTCCATCGTAACTGTTAAACATTGCGGTAGGTTTTATAACAACAGCGCCTACAGGTGTAACAACAGTATCGTTCAGTGTAACAGACATAGGGTTGTCTGCAAGCTCATCTCTGTTCAACCGGTAGTCGTCTATTACAACCTTATCACCCTCCTTCTTAAGTTTGAATTGTATAAAGGTGTCATCCCCTGCATCAGGAAAAGATACCTCAACAGGCGACTTACCGTAAAGGTCTATTGGAGTAAGCCCTTTTTTAGTCTTGTATGTTATATCTAAATGCAGTTTGTTTACAACATTCTGCATCAATTTGGCAGTTCTGAATATAAGCACCTCATTCTCAACATTATTCCCTGTCATGTTAAAGAGGTTCATCTCACCAAGTATTGCAGCCTCGCTTATATTGCCTCTCCCCCTCTCATCCTTTACCATAACGGTTGCCGTTCTGGTATATATCTTTGGCGTTGATTTGAGATATAAAAAGGCCAATATAATGCAAACAACCAAACTTGCAACAAACCTCCATTTATATATCCTAACAATCTCAAATACGTCTACTAAATTCGTTTCACGCTCCTGCTCCTCTGAATACAATATTCTATCTTCCTGTTCCATAATAACCAATTTACAATTTTATCTCCATATTAGGATTGCAACCGAAACCAACAGGGACACAATAGATACCCATGTGGATACCGTGGTGTTTTGATTTATGTTCCGCTGCCCCGCCTTTATCCTGTTAGGTTCAACATAGACAACATCATTCTGCTGCAGATAATAGCAAGGGGATTCAAACAGCTTGGCACTTCTCAGATCATTGATATACGCTGTTCTTTGCCCATTCTCCTCTCTTATGACAATAACCCTGTCTCTCCTCCCATACACAGTGAGGTCTCCGGCCATACTGATAGCCTCAAGCAGTGTTATTCTATCTGAGGGAATATTATATGTTTTTGGAGCATTAACCTCTCCCATTACAGACACTTTAAAATTTTGAAATTGAACGGTAACAACGGCATCCTTAACAAGCCCCTCCTTGGCCAGACGTCCCTTTATCTCTTCTGACAACTCCCTTCTGCTCATTCCGGCAACCTTAATCTTTCCCAAAACAGGAAAATCTATATTTCCCTCTACATCAACAATATAACCAAGCAGTCTTTGTACGCCACCCGAATTTACCCCCGTTTGGGAAAACTGATAAGAAACCATTGGCATATTAAAAGGAACTACTAACTCCGGGTTACTGCTGTTTACAGATATAGACAGCATATCATCCGGAGCAATCTTAATCTCCTTCTCCACAATTTTACTTGGAGTATCTATTTGAATATCCTGTACGTACGCCACCTCCTTAATAGATTTGCACGAGGCAAGAAAAAGGGCAGCCACAAGCACATTCAGTGTTAACAAAAATATTCTGTTTATATTCATAATCTGCTAAGTGTAATTAAACTCACAAAGTTAACACAATTTTTCAATAAATTCCCTGCAGAAGCTAACAATATACTCCTGCACAGATGCAGTAAGTTCTGTATGCATAGGGAGCGACAGCACCGTTTCAGACAACTCCTTGGATATGTTCAATTCCACAGGGTTTACCGCAATGGCCTTAAACGCCTCCTGCTCGTCCAAAGAGAGCGGGTAGTAGATCATAGACGGAACTCCTCTTCCCGACAAATACTCCTTAAGAGCATCTCTTACAGAGACCGCCGCGCCTGCTCCGTCTCTTGTCATACCGGGAACCTTTATGGTATATTGATGGAATACATGCGTAGATTGCGAGTTCCTCGCCGGAAGGACTACAGCAGGCTGCAGCGAAGCCAACAGTCTGTCATAGACAGCTGCGGCTTTTTGTCGGGAAGCAGTGTACTCTTTCAAATACTTCAACTTAACCCTTAAGACAGCTGCCTGTATGGTGTCCAACCTTGAATTACAACCAATTACAGCATGATGATATTTAACCCTCTGCCCATGGTTGGCTATCATACGAATCTTTTCCGCTAACAGATCATCATCTGTAAACAACGCTCCGCCATCTCCGTAACATCCCAAATTTTTTGACGGGAAAAAGGAGGTACAGCCTATATTGCCTATTGTTCCGGCCTGCTTTACCGTACCGTTGCTGAATCTGTACTCCGCCCCTATAGCCTGAGCAGTATCCTCAATCACATAAAGTCCATGTCTGTTGGCAAAGTTCATAATCAGCTCCATATCTGCACATTGCCCAAAAAGATGAACAGGTACAATCGCTTTGGTGCGCGGTGTAAGCACCCTTTCCAACATCTGCTCCGCATTCAGCAAATGCTCCCCACACGAACCACCTACATTGAATGTATCGTAACTTACATCAACCATTACAGGCACCATTCCAAGCAACCCTATCACCTCTGCAGTAGCAACGTATGTAAACGCCGGGACAATCACCTCATCTCCCGGTTTTAGCAGAGACATGAGGGCAATCTGAAGCGCGTCTGTACCGTTGCCGCACGGTATAACATGCTTTGCACCTGTATACGCCTCCAGCTCTCGTGCAAAGAGCTGAACCTGAGAACCGTTAATGAATCTGCACGAGCTTGTCACTTCACTTATTGCAGCATCTATCTCATCTTTTATCTTTATGTACTGACCTTTAAGGTCTACCATTAGAATATTTTCCATTAGAATCTGTTTTTTATGTAACCAAACCCATCTCAAGGCAAGACAGGCGACCTGTGCAAAGATCGCAAATGTAGCAAAAATTCCAACCAAAAGTACAACTTCACACATTATTAGCTACTTTTACATCCTTTTATGTGAACTACTGATTATGATTTGTAAGTTATTATTATCTGCATCTATAGTTGCAGGAAGCCTTTTTATCTCAGCCCATAAGGAGGATGGCAAGGTGCTCATTGACATTCCTTTCAACATGCTTGGAAGGGAGATGCTTTTTGGGACAACTATCACAGCAACAAGCGATAACGGTAACGGCATAGTAGGCTCAAAGCCACAAGACCCACTGTTGGTTGTTTTTACAAAAGAGAATGACAATATAGCATTGCGGATGCCCGACAGCTGGAGAGTTTCAACATCCGAGCAGCTGAACGATGGCAACGAAACAGATGCCATCTTCAAGCTCTTTAAAATAAATGGGTACAATGAAGACTCCACTGTAGTGACCATAGACGCCACGGAGCTGTTCATAAATGACGACAGCCGGCTCAGCCCTATAGACAAATATGGGAAGAATTCGTCGGGAAGCAAAAAGGTAACAGGCACTCTGCAGAAAAAACTCTCCTTCATTAAAGAGGTAGAAAATTTTGAAGACAATCTCTCTGTAAAATGTGTCTTGTCTTACAACTGCACAAAGGATGGGGCAGGAAAAGAGTGGCAGAACCGTCCGTTCACCACAAACGTTACAAGATCTTTCCTACTACTGCCGGAGCAGCCGTCAAAGCCAAAAATAACAGACTCTCGAATAGCAATCTTCCCCACGGAAAAGGTGCTTATAGAGAGCAACGCCAAAGCAAAGAAGATCTACTACGCAAATATCTGGAACCCACAAAGAAGGAAAGAGCTTACATTCTATATAGATACTCTCTTCCCCAAAAGGTGGTATCCCTATATAAAAGAGGGAATAGAGCAATGGAACGAACTCTTTGCTGAAGTTGGTTTTCCAATTTTTATAAAGGTAACACCCTTCCCGACAAAAAAGGAAAACCCCTTCTTTGATGCCGACAACCTTAAATACAACTGCATAAGATACGCACCTATTGCCATTCAGAATGCGATGGGACCATCTTGGACAGACCCAAGGAGCGGTGAGATAATAAACGCATCTGTTTATGTGTATCACGATGTATTTGAATTGCTTAACAATTGGCTGTTTGTACAGACCTCACAGATAGACAAAAGGGTAAGGCACAAGGATATTCCCGACGATATTTTAGGAGATGCCTTTAGATATGTGATCTCCCACGAGATAGGACACTGCCTTGGTTTTATGCACAATATGAGCGCATCTGCCGCATACCCCACAGATTCGCTAAGGAGCGGTAGCTTCACTCAAAAAAACGGGACAACAACATCTATTATGGATTACGCCCGTTTCAATTACATTGCGCAACCCGAGGACAGCGCCAAAGGGCTGAAACTTACTCCCCCACGTTTTGGAGAGTATGACCGCTTCCTTATGAGATGGGCATACGGCAACAACAAAAAAGACAATGAAGGTATTGACCAACTAAATAATGAGCAACAGCTTGAATGCGCGTTGGAGGATTACAAAAGAGACTCGCAAATACTTAAAGAGGCGTACAAAAAGGATGTATACAGATATGGCAAACAGCAGTTGGGCGGAATAGTAGACCCTCGCTCACAAACAGAAGATCTTGGCAACGATGCCATAAAGGCATCTAAATACGGAATAAAAAACCTAAAGTACATTCTAACCAATATGGACAATTGGTTAGAGGAGGAGGACAAGGATATGTCTTACAGAAGGACCATAGGCAACGCCATTATGAACCAATACGTAACCTATTTAGGACACGTCCAATCCTATGTTGGCGGAATAGAGCTGTATGAGAAGTTTGAGGGGGATACGCACCGCCATATTATACCGGTGGATGCTGCATACCAGAGAGATGCAGTTGATTTTCTTCTAAACCAGTTAGACAACCTGCACTGGATAGACTCCGTTGACAGGTACAATACCGCTCCAACCTCAAAGCCCACATCCAAGGCCGTAAGGGAATACATAATGAGGCTGATAATGCACCTTCCCCGGAAGACAGTCTTATGCTCGGCAAAAGCATTGGATTACAATAGCAAGCCATTCACACAGCAAGAATGCATTGGTCTTATCACAGATTATGTATGGGGCAGATTAGAGAGAGGTGGAACGGTAACAGACGAAGACATAATAAACCAGCAGATATATTTAAACGAATTGGGAAAAAGTGCAAACATAAAATATAACGGGACATACAGTAACAGCCTGTATAAAGAGATGCAGGCATACACAGAACCAGGAGCACTATATTTCGATGAAAATTTAGATAAAGAAGTTGCCGTAAAAGAGCTCGAAAATATATTAGAGCTACTTGGAAAAGGGACAAAAAACAGAGACGGCAAGACTGCCGCATACTGTACTTACACTCTAAAAAAATTAAAGGAGGCGCTAAATGATTAAGACAGCAATAAGATTGGCTGCAGCATTTTTAATAGGCACAGCCATTACAGGTAGCCATACAGCAACAGCAGCAGAGAAAGCAACAGCAGAGAAAGATACAACTCATACAACCAAATACCAAAAGACATTTGAAGGCAAAAAGGTCATTACCGCACGCGGTTTGGCAACCATCCACCTTGCAGATGACAAGATATACTTGGAAATCCCTGACTCGTTGTACAACAGAGCATTAATAATGGGAGCAAGCGTAACATCCACAAGCAATCCAAAAGAGAGTACTGTAGGTTCACGCCCAAAACCTTTTACAGAGATTATGTTTATGAGAGCAGATTCGCTTGTCCTGTTAGGGAAAAGATCTGTCACCTATACTGCAGACAAAACAGACAAAGATGTTATAGAGGCTTTGGATGTCAGCCGCAGGCCGGCCATAATAGCATCCTTCCCCATAATAGACAGAACACCTAACGGCAAATGCAGTCTGATTGATGTAACAGACTTCTTTACAGGAGATAAAGATTTTCTTATCCCAAAAGATGAAGAGGCATACAACAATATGGGTGGTTTTGTGGTAAGATCTTACAAATACAACCCAAAAGCCAGCTACATCAAGGGAGTTGAGGCAACCGAAAACAGCTTTTCCATAGTAAACGAAATGTCTTATAACGTTACAAGAAAGCTATTTACCATGAGTACAATAGCAAAGGATGAGCCACTCACCTCAACCGTAAAATGTACCATAATGCAAACGCCGCACAGTAGCTACACCCCCATGAATACAGATCTCAAAGCCAATATCGGCAGGGTTAAGGTCATAGATTATTCATCAAAATATCAAGGAGCGCAGATAAAATATTATGCAACCCGTTGGGATCTGTCCAAAGGCAGACAGCTTACATTTGTTGCAGACAACGATTTTCCGTTGCCATACAAAGAGTCCCTTGAAGATGCCGCAAAAATATGGAACAAAGGCTTTGGTAGAGAGGTTATAAAGATAGTCTGTTCAGATGCTGCCGGCAATACACAGCCAAAAGAGGACGGAAAGATAAGATACATTAAAACCCCCGCCTCAAAAGTTACATCCTCAACATGGGTATCCCCCTCTACAGGAGAGATATTCTATGCAGATATAGTCATCAACCACAATGTCATAGCCTCCATAACAACAGATGCGATTATATCCTTGGGGGCGGCCAATACAAAAGCAAGGTCTTTAGTTCCAGACAAAACCCTTTTTAAAGGTTTGCTTACATACAAGATCGCGCATGAAATGGGCAAGTGCCTTGGTTTTTCGGCAAATCTTTCCGCCAGCTCCGCATACCCTGCAGACTCCTTGGCAAGCGGGACATTTACCAACAAATACGGCATTACTCCATCCATTATGGATATTGTAGGATTCAACTATATTGCAGGTGCTGCAGGTCTAAAAGAGGGGGCGGCAATGTACCAAAACAGACTTGGAGAGTACGATTTGAAAGCCCTTGAATTTCTTTATGACAACACACCTATCAACCATAAAGATGACAACACCCCCGGAAAAAGCTTTTTGGATAACACAAAAGGACTTACATACCTATACGTTGCACCAAGAGGTAAGGATGAGAAGGTCAACCCTTACGGACTCAAAGGAGATTTAGGAGATAATGCTCTAAAGAGCAGCACAATAGCTATAGAACAATTATACACTATTGTAAAAAACGCAAACGAATGGCTGAAAGACGAAGACAACGATTTTACACAGAGAGCCCTTCTGTATGACAATATCATAGAGCGGTATTTTGAATACTGCTCAAATGTAATAGAGCTGCTGAACTCAGATAACAGAGAATTGTTAAAAAATTGTGTAGATTGGGTAACTGAAAAAATCTGTGAAGCCCGTAGGATGGAGGATCTCTCCCTTATGAACAATTCAGAGTTAAACACTTGTATATCAGAGTATATAGCAACAGCATTATTTGAAAATCTAATGCAGATAGCTGTAAAACTCCCAGACACCAAAGAAGAAGCTTTGGATATTATTAATAGATTTGTGCTCTTTAACAATTTAAAGGATAACGTAAAACACAAGATTGAGGATATATACATAAATGCGTTGGCCAAGGATATCGGAATTGGAAGCAAATCCGGTGATGCAAGCGCAAATAGCTATATCTCTTACAATTGCCTTACAAAGACAAAGAAAGAGGTTGCGAAAAGAGCCAAGAAAAGTTTCCACTATGCATACCTCAACAACAGGTTGGAAAAGATGATTAAATAACATAAAAAAATAAAACTACAGACTAACTAAGTAAGCGTTAAAAAATAAGTTGGTAAAGATTTAGCAGTTTTTTTGAGAAAAGAAATATAGACCGAAAAGACAATTAAAGATTACCAAGTTATTTTTTTAAAATTACTAAATTTAACGAATTAACTATTTCACATGAACAGTCTTACAATAAAGTGTATGCTTTTATTTGCTGTTCTCGGTATATCGGCATATTGCGGAGCAGATTCCATGTACGGAGCCGATAACCTCAGCACAGAGACTCAGCAGAACATAAAGCAACGAACCATAAAAGGTGTGGTTTTTGATGAGGACGGTTATCCTATTCCCGGGGCAGCAGTACAAGCTGCCGGAAAGGTAGGAACGCCGGTAGTTACAGATGTAGACGGTAATTTTACCATCTCTGTTGGAACAAATATAAAGAGTATTATCATAAGCTCATTTGGGATGATCTCCGAGGAGGTAAGCCTCACAGACCCCAAAATGAATCTGCAGAACCTTAAGGTTGTACTTAAATTCGAAAACAACCAATTAGACCAAATTGTCGTTACCGGATATGCACAGACAACAACAAAAAAGATTACCGGTTCTGTTGGTATAGTAAACTCAGACAAGTTGAAAGATAAACCTGTAACCTCTGTAGACGCCATGTTGTCCGGAGAGGTAGCCGGAGTTACCGTACAGGCAACATCGGGACGTCCGGGTGCTCAGTCGAGCATAAGGATAAGGGGAACAAACAATCTTAGCGGAAATTCATCTCCACTGTGGGTTGTAGACGGAGTCCCTTTGCAGAACGATGTTCCGGATCTCTCCTCCGAGCAGATAAAGACCGGAGGTTTTGACAATGTACTCGTTAACGGTATAGGAAGCATAAATCCAAATGACATTGAGAACATTACCATACTAAAGGATGCTGCAGCGGCCGCAATATACGGTTCTCGAGCAGCAAACGGAGTTATAGTGGTAACTACAAAAAGAGGAAAGAGTGGTAGAATAAATGTCTCATATTCAAACAATTTTCAGGTGTCATTTGCACCATCCGGCAACAATAACAGGATGAACTCATCTGAAAAACTTGCATGGGAGCAGGAGATATGGGACGAGTTCTCACAAAGCAAATATTTAGAATCCTTGGATGACAACTCTGTATTCTTCCCTATAATAGGCGTTGTAGGGCAGATAAGAGCCGGAGTAGGCAATTATGCTCACATGAAGGGTGATACAGCCGCACAGGATGCCTATATAGAGTCATTAAAGAGCAATAACACCAACTGGTACAAACATCTGTTCAGAAACGCGTTCTCAATGAACCACCATATATCAATAAGTGGAGGATCTGACAAATCCACATACTATGTATCTGCAGGCTATACCACAGATAACGGTATGCTCATACACAACAACTACGACAGATACAATTTTACCTCAACAGTAACAGCTACCCCAAACAACGTAATAAAGTTTGAGGCAGGTGCAGATATTTCGTACCAGACCACAAAGATGCCAAGCAGCTATGTTGATCCGTTCACATACGCATACTTTGCCAACCCTTACCAAAAGGCATACAATGAGGATGGTTCATACGCAGGAGATGATACATACTTCTCTTTGGGATATTACAACGGAAACTCGCTTACCGTTCTTCCAAAGGAGGGATTCAGCATACTAAGAGAATTGGACAACAACTACACAGACACAAAATTCTGGTCCAACACTGTAAGGGGTAACGCAGTAATTACCATACTTCCCGTGCTTAAGTTCAACGGATTGGTATCATACACATTCTCCAACAACAAGTCAGATGACATTACCGTAGCCAACACATATTCCGCATTCAAGGACAGGCTTGGCAATGACAAATACTCGCAAAACAATGTGTACGGCTCCATTGCACAGAACTCCACCAACAGGCACAACTATGTTGCCCGCGGACACTTTATGTATAATCAGACATTCAATGATTCCCACACTGTTAATGCCATAGCAGGAGCAGAGATAAGGGGGAGCAAGCTGAACACCATCTTTACAAAACGCTACAACTACGATCCAAAAACCGGCAATACCGCACTCCCACCCATTTCAGGAGAGTCTGATGCATGGCTCAGAGCAGTAGAGGCACTAAATGGCGAGTATTTCAGCGAGAACAAATATGCCTCATTCTACGCATCCGTAGACTATTTCTACAAAGACAAATATGTGTTGAACGCATCATTCAGACAGGACGGAAGTTCAAATTTCGGTAGTGACAGACAGTTCAACCCAACATGGAGCGCCGGTGTTGCATGGCATATAAACAATGAGAATTTCCTAAAGAGCTCCAATGTAATAAGCAATCTTACATGGAGGGCAGCTGCAGGATATACCGGAGACGTAAACTCCTCTGTCTCTCCATACCTTATTATGGAGTACTACAGACAGCAGTTCAGATATTATGATGATGAGCAGTACCTGCTTGGAAGACTACCTTCGGCTCCAAATCCAAAACTCAGATGGGAGAAGACCTTTGATGTAAAGACATCATTAGATTTAGGCCTGTTCAAAGAGAGACTTACATTTAACATTGAGGGCTATTACAGGAAATCCACAGATGTAGTTACATCATCCCAGGTTCTCTCAACAACAGGATTCTACACACAGAAGTTCAATTCTGCAGACATTCTCAATTCAGGTATTGAGGGCACAATAGCAGGAAAGATCATAAACAGAAAGAACGGTTCATTAAGCGCATCTGTGAATATCGCATACAACTACAACAAGGTAACCAAATACAACCCCGGATATGCCTCAAAAATATCTGTTAGAGACAGATATGTGGAGGGGTACCCTGTTGGAGCAATCCTAAGCGGCAAACTTACAGGAATAGACCCGGAGACAGGTCTCTATTCATTCCGGCTAAGGCCGGATGCCAATATTACCACCTCAACAGACCTTAACAAGGCAGACAACTACAGATACTACCTTGGTACAACCATTGCGCCTGTTACAGGAGGATTCAACATTACAGGAGAGTACAAGTCTCTAAGGCTAAGCGTAAGCGGTTTCTACTCATTGGGAGCCAAAAGATATGACAAGATCAACTCTCCTGCATCATACTCAAACCCAAGACATGAAGGTGTGTCAACCGAGAAGGTACAAAGCCAATACTCAGACATCTATTCATCCCATCTTAACGTAAACAGAGATATTACAGACAGATGGACTGCAAGCAATCCTAATGCAAAATATCCAAGGCTGTATGACTACTTTGGATACAAATACAATTTCGATTACTACAACGTAATGGATTACAACATTGTAGATGCCATATACCTAAAGGATATCTCATACCTTCGTATAAGGAACATTGTACTTACATAGGGACTGTCGTTTAATGTTTTCTATTTGACCGAAGCAGCCGACTAGTCCCATC
>ENA-OOYV01001094-OOYV01001094.1-human-gut-metagenome-genome-assembly--contig:-NODE-1094-length-17074-cov-4.894765_pt1 | contig 17074 bp, 13 predicted proteins | sample MGYA00241704_ERZ501380 | MGnify/ENA primary metagenome ERZ501380 (study PRJEB25962, sample SAMEA2042984) | human gut metagenome | biome: human gut; feature: human-associated habitat; material: faeces...
AATCATACTTTGTGCTTGTCCTGCTTATGCCGCCCGTAGAGTTCTTCTCCACCACCTGCATCACCCTTCCTTTCCTGTCATAATGGAATGCCCTCTCTATGTAGCTTGTGTTACCGCTGCCTGCATTACCGTTTTCACTTCCGTCAAGCAGTGCAATCTTCTCATAGAGTTTGTAACCGATTACCTTTACATCATCCAAATCTGCATTCTCTGCCACACCGCTCACGGGAGAGAAAGCAAGATAGGACGGAACGGTAAAGGATGATGTCTGAGTGGAGGATGCCGTGCGGTACACTCCACCTCCGAACCGGGTCTGAGAGAGCTTGCATATAAGGGTAAAGTTCCCTATGGCAGACGGAGGAGTATCGGGCGTTCCGCCTCCGAGCTGAGGATAACTGTTATTGGTAGAGAGATTGTCATACTTCGTTTGGGCAGATACTCTTGTTTCCGAAGCCGTACCCTGTACAAGATTGCACTCTATCTCCCGTCCGATGTTATCATATACATGATATATCCATCTGTCCTTCTCCTTAAGGTTTGCATCCCTCTCAAGAACAAGTCTTCCGCCCTTGTCGTAGACATATTCGCTTGTACCTGCTCCGGGAATGCTCTTCTCTGTTATGTTGCCTCTGTAGTCATAGCTATAAATATAGCAGTAATTGACGGCATTCGTGCTTGTTTTGCTCCAGTTGGTAGAGTAAGAAAGCAGGGCACTTCCGGCAGGAGTAATCACCCAAGTGAGAAAACCTCTGTCGTCATAGACATAATAGGTTTCGTTATCCGTTCCCCTCCTCTCCATTATCAGCTTTCCTTCATCATCTGTATAAGTGGTGAATGTGTTCCCATCCTCGTCTGTAACAACATCTTTGAAGAGGTAACCTGCTAAATAGAATGGACCTGAGGCACTGAGTGCACCTGTTTCAAGGTCTGCAATTAGGTCATAGACCTCGTTTTCGCCGTTGGTCTCATAGCTGTATGAGACATGTTTGTTTGTGTATGCACTTCCGGGCTTGTACTCCCGGGATACCCTGTTCAGCTCTGACGGTTCATATACCCTTCTTGTCTTGGCATGGCCGCTCTCGCCTGTGCCGAACAGAGAGCCATAGAAAGAGCTTTGTCCCTGCAGAGGCGCACTCTCCTCCTTTATGGTATTGACAGTAGCCGAGGCATACGGCAGGAAGAGGACAGAATCGCTTCTTCTCATCCTGTCATAGACTATAGGGGTAACGATGTTCCTGTTCCCTGTAGGGGATGCCCCTACGTTGACTATCTGTGAGGGGTATCCCAGACCGTCATAGAAGGTGATGTCTGTTACATAGTTGTTGCCTGTCTCGTCTGTATAGTGGCGCACCATCTTCCAATTGCCGGGGATGTTGAACTTCTCGTCCGGCTCCGGTTCGGGTTCGGGTTCCGGTTCAGGTTCGGGAGTGTCACCGGCCTGCACCACCGTTATGACTTTGCTGTCACTGCTTGAGCTTGTGATGAGGAGAACACGTGTTATTCCGGTATTAGGCTTTATATCTAAGTAGATAGTACCAAGGTCATCCGACACTCCGCTTATCTCCGCTACATCATCTCCAAAATGGTCAAAGAGGAATGCGTTGCTCTCCTCAATATAGTCCGCCACCTCATCTGCACTCATAGTAGAGTTGAACTCCACGGGTACATATACAGAGTTGGCTGCACTGCTGAAATTGTAGCTTCTTGCCATTGTCACTGTAACACGCGGGATGTTCACCCTTATGGTTTCGGCGGCAAAGGAAAAAAGAGGCATAAGGAGCATGAGCATAATAAGGAGTATTATGCTGTACAACGATTTATAAAAAGGTTTCATAATCGTGTGTTTATTTGAAGTAAATGAAAAGAAATGTTATCCACCGCTTCGGCTCACAGCACACTCCTTGTACCATTTGCAGTCTGCTCTTTGAAACTGTATATCTTATATACCTGTGAAGCAGGGTGCTGAAATGAGTAATCATTTCAAACGGTATCGTTGGTAAATGTATGAATTATTTACTGATTATGCAAATTTATTTAAAAAAAGCTACAATAAACGCTGTGGACGGGTATAATTTGCAAAAAGTTTGCTATTCTGCATTCGTTTTGCAGTTTATTCATCCTCATCGTCGTTGTAGTCAAAGCTGTTGAACAAAGCATCAATCTCTCTGCGCTGCTTCTTTGTGGGTCTCCCTTCGCCACGCTCCCTTTTAAGAAATATGGTCTCTTTTGGAGCAACCAACTTGTCTAATTCTGTCTGAGGGGTTATGTCTGTAACATAATCCTTTACAAGTGCAGCACCCTGTCTCTTGTCTACAAGAGCATTTACTATATACTCGTAGTGGACGGCACCCTTTCTAACCATGATGCGGTCTCCGGCCTTTACCTCTTTGGACGATTTTGCCTCTACCCCGTTTATGGTGACTTTACCTGTTTTGCAAGCTTCGGCTGCATCTGACCTTGTCTTAAAGGCCCTTATGCACCATAAAAATTTGTCTATTCTAACCTCTTCTGCCATAACCATAATCTTTTCTAATTAAATAAGGTAATCATCCTCCTCCTCTTGCGGTTGTGGCATGTATATCTCCAATACAACATTTTTTCCATGTAGTATTGAGCCGCTTGACCTGGAGATGTCCGCAAAGTTGCCGGCTGCCGGCCTTATGATAAAATCCTCCATAGAGGCCGGAATCATGGCAGACCTGCCCCTTTCAAGCCTTAAAACCTTCCTGTCATTGGTAACAATCTCCATGCTCCCCTCCACTGCAACATATACAATAAAAGACCCCATTTGAGATGGATAGATGCGTTTTGCCGAGTTAAGTTCAATGGCATTTACCATAAAGTATTCTGTATTGCTTACCACAACAGTTTTGTTATCTTTTTTAGAAGATGTGTGTATATCATCTAATGCTATAAGCGTGTTGGAGTAGTGCAAAAGCGGATTGTATCTCTTGTAGTCTATGATGTCAATGGCATCCTCCAAGTGCATCTTGCGTGCTGTAGCGGGATTGAACTCCCTTCCCCAGTCGTACAGTCTATACGTTGCATCTGAACATTGCTGTACCTCTGCTATAAGTATTCCACCTGCAGCTGCATGAACAGTCCCGGGTGCAATATAGAATGTGTCACCCTTCTTGGGATGTATTACATTAAGCACCTCCTCAATGGTTCCACTCTTGCATCTTTCATAAAATTCCCTTGGTGTGAGGTCTCTGTTGAATCCCATATAGATCTTTGCCGTTGGATCAGCCTCCATTATATACCAGCACTCAGCTTTGCCGTAGCTGTCTTCCCTCTCCATAGCCACAATATCATTTGGATGTACCTGAAGGGACAACTTGTCTTCAACGTCTAATACCTTGAACAGCAGCGGGAACTGTCCTCTGTAATATTGGAATATATTTTCACCAATGGCATCGCCCATATATGTATCTACAAACTCCTCTAATGAGTTTTCTGCAAAGAACCCGTTCTCAACAACAGAGCTGTCGTTAAGCATTCCGGATATCTCCCAGCTTTCGCCAATAGGATCTTTGCCTGTAAGCCCTGGGTAATCCTCCGTTGAAAACTCAAGGTTAAGTATATTCTTTAATCTGTCTCCGCCCCATACCTTTTCGTGGGGTTCCGGAATAAACAGCAGCGGGTATAGTTTAGTATTGTTCATTTCAATTTTTTTTTGCCATAGGAAACAGCTCTTTTCCGCAAGAGAGTTTCCTGTTAAGGTGGTAAAACAAAACAGCTGCAAGAGCTGCACACACAGATACAAGCACAACGTATGCCCCATCTCCTGCATAATCTCTCATTATATCCTGCAGGAAGGAATCAGACATGCTGTACCCGGGAAACAATCTTGTTGTTATCACAGATGTTCCGTTTGTAATAAAATGCATAAGTATGGTAAGCCAAAGGTTGTGAGTGCGCCAGTAGACCCAACCGAGAGCTAATCCAATTATAAAGGCCGGTAGTGCCTGCCATGGATTAAAATGCATGATTCCAAATATAACGGCGCTTACAAAAATGGCTTTTGTACCTCCAATATGATATATCAGTCCCCTCTCAATAAAGCCCCTGAGTAACAGCTCTTCCAACAGCGGAGCTGCAACTACTATGGCAATTATCTGGCTTGTAGAGCCGTTTATGAGGGATTGCAAAAGTTTTTTAAAGTAATCAGGCATTGTCATCCACGATGTTAGCGGATCTGTTGCAATCTGCAGTAGTAGAGTGAGCAACGTTACTATAAAGAAAACAGAGAATGTACTCAATTTGCCGTTGCTTGCCTTGACTATAGGTACCTCTTTAAACCTTCTTCGTCTGCCAATCAGCAGCAGGTAGACAAAGGGAGGGATCATTGTAACGATATATGTGAACAACTGGTTAGATACAATCCCTGTGGGTATAACAATAAGCGCAATGCTCAGCAGCAGACTGAACAACAGGTATACCAGCAGAGTTGCCCAGCTTTGAGTAAAGCTTGGTAATGAGTATCTTGCATCTGTTGCAAGATTGACTGCCGTATCTCCTATTTTCTGTAATATTCCCATAAAACTTTGTAAACAAATCTTTGTAAAGTAATGTTGGTTTTTTACCTTTGCACTATGTGAACTGCTAAAATGCAATCCAAAAATAAACAAAAAATGCTAAAATTGTTAAAGAACAAGTACCTTATTGTTGCAGTTGTTGCATTGGCATGGATTCTTTTCTTTGATTCAAACAATATCTACAGCTGGATGCTAGACAGGAGACTTGTAAGAAACCAAGAGGCGCAAAAAGAATATTACCGCTCCCAGATTAAGAACCTCGACGAAAAACTTAATGAGCTGTCATCCAACAAGGACAGCCTTGAAAAGTTTGCCCGTGAGGAGTATCTTTTTCATGAGCCGGATGAGGATATCTATATTTTTCCCGACAAAAACAACACTATCAGATAAGGTTGAGTAGCGTAGGTTTGTCGTAAGTGGGCGGGTTGTCATACCCCTTGTGGAACGGATTATAGTAGTACTGGTCTATCCCAAAGGCTCTTGCCCCCTCAATATCATTGGCAAAATCATCTCCAACCATTAATGTTTCGCTTTTTACCCCATTCAATGCCTTAAGTGCGGCATTAAAGATATTAGGATGCGGTTTAAGATACCCTATCTCTTCCGATATTATATAAGCATCTATATACTCTCCAATCCTTGAATTGGCCAACTTGCGGTATTGCATCTCTGCAAAACCATTGGTTATTACAGCTATCTTCTTCCCCCTCTCATGCAAGGATCTTAGAACAATGTCTGCCCCCGGCTCCAATGCTGTCTCCATTACCATCTGCTCCACGTATGCAGAGGTAAATTTGTCGGAGAGCTTCTTTATCTTTTTATAATTGGCTGAATACTCGTTGACAGACCTGCCATCCTCTGTTTCATGCTTGAAATAACTTTTGAATGTGTGAAGAAAGCGTGAGGATCTGAGCACCTCTTTGGTTATCTCACCTGCCTCATATCTCTCCCACAAATACCTGTTTATCTTCTCGTATCTGTTGACAAATTCATCCTTATCTGTAATGCCAAAGCGTTCACCAACAAAAAAATGGTCTAGGAGTTTGCATATTGCACTATGGGCATTTTTGTCAAATGCCCATATAGTTCTGTCAACATCAAAGAGATAGTAGTTGTAATCTTTGTCAAGCATTACCGGTTATTTAGTATAAATGTCTATCATTCTGTTAATTGCTCTTTGACAAACAGGACAGAAATCTTTTGCTGTATTGGTTTTCATCCTGCAGTCCTCTCTTGGGCGGAAGATCCCTTTTGCCATATATCCGCCACCTTCAAACAGCCCAACACCATTCGTGCCTACCATATCTTCCCATTTCTCTGCAAAATTTACCTTTGTGGTAATGTTCGGCTCCCACGGCTCAATCTTAATGTTGTAGAAATCCTCGTATGATGTTTCGGAATCGTAGTATTCATCTCCAAGCCCGGCAAAACTGTGCCCGAACTCATGTACAAATACCTCAGCTTCATATTTGTGGTCGCTCATACTGAGCCCGTAAAAATTGTAGATGCCGCCACCTCCGTATGTGTCGGTGTTTACAATTACATAAATTGCATCATAAGGGGCATTCGAGGCTAATTTGCAGACATCTGTCTGGTTTGGTGCAGTTAGGTATCTGTCTGTTCTGAATGTGTAGAAGTTGGAGTTCGCTGCGGTGTTTTTCCAGATATCAAGGTGCGGAAAGTCTGTGCCGCTATCCTCACTTTCAGATTCAACTGCCCAAATGTTAAAATCGTTTTTGCGGCTCTTATATGGCTCCATCTCAAAAAGATACCCCATGAATTTTGCAGCGTCTTTTCTAAACTTGGTCATCTCCTCTTTAGTGTATCCCTCTGCAACAAACAGCAGGTCTACCTTCTTGGAACACTCTCCGTTGTAAAGCAGTGTGTCTATCTTAAAATGATTGTCTGGCTTTGTGCAGATGAGTTTGTCGTTAGGGTCTACCTTGAACGATGCAAATTCTTCAAATTCCCCGGTATCCTTTCTCCGTTCGCTTATCCTTATTGTTACAGGATCCTGCGGGTAAGGGATTACATAAGATGAGTTGAAAGCCTTTCTAATCTCCTTTGCCTCTGCCGTTGTGCGCCACTCCTGGAACAGTGTGTTGAATCCTTTTGAAAATATTACAACATTGTTTTTTGCTATTACCTCCAAAAAATACTCTCCATACTCAAACGGATCTGCAAGTACGGTTTTGGAACCGCTCCATTCAACCTCCTTAGATATGTTTCCAAGGAAAACTTCCTGTTTTGCAGCGTCACCGGCAAAAACCAAATCCAACCTCATTCTGTAAGGGGTAAAATATTTATCATAATCCACATGTATCCTGTTTTGCCCTAAAGCGGGAACTGTGAGTAAAATAAAACATATAAAACCTAATGTCCTTCTCATATTGCAATATTTAATTGTCTATTTTCCAACATAGTTCTGAGGGGTGACGGATAGAAGCTCTTTTTTAACAGAGTCAGAGACGTTAAGCCCCTTTATAAATTCTGCAATGCTCTCCCTGTTTATGCCGTCGTGTCCGCGGGTAAGCGCTTTTAGAGTTTCGTACGGGTTAGGGTAGCCCTCGCGCCTGAGTACTGTCTGAATGGCTTCCGCTACAACTGCCCAGTTGTTCTCCAAATCCCTCTCTAATGTCTCGCGGTGAAGAATAAGTTTTCCCAATCCTTTGGCGAGTGATTTTAATGCTATCATTGAGTGTGCAATTGGAACACCAACGTTTCTAAGAACTGTTGAGTCTGTAAGATCCCTCTGCATTCTGGATAATGGTAGTTTTAAGGCCAAATGTGTGAATATGGCATTTGCAACTCCAAAGTTGCCCTCTGCGTTTTCAAAATCTATTGGGTTTACCTTATGCGGCATTGCAGATGAACCAACTTCTCCCGCCTTTACTTTTTGCTTAAAGTAATCCATTGATATATATGTCCATACGTCTCTGCAAAGATCCATTAATATGGTATCTATCCTCTCCATGTTTTGGAACAAGGCCGCAAGGTTGTCGTAGTGCTCAATCTGGGTGGTGGGGTAGGAGCGTTTAAGCCCTAACCTGTTTTCCACAAAATCTACGGCAAAAGAGTTCCAGTCTATGCCCGGATAGGCAAAATTGTGGGCATTCATGTTTCCTGTCGCCCCGCCGAATTTTGCAGAGTATGGTATTGTATTAAGCAACCTTAACTGCTCGTTTACTCTTGCTACAAATACGTAAAACTCCTTTCCTAATCTTGTAGGAGAGGCCGGTTGTCCGTGTGTATGAGCCAACATAGGTACATTCTCCCACTCTTTTGACATGTTTGTAAGGGTCTCTACAACATTGTCTACAAGCGGCAACCAGCACTCCTCTATACCCTCTTTAAGCGAGAGCGGAACTGCCGTGTTGTTTATGTCTTGTGAGGTTAGCCCAAAATGTACAAACTCTTTGTATTTGGCTATACCTAACTCTTCAAAAGCCTCTTTTATGTAATATTCAACAGCTTTAACGTCGTGATTTGTAATCTTTTCAGTTGCCTTTACCTTTTCTGCATCCTCAGGGGTAAATTCTATGTACAAATTTCTGAGTGCTTCAAACTTTGTCTTGTCAAAGTCTGCAAGTTGAGGCAACGGAAGCTCGCAAAGTGCTATGAAATATTCAACCTCCACTCTTATACGGTATTTGATAAGAGCATATTCAGAAAAATAATCTGCAAGCTTTTCTACTTTATCTTTGTATCTGCCGTCTATTGGCGTAATAGCTGTTAATCTGTTCTCTATCATAAATGGGTAATCTGTTAAAAGCACAAAAGTAGCAAAAATCCAACATGTTTTCATACATTTGCCGGTACAACATATAAAGAATACGGTTATGAAGGAGTTGATGGGAATACTGAATATCAATAATGAGTCCTTTTTTGAGGAGAGCCGATGTACCAATGCTGAGATGGCTATAAGGAGAATAGAGGAGATGTATGAGCTTGGTGCAGATATAATAGATCTTGGAGGTTGTTCAACCCGCCCGGGTTCAATCCCTGTGAGCCAGGAGCAGGAGTGGAAGTATCTTAAGCCTGTTTTGTCCATTCTTCCATCCAACAGACCATATAGGATCTCAATAGATACTTTTTACAGCAGGACTGTTGAACTTGCTTACGATACAATAGGGGAGTTTATTGTCAATGATATCTCTGCCGGTGAAGATGATCCCAAGATGCTGCCAATTGTAGGGAAGCTGAAACTTCCTTATATTGTTATGCATAAGAGAGGTACACCATCTACCATGCAGCAGATGTGCAACTACCCTAATGGTGTTGTGAATGAGGTTATCGGGTATTTTAAGGAGTTTGAGAAAAGGGCTGCGGGATATGGTATTACAGATTATATTGTGGATCCGGGATTGGGCTTTGCCAAGACTATTGAACAGAATTACGATCTGCTTTGCAATACGGGCAGGATTAAAAGTGAGTTGGGGCGAAAGATTCTTATTGGGCTGTCTCGCAAGGGGATGATATGGAAGCTGTTGGGGACCAATCCGGCCGAGGCTCTTTGCGGTACGGTGGCTCTTAACCTCTTAGCTCTTGTGCGTGGGGCGGATATCATTAGGGTTCACGATGTTAAAGAGGGGGCAGAGACAATAAAGTTGGCTCACGCCGTAATTGAGGCAGACAGACGTTTGTAAATTTTGCTTCCCGACAAAGTGTAAAACTTTTGGTTTTTTTTTTGAGTGAGGGTTTGCATATTTGATTAATTGTTAGTACTTTTGCGGCAGAAAGGAAAGTGAAGAGAGCCCGCCTCAGAAGAGGTTGGCTCTTTTTGTTAAAAATGCAGATGTATGACAAAAGAGGATATTTCAAAAGTTATTGCAGATTACTTAGGTTCTCATAACCTGTTTCTTGTGGATATAACCATCTCTAAAGATGATGATGTTGAGATTACAGTAGAGTCTAAGGATTCAGATGTGAAGATAGAGAACTGTGTGGATATAGATCATATTGTTTCCGATGCGTTTGACAGGGATGTACATGATTATTCGCTCACTGTAACATCTGCAGGTTTGGACCAGCCTTTTAAGGTTTTGGAGCAATATGAAAAATTTAAGGGAGAAGAGGTGGAGATTGTTGTAAAACAGCTTGGTGCAGAGAATGATGGGATAAAAAAAGGTGCCGGAGGAAAGATTACAGCTGTTATATCTTCTGTTGCAGAAAATGGAATAGAGGTGTCTGTAACGGAAAAGGTAAAAGAGCCGGGGGCAAAGAGAAAGACAGAGGTCACAAGGAGTGTCTTTTTTGCTTTTGACAATATCAAGAGTTGCAGACCTGTCATAAAGTTTAAATAGCAGCTATAAGGTTGCCTTTGTGGGGATTGAGATAATAAGAATAACAACAAAAAACAGTAGTTGTCGGGAAGAGAATAAAAATTAAAAATATATAATCTAATATGGAAGGGATAAATTTAATAAGCACGTTCGCGGAGTTTAAGGAGACCAAGAATATAGATCGTGCTACCATGATGAGCGTTTTAGAGGATATCTTTAAGACTCAGCTTGCAAGGATGTACGGCAGTGCGGATAACTTTGACGTTATTATAAATACCGATAGGGGAGATGTTGAGATATGGAGGAACAGAACTGTGGTTGAGCATGTTGAAGATCCTAATACGCAGATTTCAAAGGAGGAGGTAGACAAGATAGATTCTTCATTTGAGATTGGTGACGAGTATGCCGAAGAGGTGAAATTGGAGTCTTTTGGAAGGAGGGGCATTCTTAATCTGAGACAGAATCTTCAGGGTAGGATAATGGATATTGAGAAGGCTAATCTTTACAATCTGTATAAGGATAAGTTGGGAGAGATTATTATTGGCGAGGTTTATCAGGCATGGAAGAAGGAGATTTTGGTTATGGATGAGAACGACAATGAGCTTCGTCTTCTTAAACAGGACCAGATCCCTACTGACAACTTTAGAAAGGGGGATACAGTAAAGGCTATTGTAGATAAGGTTGAGATGAAGAACAATAATCCTGTAATTCTTCTCTCAAGAACCACTCCTAAGTTTTTGGAGAGATTGTTCGAGCAGGAGGTTCCGGAGATTTTTGACGGCCTTATAACTATTAAGAAGGTTGTGAGAATTCCGGGTGAGCGTGCAAAGGTTGCGGTTGAGTCGTATGATGAGAGGGTAGATCCGGTAGGAGCTTGTGTTGGTGTAAAGGGCTCAAGAATCCATGGTATTGTTAGGGAACTTAGGAACGAGAATATAGATATAATCAATTGGACAACTAATACACAGCTTCTTGTGCAGAGAGCGTTGAGCCCTGCAAAGATTTCATCTATAAAGGTTTCGGATGAAGACGGAAAAATATATGTTTCGCTTAAACCTTCTGAGGTTTCTCTCGCAATTGGAAAGGGCGGAAGCAATATTAAACTTGCCAGTGAGTTGGTTGGTAAGGAGATAGAGGTATTCAGGGAGCTAGACGAAGAGGAGGAAGATGTTCTTCTTACAGAGTTCTCGGATGAGATTGAACAGTGGGTTATTGATGCTCTTAGAAATATAGGTTGCGATACGGCAAAGAGTGTTCTTGCGCTCTCTGTTGATGATATTGTAAAACGTGCAGACCTTGAGGAGGAGACTGTTGAGGAGGTACAGAAGATTCTTAGGGCAGAGTTTGAGGATGAGGGTAAATAACTAATAAAAAAGGGGGATAATATATGACAGAAAAAGCGAGTATAAGAATTAGTAAAGTATTGAAAGAGTATAATATTGGGCTCAATACTCTAAGGGAATTTCTTGGTAAGAAGGGGATAACGATAGAAGCTAATCCAAATGCAAAATTAGATGGTGATGCGTATGCTTTGGTTGAGAAGGAGTTTAAGAAGGAGCAGATAGTTAAAGAGGAGAGCAAGAAGGTTGCCATTAAAGTCAAGGACATTACACAGTCAAAGGAGAAAGAACAGGATGATGATGAGGAGGAGCCGGTTAAGGAGATTCTTATAAAATCCAATGTCAATGATGTTGTTAAGGGACCTAAGATTTTGGGTAAAATAGAGCTCGACAAAAAGGGTCAGCCGGTTAAGCCGCAGCCGGTTAGGCCGCAGCCTGTCCAGCCACAGCCTGTTCAGCAACAACCTGTAAAACAACCAGAGCCAAAGCCGGTACAGCAACAGCCTAATGTAGTAAAACCCGAACCAAAGAAGGAGTTTGCGGCAGAGGAGGAGAGAAGGAACGAAGCTGTGAAAAAAGAGGCAGCTAACAGACCTTTGCAGGAGAACAAAGCACAGCAGGCACCTAAAGAGAAGGGCAACCAGTTCTCTGCCAAAAATCCCCCAAAACAGCAGAGTGCGAAACCCGTAAATGAAAATCAGAGCTCAAATAATAACAAACCTAATAACAACAAGCAGAAAGTGCAGGAAGATAAACAGCAGAACAAGACTTTGCAGGCTCGACAGCCGCAGCAAAGCTCTAAAGAGGATAATGTTGTAGTACATATAGAGACGGTTGTAGAGAAACTTACAGGTCCTAAAAGTATTGGAAAGATGGATCTTTCGCAGTTTGACAAGAAGAAACCTTCATCTGATTTCAAGAACAACAAGGGCAAGCGAGAAAGAATCCATAATCAGAAAGTTAAGGTTGATGTTGCAAAGGTTGCAGGTAAAAATCAGGGTAAGGACTCAAGGGACAAGAACAAGAATCAGGGCAACCAGCAGAACCAGAACGGACAGAACAAGAAGGGCAAATTCAACGAAGGAGGAAAGAAGAAAAAATCTGACTTCAAGCCTATAAAGCCTGTTGAGATTGATGAGGATGCAGTACAGAAGCAAATTAAGGAGACATACCTTAAAATGATTGAGGGCAAGGGTAAGACCAAAGGCTCAAAATATCGTAAAGAGAAGAGGGAACTTAACTCCCAAAAGATAATGGAGGAGGTAGAACAGGAGCAGATGGAAAGCAATGTATTGAAAGTTACCGAGTTTGTAACCGTAAACGACCTTTCTGTAATGATAAATGTTCCTGTGACAAAGGTTATTGAAGCTTGTATGAACCTTGGCCTTATGGTATCTATAAACCAAAGATTGGATGCAGAGGCACTTGTGCTTGTTGCAGAGGAGTTTGGTTATAAGATAGAGTTTGTTACCGCAGATATTCAAGAGGCTATAGACAGCGAGAATGAGGCAGATGCTCCGGAGGATTTGGTTGAGAGACCGCCTATTGTTACTGTTATGGGACACGTAGACCATGGTAAGACCTCTTTGTTGGATCATATAAGAAAAACTAATGTTATTGCCGGTGAGGCAGGTGGTATTACCCAGCACATTGGTGCGTACAATGTAAAACTTCCTACCGGAAGGCGTATCACGTTCCTGGATACTCCGGGACATGAGGCATTTACAGCTATGCGTGCTCGTGGTGCAAAGATTACAGACTTGGCGATTATAATTGTAGCAGCAGATGATGCCATAATGCCTCAGACCATTGAGGCCATTAACCACGCACAAGCAGCGGGTGTTCCAATGATTTTTGCTATAAACAAGATAGATAAGCCCGGTGCAAACCCGGAGAAGATAAAGGAACAGTTAGCCAATATGAATATCCTTGTTGAGGATTGGGGCGGCAAATACCAGTGTCAGGAGATCTCGGCAAAACAGGGTACGGGTGTAGACGAGCTTTTGGACAAGGTTCTGCTTGAGGCAGATCTGCTGGAGCTTAAAGCTAATCCTAACAAACGTGCCATAGGTACGGTTATAGAGTCCTCATTGGATAAAGGTAGGGGATACCTCGCCACAATATTGGTTCAGGAGGGAACCCTTAGGGTTGGTGATGTTATGTTGAGCGGTTGCTATACCGGAAGGGTAAAGGCTATGTTCAACGAGAGAGGTCAGAAGGTTACAGAGGCAGGTCCATCTACTCCTGTATCTATCTTGGGCCTTAACGGCGCTCCTACAGCAGGTGAGAAGTTTAATGTCTTTGAAGATGAGAGGGAGGCAAAAGAGATTGCAAACAAGAGGGAGCAGCTGTTGCGAATACAGGGATTGCGTACTCAGAAACATATTACTCTCGAGGAGATTGGCAGACGAATTGCAATTGGCAACTTCCAGGAACTCAATGTTATTATCAAAGGTGATGTGGATGGCTCTATTGAGGCATTGTCTGATTCGCTCATAAAGCTTTCAACAGATGAGATTCATGTAAATGTAATCCATAAGGCGGTTGGTGCAATATCGGAATCGGATGTTCTTTTGGCAGCTGCATCAAATGCAATTATAATAGGTTTCCAGGTTAGACCGTCTGCAAGTGCAAGGAAATTGGCAGAGAAGGAGGAGATAGAGATAAGGTTGTACTCTGTTATCTATGATGCTATTAACGAGGTTAAAAGCGGTATTGAGGGTATGCTAGCTCCAGAGGAGAAGGAGGAGGTTACCGCTACCGCAGAGGTTAGAGAGACTTTCAAAATATCAAAGGTTGGTACCATTGCCGGATGTATGGTTAAGGAGGGTAAGCTTACGAGAACGGCCAAAGTTCGTATAATTAGGGATGGCATAGTGGTTTACACCGGTACTTTAGGCTCTTTGAAACGATTCAAGGATGATGTTAAGGAGGTTGCTGCAGGATATGACTGCGGTCTTAACATAGAGGGTTATAATGACATCCATATAGGAGATGTTGTTGAGGCCTACCAAATTGTTGAGATAAAGAGAACACTGTAATAAAGTACATAACCCGTACAGATGGCAAGAAGTTGAATAGCGATGCTGTTTTAAAGTAGCATCGCTATTCAACTTCTTTTTTAATAAGATTACTCTTTATGAAAAGGTGGCTTTTTTAAGAGATAACTTTAAGGTAAAGTAACAGTACAGCGCCCGTATCCCTTTTTCATCTCGTCTGTCTGTATGATTACATTAGCATCATCTGCTCTTACATCAACAGCGTCTGCAGACACTTTTGGAAGGTCCGGAAAACTCCCATTAGCAATCTTTTTTAGGCAGGCAACAACTATCTCATCGTTGTCCCAGTCTGTGCACGGATAATCTGCCCTGTAGTTGTCGGGAAGCAAACCTTTATCATAATCCCCTTCTCTTAAAGAATTTACGGAGTAGAAACAGATTGGAAGGAAAACATAATCTGGTATATCAGCTTTTTGCGGGTAGAGAAACAGATACATGCCATTAGGCTTGCCGTACGTTGTCTGTCCTACCTGAATTATATTCATAAGCGGCTTTAGGCCATTGATTATAACTTCACTTGCCGAAGCCGTACCTTTTCCCGATATAACATAGATATCGTTGAGATCTAAAGATTCTTGAGTTCTCTCTATTATAGAGATTGTTTTTTTATCATTGTCTAATGCCGAGTACTTGGAATTATGTTTCCTCTTAACAAGAATTTTACCGTCACATCCGCTGTTGGCAATAAGTGAAGCTAAAAGGGCTGATGCTTTGGCACTCCCTCCTCCATTATACCTTAAATCCAAAATGAGATGCTTTGCCCCTGAACTCTTTACCGTTGCAACAGCCGATTTTATCTCATCAAGCATATTCTGATTAAAAGAGAGGTAGTTTATATAACCCACAGGTTGATCTAACCAACTGTATTCCAGCTTATCAAATACTTTTGCAACTAAAACGGATGGCGCATAAATAGAGCTCTTGTTAATCTTTATCTCTTTAATATTTCCGGCCGTATCATTAAAGGTAAATGTATTACCATCCTTGTCAAACTCTTTATTAAAGGTTTCATTCTTTATAAGTGTTTTTACGTCAACTCCATTAATCTTTTGAATAGACCATCCGCGAGTTACCCCTGCTTTGTCGAACGGAGAATCCTTATACACATATCTTATATATACAGAGTAGTCATTATAGTACTCAACAGCCTGCCCTAAAGAGGCCCCGTACGAAGTATATACACCGGTCTCCTCTTCTGTATAAGTTTTCCCATCCATCATCCAGCTCCATCTATCAGATTCAACCAACGATTCCTTAAAGAATTTATAAATATCAGTATAATTCATATAATTGGGATAAGGAGCCGTTTTGTTCCAATAGTAATACTCTTTCATTACATCCTGTACAAACTTCATGGCTAATCGTTCAGAAGAGAATGGAGATTCCGGTTCTGTTTTCTCTTTTTTGCACGATGAAAAACTAACTGCAATAATAGCTAATAAGACTATATATCTGGAGCAAAGATTTTTCATAAATCCCTAAATTAATGATTAATAAATGAACTGGCCCATTGATGGTTCAAATATAGTAATTATTCCTATATTTGTGATAGTATGAAGTATTTTATTTGACTATCAACGGATAAGATAATGCCAAGATGTTCAGAATCACTATATTCCTCATGCTTTCAAATGACTCTTTATCTTGCCCTCCGCCTCGGCTATCAGCATGGCGGTATGGTCTATTATCCGTTGGGTATATTCTATCAACATGTCGTTACTTGCCGTATCATTCTTCAGCAAAGTGCGATAGGCTGTCGTGAAAAAACTGCTTTAATTCATAGTGAAAAATTTCTGCTATACGATAAATCTTTGTAATTTTGGTCTCAGAGAACTTAGTGGTAACTCTTAAATTTGTACTTTATATCGAATTCACGTTAAATATGAATTGAATGAATAAAATTCTTGTTTTCTTGCCTTGCCTGCTGGTTTTATGCAGCAGTTGCACGGACGATAGCAACAGACCAACCGTCAACCGGGCATTTGATGGGCAATTCACTAACAATCTAAATAAATCATTCGTATGAAAACAGTACTCATTACAGGCGGTTCTACCGGTATCGGTGCCGCTTCGGTTAAGAAATTCATCCAACAGGGATGGAACGTGGGGTTCATGGACATCAATGAGGAGGCGGCTCGCGAACGGATGGAAGAGATAAACCGTCCGGAACAATTGATTTTTGTGTCGGGCAATACCCGGAACCGTGCTGACATCCATCGTGCTGTAGAGGAAACCGTGAAGAGATTCGGCCGGCTGGACAGCGTGGTGGCCAACGCGGGCATCCATCGCTGCAACACGTTGCTGGACATTTCGGACGAGGAGTTGGATCTGATGATCCAGACCAATATCTACGGTACGGTGAACACGCTCCGCGAGGCGGTGCCGCACATTATTCGTGCGGGAGGAGGGACTGTGGTTATCAACGCTTCGGACCAGTGGTTCGTTGGCAAGGCGCACAGTTTCGGATATGGGCTGACCAAAGGTGCGCTGGGACAAATCACCCGAAGTCTCTCCATAGACCTCGGCCCAAAGAACATCCGTGTCAACGCCGTGTGCGCAGGGACTATCCACACGCCTTTGGTAGACAATCTGTTTGAGAAGTTTGCCCAAGAGAATCATTGCAGCATCGATGACTATTGGCGCGAGGAGAACGCCCTGTATGCAAGAGGTTCCGCGGGACGCCCGGAGGAAGTGGCGGAAATGGTGTATTTCCTGGCTTCCGACGCGTCAAGTTTCTGCACGGGAGGGCATTATCTGGTAGACGGAGGTCTTGTGGCACATTGATTCTGTGACAAATGCCAAAAGAGGCTGACCCAAAAGGTCAGCTTCTTGCGTTTATAAGGATAGTATCTGAA
>ENA-OOYV01001097-OOYV01001097.1-human-gut-metagenome-genome-assembly--contig:-NODE-1097-length-16969-cov-2.341492_pt1 | contig 16969 bp, 10 predicted proteins | sample MGYA00241704_ERZ501380 | MGnify/ENA primary metagenome ERZ501380 (study PRJEB25962, sample SAMEA2042984) | human gut metagenome | biome: human gut; feature: human-associated habitat; material: faeces...
TGTCGGTCAGGCCGTTGACCTGGGAGGCGTACCGGTTGACGACTGCATCGAACCAGCCACAGCGACGCGGGCGGCCGGTGGTCACGCCGAATTCGTGGCCCTGCTGACGCAGCCATTCGCCGGACTCGTCCAGCAGTTCGGTGGGGAATGGGCCTTCGCCCACGCGAGTGACGTAGGCCTTGGAGACGCCGACTACGCGGGTGATCTTGGTGGGGCCCACGCCGGTACCGGTGCAGGCGCCGCCGGCGGTCGGGTTGGAGGAAGTCACGAACGGGTAGGTGCCGTGGTCCACGTCGAGCATGGTGGCCTGGCCGCCTTCGAACAGCACGGTCTTGCCCTCGTCGAGCGCCTTGTTGAGCACCAGGGAGGTGTTGGCAACGTACGGCTTCAGGCGTTCGCCGAGCTTGAGCAGCTCGTCGGTGGTCTCGTCCACGTCGATCGGGCGACGGTTGTACAGCTTGACGAGCATCTGGTTCTTCTGATGCAGGCTGGCCTCGACCTTGTCATGCAGATGCTCCGCGTTGAACAGGTCGTGCACGCGGATGCCCACGCGGTTGATCTTGTCGGCGTATGCCGGGCCGATGCCACGGCCGGTGGTGCCGATCTTGTGCTTGCCGAGGAAGCGTTCGGTCACCTTGTCGAGCACGCGGTGGTACGGGGCGATGATGTGCGCGCTTTCGCTCACCAGCAGTCGGGAGCAGTCCACGCCACGGCTTTCAAGGCCGTCGATCTCCTGGAACAGCACTTCCGGATCGACGACGACGCCGTTGCCGATGACGGGGGTGGTGTTGGGGCTGATGATGCCGGACGGCAGCAGGTGCAGTGCGTACGATTCGTCGCCGACGACCACAGTATGGCCAGCGTTATTGCCGCCGTTGAAACGGGCGACGTAGTCGACCTTCGTGCCGATCAGATCCGTTGCCTTGCCTTTGCCCTCGTCTCCCCACTGGGCACCGATCAAAACAATTCCAGGCATGTTGTTGCACCTCCGTGCGTACGCGATTCTGCCTTAAGCCTTGCGCCTAAAGCCTTACAAAGGTTACTCTTCACCCTCTACCGGGTCTGAGGGATGCTCACGGCTCCGGACCGACCGTAATCGGATTGCAACCGGTCCGAAAAACAGACCAGAAAACGCCCGAAAACAGTTCGAAAGACCGTTGGCTAGTTCAGCGCGCGCCCGGCACTGCCGAGCTGCTTGCATGCTTCGACCACACGCGCGGCCATCGCGGATTCAGCTTCACGACCCCAGGATCGCGGATCGTACAGCTTCTTGTTGCCCACCTCACCGTCGATTTTGAGCACCGAATCATAGTTGGAGAACATGTGACCGGCCACCGCACGGCTGAATGCGTACTGCGTATCGGTGTCGATGTTCATCTTCACCACGCCGTAGCTCACGGCCTGCGCGATCTCCTCCGGCGCGGAGCCGGAACCGCCGTGGAACACCAGGGCGAACGGCTTACCGGGAGCGACATCCAGCGAGTGCGCGGGGTCGGGCATTTCGCCGGCCTTGATCGCGAGCGCGACCGTGGTCTGGATTTCGTCGAGCAGTTCGGGGCGCAGTTTCACCACGCCCGGTTTGTATGCGCCGTGCACGTTGCCGAAGGTGAAGGCGGCCATGTAGCGTCCGCGCTCGCCGAGGCCGAGTCGTTGCGCGACGGTGATGCCTTGCGCGGGCGTGGAATACAGTTTGTCATTGATTTCGGCGCTGTGCCCGTCTTCTTCGCCACCGACCGCGCCGATTTCGATTTCCAGCACGGTGTGCGCGGCTTGGGATTTGTCGAGCAGTTCTTCTGCGATGTCGAGGTTTTCATCCAGCGGCACTGTGGAACCGTCCCACATGTGTGACTGGAAGGTCGGTTCCTGACCGTGCTTCACCTGTTCGACTTCATGGTCGAGCAAGAGGCGCACCCATTCGTCCAAATACTGTTTGGCGCAGTGGTCGGTGTGCAGGGCGATGGTGATGTTGGGGTATTTCGCCGCGACTTCGTGCGCGAAGGCTGCGAAGGCAAGCGAGCCGGTAACGCGGTCGTTGACGCGTTGCCCGGAGAAGTAGGCGGCGCCGCCTACGGAGACTTGGATGATGCCATCGGATTCCGCCTCGGCGAAACCCTGGAGTGCGGCGTTCAGGGTCTGCGTGCTGGTCACATTGATCGCGGGATAGGCGTAACCGCCGCGGCGTGCGGCGTCCAGCATTTGCGCATAACGTTCCGGCGTTGCAATAGTCATGCCTCCATTATCGCCCAACCCTATCCCACTTGTCATGTGACAACATTCGCCATCTTTCCTTTCCGTTTTCCCGACCGTCCGCTCCATATCCAGGTCGCCCGCCCCACTAGAGCCATATGCCGAGCGTTTTCGTCTCATATCCCGACACTTGCGGGACCGACCAATAAACATGGCGAAACCATTGCGATCGTTCCATCGGAAGTCATAGAATGTCCACCGGATCGCGCGACGAAGAGCCCAACCGGGTGTTCCCGCACGGGCATGCCGCCGCACGTAGATGTTGCGACCAATACCCGCGAGGAGGCTTGATGCACCAGGTTTTCGCCATCTTCCTTCGAGACGTGAAACGCATTCTGAAGAACCCCGTGGCGCTCGTCGTCACGCTGGGTGTGGCCATCATCCCATCACTGTACGCATGGTGCAATATCCTCGCCAACTGGGACCCGTACGCGAACACGGGCAACATCCAAGTCGCTGTGGCGAACGAGGACAAGGGCACAACCTCCACGCTGGTCGGCCATCTCGACGCTGGCCAGCAGACCGTCAACCAGCTTAAGAAGAACCATCAGCTCGGCTGGCGTTTCGTTCCCAAGCAGCAAGCCATCGAAGGCGTGGAATCCGGCAAATACTATGCGGCGATCGTACTGCCGGAAGACTTCAGCTCCAGACTAATCGGCACCGTCACCGGTAAAGGCGACCGACCGTCGATCACGTACTACATCAACGAAAAGCTGAACGCGATCGCGCCGAAAATCACCGATACGGGCGCGACCACGATCGACGAGCAGATCAACACCACTTTCGTTTCCAGCGTGGCCGACGCCGTGGCAAAGGAAGTGAAGGAGGCAGCGGGAGAAACCACCGGCAGCGTGAAAAGCGCGCAAAGCGACGTCGTCAACGATCTGACCGACACCATCAACCAGCTCGAAACCGTCCAACAGCAGCTGCGCGACACCCGCTCCACGCTCGACAAGGCCCTCACCACCATCGATTCGGCCAAACAGTCCAACATCGCGCTCGCCTCGGAAATCACCAACTCGCTTGACACCGTCGGCAAGGCGTCCGACTTGCTGAGCGAGACGCGCACACAAACCGAACGATTCTCGAACACGCTGGTCGGAGCGCTCGACAACGGCAGCACGCAACTGTCCGGCCTGCAGGTCAACGTGAGCAATGCCACCGGCACCGTGCTCAGCGGACTGAACACCACGCAGGACGCGCTCGACCAAGTGTCCAGCACCATGCATCACGTCAACGCCACCACCGGCAATGTGCTCGACGGCGTGGAGAAGGCGTTGCAGGCCAGCCAGCTGGATCCGAACAGCCAAACGTATAAGGATCTTTCCGCGCAGCTCGCCGAAGCCCGCAAACAGCTGACGTTCCAGCAGCAGCGCATCGACGCCTTCGATCAGGACACCACGGCTGCGATCAACGCGGGGAAGAACACCGCGAACGGGTTCAACGACGATGTCACCACGCTGGCGAAGAACGGCACGGCGTCGATGGCGAGCGCACACACGACCATCACCGGCACGGTCATGCCGAATCTCAACACCGGGCTCGATACACTCAGCCTGGCCAATGGGTCGCTGTCCGGCACGCTTACCACGCTGCAAAGCACGCTGGAACAGGGCAACGGGCTGCTCGACCAGTTGTCGCGCACCGTGACCCAAACGAACACCACCATTGCTGGCACGCAGACACAGCTCGCCAATCTCGCCAAACAGCTCAACACCACGCGCACCGATGTGGCCGCGTTGAGCAGTTCGGCGATGTTCCAGCAGCTTTCCCAAGCGCTCGGACTTAACGCGAGCGAGGTCGGCTCGTTCGTGGGCGAGCCGGTGCATTTGGACGAACAGGTCCTCTACCCGGTCAAAAACTATGGTTCCGCGGTCACGCCGTTCTACACGAATCTTGCGCTGTGGGTCGGCGGATTCGTGCTCGTCGCGATCTACAAGCTTGAAGTGGACCGCGATGAGAAGATCCGCATGTACACGCCACGCCAAGGCTATATGGGCCGTTGGCTGCTGTTCGTCACGGTCGGATTCCTGCAGGCGATCATCGCCACGATCGGCGATCTCGCGCTGGGCATCCAATGCGAGCATCCGTTCCTGTTCATCCTCGCCGGCATTTTCGCCTCGTTCGTCTACGTGAACATCATTTACGCGCTCGCCGTGGCGTTCCGGCATATCGGCAAGGCCGTCGCCGTGATTCTGGTGATCATCCAGATTCCGGGCGCGGCAGGCCTCTACCCCATCGAGATGATGCCGGAATTCTTCCGCCGTCTGAAACCGTTCCTACCGTTCACCTACGGCATCAACGCGATGCGCGGGCCGATCGGCGGCATGTATGCCAACCATTATTGGATCGACATGCTCTCGCTGTTCTGGTATCTGCCTGTGGCGCTGTTCATCGGCTTGGTGGTCCGCAAGCTGGCGTTGAACCTCAACCGCCTGTTCGACAACCGTCTGGCGGACACTGATCTGATGATCACCGAACATAACGAAGGCACGGTGGAACCGTTGCGGCTCACCGAGACCGCGCAGCAGATCGCCGAGGAGTTCCCCGAACTCGCCCGCAGACGGGCGATTCATTTCTTCCGCCTGTACCCGCGCCTGGTGCGTTGGGGATTCCTCGCGCTGGCGGTACTGCCGTTCGTGTTCCTGCTATTGCTATTCATCACGCGCATGAAGCTCGCCATGCTGCTCGGTTGGATCATTTCGATCATCGCCATCGACACGTATCTCATCGTGGTGGAGTATCTGCGCGAACGGTATGCGAATTATCTGGGCGAGGAAGCGATGAGTGCGGAAGAGTTCCGCAGCGCGATCCTGCACGAGAACCTGCTGTTCCGGCCGGGCATGCATTACAAGCCGATGCATGCCGTACGTACGAGGCTGTATGAGGCTGCGCATGGTGGTTCGGCCGGACATGCGCCTGAACATGCGGCTGAGTATGCGGCTGGAAACACGGACGGAAATGCTGGCAGGAGTCTGCGTGAGGAGGGGAACGAACAGTGAAAATGATCTGGGGCATCTTCAAGCGGGACATGTGCCATGCCACCCGCAACGTGATCGCCGTGATCGTCTCGATGGGCCTGGTGGTGGTGCCGGCGCTGTACGCCTGGTTCAACATCGCGGCCAGCTGGGACCCCTACGGCAACACCAAGGCATTGAAGGTCGCCGTGGCCAATAACGACAAGGGTTACAAGTCGGATCTCATACCGGTGCGCGTCAACGTGGGCGAAACCATCATCAGCACACTGCACGCCAACGACCAGCTGGACTGGCAGTTCGTGAAAAGCGACAAGGCAATCGACGGGGTGAAATCCGGCGAATACTATGCGGCGATCGTAATTCCGAAAGGTTTCAGCGCCGACATGATGACGCTGTTCTCCCCCGACATCAAACACGCGCAGCTCAAGTACTATCTGAACGAGAAAATCAACCCGATCGCCCCGCATATCACCGATCAGGGCGCGACAACCGTGGTCAACACGATCGACAAAACCTTCGCCAAAACGATTGCGCAAGTCGGACTCGACCTGGCCTCAAGCATCCTACACTATTCGCAAAGCCCGCAAATGGCCGAATACATGCGCAACCTCAACGGCAATCTCACCACCACGGCGGATACGCTGAGCGGCGCATCGCAGCAGGTGACGTCGTATTCGCAGCTGCTCGGCTCGGCGAACGACATCGTGGATTCCACGGGCAAACTGCTCGCCTCGGCGACCAAAGCGGGCAAACAGGCCCAGAACGCATTGAAACAAGGCAAATCAGGTGCCACGTCGTTCACTTCGGCAGGTGCGAACGTCACCTCCTCGGTGAACACCGCGCTCGACCAGGTGTCAGGCGCGTTCGACCAAGTAGCTGCCAAGGTGAACAAGGCGTTCGACGCGATCGGCAAGGACTCAGACACCGCAGCCAGCCAGTTGGCAACGTTGAGCGAACAAATCTCCAGCGGCGAATCGCTGTACGACACGTACATCACAAGCCTCAACCACATGCGCGAATCGGTGGAACAACTACCGGACAGTGATTCCGCGAAACAGGCGCTGCTGGAAGCCATCGACCGGGAGATCACGCTGCTGGAAGCCGCCAAAGGCGATTCGCAGAAGCTCGCGCAGCAGCTGAAAGACGCTTCCACGCAGGTCACGCAGGATACCGCAGCCGCGGAACGCTCCCGCAAGGAGATCCTGAACCGCATCACCTCCGCGAAGCAGTCGATCAGCAATGTGCGCGACGATTACGCCACGAACGTCAAGCCGAAAATCGACGCGCTCGCCTCCACAGTCAGCACGCTGATCTCCCAAACCGACAGCATGATCACCCAGCTGAGCGGCACCGCCGACAATCTGGACGATGTGACGGGCGATGTGGGGACGAATGTGACGTCCATCCGTTCCACGCTCGGCGCGATCGCGAAGAAACTCGACTCGTCGGCAGCGACGGTGAAGGAGCTGATCACGAAGCTGGAGACGGGCGGAAACGCCGGTGACGGCAACAGCGATGGTGGCGACGGTGACAACGACGCCGATTCGGGTGAATCAGACGAACTACGTGCACTGGCCACCGCCAACGCGTCCACACTGTCCACGCTGATTTCCGCGCCCGTCGCACTGCATCGCGTCTCGGTGTACCCGATCGCGAACTACGGTTCGGCCATGGCGCCGTTCTATACGATCCTGTCAATCTGGGTGGGTGCGATCATCCTGTGCGCCATGCTGAAAGTGACGATTTCGGACCGCGAGAAGGCGCATGTGCTGGGCTTGGGCGACACGCTGCCGCGCATCGCCGGCCCGTCCGGCCCGGGGAACGCCTCACGTTGGGGACTGCGCCTCGACCACGAGTATTTCGGACGGTACGCGATCTTCGCACTGCTCGCGTTGCTGCAGGGCACACTGGTTTGCCTGGGTGACACGTATTTCCTTGGCGTGCAGGCGAATCATGCGCTGCAGTTCCTTGCCGTGGGGTGGCTTGCCGCGCTCGTGTTCTCGAATATCGTGTATACGCTGACCGTGTCGTTCGGCGATATCGGCAAGGCCGTGGCCGTGGTGCTGCTGGTGATGCAGGTCGCCGGTTCGGGCGGTACGTTCCCTATCGAGACGCTGCCGAAGTTCTTCCAAATGCTCTACCCGTTCCTACCATTCCCGCACGCCATCGATGCCATGCACGCCGCGATGGCCGGATCATACGGCAATGAGTACCTGCTTGACATGGTGTATCTCTCCTTGTTCCTGATTCCTTCGCTGCTGCTGGGATTGGTGTTGCGCAAGCCGGTGATCCGGTTGAACAACTGGGTGAGCCGCAATCTGGAGTCCACCAAGGTGATGTGACGAGGCGGATTTGAACGGGCTGGTTTGAGCCGGTTTAGATCGGTTTCGGCTGGTACACGTGAACGCGCTGCCCGCCATCATCGACGACCTGAAAACCCAAAGCCACGAATTCGTCACCATCGACCAGCCGGCAAAAACCTAAGCTAGCGTGGATGCGTAGGGCATTGTCCTGCCCAGTCACTTCCCTTACGTACCGCTGCGCCATCCCGGCGCTCCTCTGCGCCTCCACTACCCCACATGTCGCCTCCTCACGCACCAACAAGTGTCCGATTCCCCCGAATCAGCCACCCACGCGTCATCCGGTCACCCCAGGTTGTCCGATTCGGGAAAAACGGACACTCAGGGGCACCGTGCAAACCACACGTTGATCAGAGAACCGGCAACCACCAGCACAACACCGATCCAGAACGGCATGCCCAGCGCCACGCCCAACAGAAGCGTGCTAGAAGCCGTGGAAAACAGCGGAGTCGCGTACGAACCAATCGCAAGCGTTTCCATACTGCCGTGCAACATGCCGTATCCCCAGCACGCGTAGCCGCCCGAAATCGAAGCGGCGCACGCAATCAGCGCAGCATATCCACCGATGCCGGGCGCCGTGTCCGGCAAACCGTCTCCCGAAACGAAATGGATGGTCCACAGTACAACGGCCACACAGCAGAAGAAAATCGTCGTGCCGTCGTAACCGCCGGACAACGACGGCGTAAAAGTCGCATAAATCGCCCAAATAAAGGCGCCAACAAACGCGAGCACATACGGTAGGGGGTTACTGGCGATATTGTGGACCGCTTCCTGCATATCAAGGCTTTCTCCGCCAACCGCCATCGCCACACCGATGGTTGCGATCACCGCGCCAGGAATCGCTTTGGCGACCGCACCACGTTTGTGCGATACCGCTGCGGTCATCAGCACCAGCAGCGTCGGCCACAAGTAGTTGACAAGGCTGACTTCCACGGATTGCGCGTTCGTTGTGGCCAGGCCGATCGACAGCGAGATTGACGCCTCGTATGCGATGAACATGAGTCCGCCTGCGATGAGGTACTTGCATGGCGCTTCGCGGATTGGTTTCGGACGGCGCACAATGAACAGCATGACACCACCGACGGTGTAGATGAGCGCCGAACCGAGCGTGGCGCCGAACGATTCGGAGACCAGTCGCACGAGGCCGGCCATGAAGCCCCACAGGACGATTGCGAACAGGCCGATGAGTGTCGCCGCGTGTGATGTGGCATGGCCGAGTAGCGGATTGCAGGAGTTGCCGGTGGGGTGGTTTGCGCCGGAATCGGAGGGGGACTTCTGGTTCGTGTTCACGGGCTCCAGCCTACCCATCGCCCTCCACGAGTGTCCGATTCTGCAGAATCGGACACTCCTGCAACCTGCGATGCCGCGAACCCGATTACCCCCGGAACCGCACCAACAGCAGAGTCAACCACCCCATCCGACGCTGCCACACCAGCCGTATCGGCAGCCAAGTCCATGCGTCCCGCATCCACACAGCCCACGCGTCCCGCACCTCCACGGCCCGCCGACGCGCACACGTCGCCCATGACCAAATCATCCAACGTCACACCGAACATGTCGCAAAGCATCAGCAGCTTGTCACAAACGTCGCGTTCCACGCCACCATCTTGCGGTTGCATTGCGATTCGCAACCAAATTTTGCGACGCAACCGACAGTTGCGCGACGCGAAGTTGGCTTCACGGGTCTTTTACGACAATAGAAAAACCCTTGAAATTCCAACGATTCCAAGGGTTTCGAATGGAGCGGATGACGGGAGTCGAACCCGCCTTTAAAGCTTGGGAAGCTTTCGTTCTACCGATGAACTACATCCGCAAGGTGTGCCTTTTGGGCACGAGCCATTAGTCTAGCACGCCATTCCCACTATATGTGGCAGATTGTCCGGTTCCGCAAAATCGATTTGCGCTATATGTGGCAGTTCTCCGCGGGCAAGAGCTGTTAGAGGGTACGAAATCGAAGGTATGGGGGCATCTTCGCGAAGGAAAGTGCCACATATAGCGGAAATCACTTTCTCGGCAGTCCCTTATCTGCCACATATAGCGATTTTGGGAGTCGTCAGCACAGCAAGTATGCGTCCGCAGCAACATCAGTACCGGAAAAGGCTGAAAGTCGGGGCAGGAACCACCGGCGCGGGAGGCTGTGCGGGCGTCAGCGCGATCCTCTTCTGCGCATGGGGCGTTGCGAATAGTCGCGCGAATATCCACCGGTCGAACTATTCGAACCGGTCGACCCCGAACCGTACGAATCGTAAGCGGAACCATACTGCGAGCCGAACTGCGGCCCGTCATAACCGCCCTGTCGAATGTCGCTTGCGGCAACGCCGGTCGTTGCGTATCCGCCGGCCAGGTAGCCCGACTGCACGCCCTGCTGCCGCATCTCCTGACCCATCTGCATGAGCCGCGCAATGCGGTCCTGAATCGGCGGATGCGTGGAAAACAGGCGCGAGAAGCCCTCCGCGGAGAACGGACTGGCGATCATCATCGCAGCCACCGACTGCGTGCCGGCGGTCTTCTCCATCGGCATCGCGGCCGCGCCGCCGGAAATCTTGCTCAACGCGGAAGCGAGCGCTTCCGGATCCTCCGTCAACTTGGAACCGTCTTCGTCGGCGTCGTATTCGCGTGTGCGGGAGATTGCCATCTGTATCAGCGACGCTGCGATCGGCGCCAGAATCGTGCTCAGCAGCACACCCAGCAATCCCAAGCCGCCGGACGCCGAATCGTCGCGGTCGTCACGCGAACGGCCGCCGCCGAAATACATGAGCGAGTAGCCGAGGTACGAGATGACGGTGGCCATGGCGGAGGCGATTGCGGACGTCAGAATGTCGTGGTTGTAGACGTGCATGAGTTCGTGTCCGAGCACGCCGCGAATCTCACGTTCGTTAAGCGTCTGTAGGATGCCTTGCGTGCAGCAGACCGCCGCGTGTCGTTCGTTGCGCCCCGTCGCGAACGCGTTGGGGCTCATGGTGGGGGCGATGTAGATGCGCGGCATCGGCTTGCCTGCCTTCGCCGATAGCTCGCGGACGATCTTGTATAGTACGGGGGCTTCCTGCTCGCTCACCTGTCGAGCGTGCATGCTGGCGATCGCCAGTTTGTCGGAAAACCAGTAGGAGACGAACGTGGAGCCCAGGCCGATGAGAATGTAGTAGCCGAGCGTGCTTTGACTGGCGCCGGTCGCCCACCAGATGAGCATGATGACGCCCCACATCAACGCGAACAAAAGCGTTGTTTTCAAGCCATTGCAATGGCCGTGCACCTGCAATTTGCCGTTCATGGCCACCAGCCTAGGAATTCAGGCTGGGATTTTGCTGTATACAAGCTGAAGGGTGGATTTGCAACATCTAGAAACATGCCACGCAACGACGCTACAGCATCGGCCATAGACCTATCTGCGGCACGGCGAGAGTCACCCCAACTTGAAACGTATTACCCCCGCATATCCCCCGAATGCACTGCGTCGAGCGTGCCAATCAGGCTGGTCAGCAAATCGTTGCGGCCGCACGCGTTCGTCAGCACCGCCAGCACGTACGTGCCCGACTGCGACATCACCAGTCCGGCATCGTTCAGCGCGTACAAACCGCCTTCGCCGTTGATCCATCCGGCCTTCGTGTACACGGTGTCCGCATCGCCAAGGGCCGCGTGGATGCAGGAGTTCAGCGAATTCGTCATGTCTCCGGACAGCCATTGCAGCGATTCGGGCGTGATGTTCTGCACCCCCGCCGTTTGCCCGGCGAACAGGAAACCGTATCCGGCGGTCCACAGTTTGGCCATGTCGCGCGCGGAGGTGAACAGGTACCCGCCGCGATCACCCATTCTGGAAGCCGCGCCTGCCTGTTCGGCCCACGTGTTGAAGCAGTCGAGGCCATACGTTTTGTACAGCCAGTCGTAAGACGCGTTGTCGGAATTGCGCAGGACGGCGTCGACCTTTTGGTGGACGGTGGCGGACTGCGCGTCAGCGGATTGGACCACGCTGTTCAGGTCGACGGTGCCCGTTGAGAACAGCGATATCAGGTATGGCGCCTTCGCCGACGAGGCCGAATAGATCTGTGCATCGGCGTTGTATGCGATCGTGCGGCCGGTCGTGATGTCGGCGAGCACGAATGATGCGGTATATCCGTCGGCTTCGAAAGTGGCGATTTGAGACTGCACGGCGGCCTGCGAATCGGCGCTTAGCGTGAAGCCCTGCGTTGTGATCGTGGCGCTGCCCTCGACTGCGGAAATGCCGTCCAGCGCGACCTGCGTCGGCGACGAGACGGCTTGTGTCTGCGATTGCGGCGCGCTGTTTTTCTTAAGCGCGCCCGACGTGGAGGACGTTTCCGAAGACGTTCCCGAGGACGCCGCTGCGTGGGCTTCCTCTTCGAGATGCACATCGACAAGACCCACGCCCATGGCGAAGCCGATCAGGCAGGCGATCAGCAGGCCCACAACGGACACGGAACAGCAGTACAGTGCCTTGCGCTTGACGTGTTTTCCAAAGTTCATGCCGACTTCACAACCTTAGATTTCAATGCCCGCATCCGTTTGCGATGATATTGCGCACCGCGTTTCACTGGGGTCAGCCTAGCGCATGGACCCGAACTTCGGGGGTAATAGGTCAAAACGACCGCGTATGTCCGATTCTGGAGAAACGGGCGGTTGTGCGATCGAAAATGCACGCTACGCGACCAGTCCGCCGAAAATCGACCACTAAAGCGGCAAAAACTAACGCCCTGCACGTCCGATTCAGAGGAATCGGACGTGCAGGGCGTTACTAGATTGCGTTAAAAGGCTTGGAGTTAGGGTGTCAGGAAGTCAGCACTCCCACCCTAATTCCAGCCGGCCCGATTCAGGCATGCGCCAGCGCGCGCATCTGCTCCGGGTCGATGACCTTCTTGTGCTCGCGGCCTTCCTTCGCGCCTTCGGCACGTTCGAACGCGTCGACCTTCTTCCAGCCGGCGAAGTCGATCGGCTTGACACCGCGGGAAGCCAGCAGACGGTCGATGGATTCCGGATCGCGGTCAGCGGCCACGCGACCGCCTTCGGCGGCCTTGGACAGGTCCTCCAGCATGTTGGTGACGATGAGCAGCGCGTCGGACTTGGTGGAGCCGATCAGGCCGACCGGACCACGCTTGGCCCAACCGGTGGCGTACAGACGCTCACGCACCTGCGCGCCCTCGCCGGAGGCCTCCGTGGTGATGCGGCCGTCGCCGTTCGCGTTGGCCAGGTGCGCGCGACGCTCGTCGTACGCGATGCCCGGCGCGGTGGCCGGCTTGTAGCCGATTGCGTGATACACGGCCTGCACCGGGTACTCTTCGAATTCGCCGGTGCGAGTCATCTTGCCGTCCGCGGAAGTCGTCGTCTTCTCCACGCGAATCGCCTTGACCTTGCCGTCCTCGCCCAGCACTTCGACCGGAGCGGAATTGAAGTGGATGTAGTACTTGCGATCCGCCGGGTTGCCTTCGAAATCGGTGTCGCCGTCGTCTTCCATGTCCTCGGCCATCTCGCGGATGGTGAACAGCTCCTCGACCATCTGACGGGTCAGCTTGTCCTTGCCGGCCTCCTCGATAGTGTCGTCGTCCAGATCGAAGTCGTCTTCGTTGATGATCAGCTGCACGCCCGGCAGCTTCTCCATTTCGCGCAGCTCCTGCACGGAGAACTTGGCCTGAGCCACGCCACGGCGGATGAACAGATGCAGGGTCTTGGCCTTGTTGGCCTTGATGCCCTCGTACACGTTGTCCGGAATGTCGGTGCGTTCCTTCAGGTCGTCGGCGTTGCGCATCAGCTCGCGCGCCACGTCCATGGCCACGTTGCCGCCGCCGATCACAGCGACTTCCTCGGCATCGAGCGGCCATTCGCGGGCGCCGGTCGGGTAACCGTCGTACCATTCCACGAACTTGGCGGCACCGTACACGCCGTCCAAGTCGGCGCCCGGCAGGCCGAGCGGCTTGTCTTCGACGGCACCAGTGGCGAACAGCACCGCGTCGTAGCGTTCGAGCAGCTCGTCGAGCGTCACGTCCTTGCCGAATTCCACGTCGCAGTACAGGTGGATGTCCGGGTTGTCGAGCGTCTTCTCGAGAGCGGATGCGATGAATTTGATGGAAGGGTGGTCGGGGGCCACGCCGTAGCGCACCAGGCCGAACGGCACCGGCAGCTTTTCGAACAGGTCGATGCGGGCCTTGGTGCCCAGTCCCAGTTCCTCGCCGAGCTTGCCCAGCTGGCGCAGGAAAATATCGGAAGAGTAGACGCCTGCGGGGCCGGCGCCGATTACAGCAATACGAAGTTCGTTGGTTTCGCTCATATGTTCCAGCCTAATATATTCCCTGCATTTCCAACAGGGGGCATACGGCACTTTCTTGCGATTCCCTTACTTGCCTCGCAACGCGCAGCCCGGCCCATGTGCCGGCGCAGGAGAACGTACAATCGCAGAAGATCACAATCGGTCCCTCACTAAAGAAGGTCCTTATCGTAAGAGGGTGGGCATATGCGCATTCACATCACGTATACCGGCGGCACCATCGGTATGGTCGAGTCACCGAACGGTCTGGTTCCGGGCGCCGATATGCGCGGCTGGCTGCGCCGGCTGATTGAGGACGCGCATCTGGACCCGAGCTTGTTCTCGTTCACCGAGCTGGACCCGCTGATCGATTCGTCGAACGCGACGCCCGACAATTGGCAGACGATGGCGGACGACCTGCGCGCGCACCGCGATGACGCCGATGCATTTGTGGTGTTGCACGGCACCGATACGATGAGCTATTCGAGCGCCGCGCTGTCTTACGCGCTGACCGGTTTCGGCAAGCCTGTGATTTTCACGGGGTCGCAGCATCCGCTCGGCAAAATCGAATCGGACGCCACCGCGAACGTCACGGGTGCGCTGAACGCCGCGATGAGCGGACGTTTTCATGGCGTCGGCCTGTTCTTCGGCCATCATCTGTTCGCCGGCAACCGTGTGAGCAAATCGTCAAGCTGGGCGTTCGAAGGGTTTTCGGCGCCGTCCACCGGCCCGCTGGCACGTACCGGCACGCCGTGGCATTGGTATGCGGGCGATTCGGCCGGCTCCGGTTGCGGTTGGACGTCGCCGCTGCCCTACTCCCGTCACGATGTGGCCGTGATCGACATGGCTCCCGGCATTTCCGCCGCGCGATTGGCCGCGATGCTCGACCCTCGTCCGGAAGCGGTGCTGTTGCGCGCGTACGGCGTTGGCAATGTGCCGAGCGACGAGCCAGGACTGACCGACGTGATCGCCGACGTGCTGCATGACGGCGTGCCTGTCGTCATCGCATCGCAATGCCAGCAGGCGGAAGTGCTGCTCGGCCATTACGAGACGGGCGACGCGATTGCCCGCGCCGGTGCGATCGGATCGGGCGACATGACGCTGGAAGCCGCATACGCGAAGATCATGTTCCTGCTGTCGCAGGGCGTGGACGCGGCCGATTTCGGCACGTGGATGCGCCGGAACATCGCTGGCGAAATCTCGCCCAGCTCGATGTAGCACGGCGCAACGCGGTTCAGCCTCCGCACGGCTCGTCGCCGCAACCGGCGCTACTCGCGGTCGAGCAGGGCGGTGAGCGCCCACAGGATGCTGACCACGTCGATCGCTTCCTGCATGAACGCGCCGACGACCACCGGAATGAGGTTGAACGCGGCCGCGACCATGCCGATAATCGCCAATCCAAGGCCGACCAGCACCGCCTGCAGCATCACTTTCTTCGTGCGGCGGGCGATGGCGATGGCGCGCGGCACGGAGGCGATGTCGTCGTTCATAATGACCACCTGCGCCGATTCGGACGCGGCGGTGGACGTGCCGTCGGTCATGGCCACACCGATATCGGCAACAGCCAGTACAGGGGCATCGTTCACGCCGTCGCCGACCATCATCGTCACCTGTCGGGTCATGGATTCGCCGACCACGCGCTGTACGACCTTGTCCCACGCCGGCTGGTTTTGGTGCGCGTCTTCCGTGGCGTTCTTGACGGCCGCGACCTTGCCTTCGGGAAAGAGTTCGGATTGCACGTCGTCGATGCCGACCTCGCCCGCGATGATGCGTGCGGAAGCCTCCTTGTCGCCGGTGAGCATGGACAGTTTCTTCACGCCGAGCCGGTGCAGTTTTTCAAGGGACGATTTCGCGTTTTCGCGAGGCACGTCACGCAGCACGATGCGCGCGGCGAGCTTGCCGTCGATCGCCACGTATGCGGCCATTTCGTCCGGTTCGAGAGGTGCGAACAGCGAGTTCACCTCCGGCTTCTTGGAATCGCCGGCAGCGGTACCGGTCGCCGAATCGCCAACCGCGCTATCGGCCACAGCACCAGCCGCAGTACCGGCCGCCACCCCTGCGCCCAGCACATGCGTGAAGCCGGCCTCGTCGGCCGTCACGTACGCGAAACGACCCACGCGCACGGCATGCCCGTTCACCTCGCCGGACACACCCTTGCCCGACTGTTCCTCGATGTTCTTCACCACGGGGTAATCGCGTCCATGCCCCGGCAGATCGCGTTCGGCGCACAGCCGCTGCCCGTTCTCATAGCGCGCGTACAGCTCCTGCATGGCCTTCTGCCCGGCCGCCGCGATGCCCTTCGACAGAATGTGCACCGAGTAGCCTTCCACCACGCCGGCCATCATCAGAATGTGGTTCTCGTCGTACGGCGAGCTGTTTTCGAACGGCTTCTCGACGCGCACGACCTGCGGCTGCTTGACGGTAAGCGTGCCGGTTTTGTCGAAGAAGATATGCGATACGCGGCCCAGGTTTTCCAGCACATCCTGCGCTTTGATAAGAATGCCCGCCTTGGCAAGGCGACCGGTGCCGGCCACGTACGCGACGGGAGCGGCGATCAGCAGCGGGCAGGGCGTGGCCAAAACCAGCACCTGCGCGAATCGCAATGGCGTGCCTGCGACGGCCCACGCGATGCCGGCGATCGCCAGCGAAAGAATGGTGAACGGCACCGCCAGCACATCGGCGGTTTTGACGACGGTCGGGCGCGATTGCTGCGCCGACGACACCAGTTCGAGGATCTTCTGATACTGCGAATCCTGCGCCAATTGCGTGGCACGCATCGTCAGCGCGGTCGATCCGTTGACCGCCCCCGACAGCACGCGCGCGCCCGCATACACTTCGCGCGGCACCGGCTCGCCGTTGATATTGCTCAGATCCAACGTGGCGACGCCCGACAGCAGTTCGCCGTCGACCGGCACCGTTTCGCCCGGCAGCACGAGGATCACGTCGCCAAGCTTGACCTGGTCGACCGGAACGGTTTCGAAATGCTCGCCGGCCGCGTCGTAAGGCTTGGTTTGGGTGGTGGACTTATTCGTTTCCGCAGCGTTAGGCACATCCACACTGGCGACCTTGCGAAAGCCGTCCGCCGTCATGTCGCCCTCAGCATCACCGGCAGTACCGTCGGCCCCGGCAGCCGCCGC
>ENA-OOYV01001116-OOYV01001116.1-human-gut-metagenome-genome-assembly--contig:-NODE-1116-length-16750-cov-2.160647_pt1 | contig 16750 bp, 14 predicted proteins | sample MGYA00241704_ERZ501380 | MGnify/ENA primary metagenome ERZ501380 (study PRJEB25962, sample SAMEA2042984) | human gut metagenome | biome: human gut; feature: human-associated habitat; material: faeces...
AGCCGTACCAGGCGCTGTATGGCGTGGTGCAGGGCGCGAATTATGAGGATCTGCGCAGGCATGCCGCCGAGCAGATCGCTTCGCTTGATTTCGACGGCGTCGGCATCGGCGGCGCGATTGAGAAACGCATCATCGGCGACACGTGCGCCTGGATCTGCGATGCGATGCCGGAAAGCCGCCCGCGCCATGTGCTCGGCATCGCCGCGGTGGACGACATCTTCGCCTGCGTGGAGAACGGCGGCGACACCTTCGACTGCGTGGCCCCCGCGCGTTGCGGCCGCAATGGTGCGATTTTCACGCGCCACGGCCGCTACAACATCAAGCGCGCGCAGTTCAAGCACGATTTCGGCCCACTTGAGGAGGACTGCGACTGCTACACCTGCACGCACTATTCGCGCGCCTACGTGGACCATGCGTTGCGCGCCCGCGAATTCAACGGTTTCACGTTGGCCACGATTCACAACGAGCACTTCTTCGTGAAGCTGCTCGACGATATCCGCGAATCAATCGACGGTGGCTATTTCAACGAATTCCGTGACGAGACACTCGCGAAGTTCTACGAGAACGGTTCGAAGGGCTGAGCCAGAGGAGCTGGATGGAAGTCGCGGGGCTTGAGCATTTGCTACGCAAACGCGGCTTTTTGAACAAAGGATGGCTCCATCGTCTGGAGGTCCACAGGGCCTCCTCCCTCCTCGCGTCGCACCGCTTTGTGCATTCGCTTTGCGAATACGGCGGTGCGACACGCCGATTTGTGCCACAGATAGTAAAGGTGTAAATTAGTCGATTGTCTGCGAGCGTGGCGGAATGGTAGACGCGCTGTCTTCAGGTGGCAGTGAGTGTATGCTCGTGGGGGTTCAACTCCCCCCGCTCGCACGGGCCGAAAAGGGCTGGAATCCAACGATTCCAGCCCTTTTGCTTTATCCAAAACGTATGAAATGTGACAAAAAAAGTACTAAACATGCGCCGAAAGCCCAGCTATCTCAGCAGAAACAGACAAACGGACATCCAAACCCAAAACCAGCACCACAAATGTCCGATTCCAGAAAACACAATCCGAATAACCAATTCGGCAGAATCGAACACATAGCCACCCAAAACCACACTTCACGTGACCGGTTGGAAAAACAGATACGTAACGCATTGCAGACCAATCCCATGCGTCCGATTCTGAAGAAAAACGAAATTCGCCGTACGACTTTTCCGCGCACGCAATCGCAAGCATTTCCCGGTATTTCACTGTGAGCATAACCGCGGAATGAGCAGGACACGGAAGAGTTGGGTGAAGTGAAAGGTCAAGGTCAGGAGCCCGGGAGGGTTCCGGATGCGGCAACGAACCCGGTCGCCGATCTCGCTGGATGGTGACGCCGCAGCGATAATCGCACGGCCGGCTGCCAAGCCGCATTACTCCGCGCACAGAACGCGCATTTGCTTAAGGAGTACCGATTATGGCAATGTTTCCGGCTTTGATGAATGACACGATGTTCTCCGATCTGTTCGACGATCCGTTCTTCGAGGGTTGGCGCAACATGGACCGCGCAGCCGCATGCGATCCGAACATGTCCGCAGGCATGATGAGCACCGATGTGCGTGAGACCGACAAGGGCTACATGGTCGACATCGACATGCCTGGCTTCAAGAAGGACGACATTTCGCTGGACCTGCAGAACGGCTATCTGACCGTTTCCGCGCATCGCAACAGCTCGCACGAGGACAAGGACGACAACGGCCGCTGGCTGCGTCGCGAACGCTACGCCGGCTCTTGCTCTCGTAGCTTCTACGTTGGCGAGGACGTGAAGGATTCCGACATTCACGCCAGCTACAAGGACGGCACCCTGTGCCTGGAAATGCCGAAGCCCGAAGCGCAGCAGCAGGTTGAGACCAAGCATCAGATTGCGATTGAAGGCTGATTTTCCAGCTGCCGTACGTCATATTCGCACGTCGTAAGTCACGGTAATCGCTAAGCAAAGCGAAGCCGGACGCCCGTAAGTGGATGTCCGGCTTTTTTGTTTGTCCGCACGCCGCCGCCCGAAAAGCAACGCCCGTCACGGCACTTAACGCACCAAAAACACCATGATGAGAATCATCACGAATCCAACCAAATCGGTCGGTTCGAACACCGCGTCCGTCCATGCCACCGCGGAAATCGTGGCCATCACCGGTTCGCTGGTGCCGAGCATGGTGGCACGCATCGAACCGACGCGCACCACGCCGGCCATGTACAGCCAGAACGCGCCGAATGTGCCGCCGATCACGGTGAACGCCATCAGCCCCACACCCAGCCAATCCAACTGCGGCGCCGTAGCCCACGGCCGCACGAACGGCAGCAGCACAAGCCCGGAAATCAGAAATGCGATGCCGTTGACGGTGAAGTTGCCCCAACGTTCGATGAGCTTGACCGGAAGAAACACCATGGCCGCCGTGGACGCCGCGTTGATAGCGCCCCAAATCAGGCCGACCAACGGCAGTTTCAGCGTGGTGAAGTCGCCGCCGGTCGCAATCAGCACGGTTCCCGCGAAGGCGAGCGCCACGCCGATGCCTTCCCGTACGCCGGGCAGTCGCCGCCCGCGCAGGCATACGACCCCCAAGACGAACAGCAGGTTCAGGCTTTGCAGCACGGTCGCGGTGCCGGAGTTGGTCCAGTTGATCGATTCGAGGTAGGCGACCTGCACCAGCAGCACGCATATGATGGCGGTGGCCAGCAGCCGCGGATATGATTTGCGATCGCGTAGCGCGCCGGTAAGCAGTTTCGGCGTCATGATGGCCGAGCAGGTGAGGAAAAGCACGCCGGCTGCCAGTTCGCGCACGCATGCGATCCACAGCGGCGAGGCGTGGTACGTGCCCATGAGGATTTTGGAGACGGTGGCGTTGACGCCCCACAGCACGCCGCCGCACAGGGTCATCGCAATGCCGATAATCAGGTCTTTCGGCGTGCGTTCGAACGTTTTTTCCGCCACTGCGGCTCCTTCCCCTTCACTGTTCGCTCATCGCACACCGTACACGCCGCATGTGTCTTGCAGTGGCAGCCGCTCACAGACTGTCCGCGGGCACACTGAGGAAGTCGAGAATCTTGTTCACATACGGTCCGACCACCGTGTTCGGCATGGAGAAGATCTCGTGCAACGACTTGCCGTACCGTATTTTTTCGATTGATCCGCCGCCTTCGCGCACGCGTTCCACGAAATCGTCCTGCGGACCGTTCAGGACCCAGACGTCACGGCCCGCTTGGAACAGCAGCGTCGGAGTTTCGATCGCACCGCACATGTCCGGTTTGAGTATGGCGCGGGACAGCGCCATCGCCTGATGCGCCCATTCGAAGGTGGCCGCGTTGGTCTGGCATGCCACGTCGTCGACGCGCTGCTTGTGGAACCAGCGAACGCGCGCCTCGGACGCGCCCTTATGCTCGTCGAGATCGAGTTCGGGGGAAAAATCGGTGTGACCGAATACGCGCGCTTTGCCGAATCCCAAGCCGCACAACGCGCCTGTAGCGATGCGTGCGATCCATGTCGGCATACCGACGACGGGGGCGATCATGGGTGCGGACAGCACGGCCTTGTCGAACAGGCTCGGATAGTGTTCCATCACGGCCGCGCCGATGCCGCCGCCCATCGAATGGCAGTACAGGTTCAGTGGCTCGCCGCACGCGTATTCGCGGCCCACAGTGTCGGCGAAGGCTGCGAAATCGGCCACGTACCGACGCCAATCGTCGATCCACACCAGGCTGGGATTGCTCACGTCGTGTGCGGAATGGCCGTGCCCGCGGTGTTCGAGGATGCATACGGAATAGCCGGACAGCAGAAAGTACCATGCCATCTCGCTGTATTTTCGCGCGAATTCGGTGAATCCATGCGAGATGACCACCACGCCACGGAAGATGCCCGAAGCGCCGTCCTCACGCAGCACGTCGAATTTGGCCGCGTCGTAACAGCAATAGTGCAACCGGCCGGGTTCGTCCAGTTTGGGCAGCGCGTCGCCGTTCCAGTCAACGGTGGCTGGATCCATCCATCCTTCCGTCATGCAGGCGTCCAGCGCGGGCAGCACCTTGCTTTCCATTTCGGCGTCGTAATTCGCCTCGTCGAGCAGCCTAAGAGTCATGCTTTCATCATACGAATCCCACATGAACAGCCTTCAGAGCCCCACGCTTCGGCTCCACGGATCGAACGCGCCTCCCCACTCGTGGACGCGCTCCCCCGTACAATGTCGGTATGAAAATCATGTCATTGTGTGTGTCATTCGTCATGCTCTGCACCATGCAGCCAGCCGGAACGATGGCCCCTTCCAACGGGAAGGCTGCCATCTTCGCCGACGCGGCGAGGGGAACCGCATCCGCCATCATCGACTGCCCGCCGCCGCTTTACTGGCTGTGTGGAAAGTGAGCCATGCGATGAATCCCACGAAATCCGCAGCTCCCATACCAAAAATCCACCGTGTAGCGCTGGTCGACAACGATCCGCGCGCGTTGGAATCGCTGAGCCTTCTCATCGAAGCGAAGGTCCCCACGGCCTACGTGGTGTGGACGGCCACTTCCGGCGACGAAGCGATCGAACGTTGCCAAAGGAACGACGACAATCTCAACCTGCTTGTATTGGACATGTCCATGGAGGGCTTGCAGGGGCCGGCCATCTGCCATCGGATCCGTCTCATGGACAGGCATCTGCCGATTCTGGGCATCACCAGCTTCTCCATCAACAGCTACCGTAGCAGGCTGATGGAAGCCGGAGCGCAGGGACTGATCGGCAAGGAGGATTCCGATCAGCTGGCGAAGGCCATCGAGCGGCTCTGTGGAGGCAACGTTATGGAGGGATTCGAACCTCCCGCCCTGGCCAACGTGCGCATCAGACGCGAGGAGGAGACCTCACCGCGGCTCACCGTGCGCGAGGAGCAAATCATCTCCCTGTGCGCCGACGGCATGCTGGACAGGGAGATCGCCGAACGACTGGACATCTCCGAAAGCACCGTGCGCAAGCATATGCAGAGCATTCTCAAGAAGCTGAACTGCAAGACGGCACGCCAGGCAGTGGCATTGTGGGTGAGATCGCATGCACGCTGAACCCACAAAACCCAGACCCGTAAGCGCCTTCCGCTCCTGGCACAACCATATGCGTGCCGACCATCCGAAACTCTGGCATCCGATCCGCATAACCATCGTGGTCATCACCGTATGGTGGATCCTGTTCTGCCTGGTGCTCGCCCCGACCGACAATCCCGCGGTGATCGTCTGGACCATCATCGAAATCGCGGTGCTGCTGCTGTCACCGTTCTTTCCGAAATCGATGTCGCTGCTGTTTCTGATCATGAGCCAGTCGGGACCTTGGCTCATACCCGGAGCCGACGTCAACTCGCTGCCGGGAATCCTTTACACGTTCGGCATGCTCGCCTACGAAACCAACAATCTCGTGGCGCTGCTGCTGCTCGCTTATTCCATAGGCGACCAGCTGTTCCGTCAACTGGTCCTCGGCACGAGCAACAGCAATCCCGTGGCCATCATCGCCATGGTCAGCCTGGTACTGATGCTCGGATGCGGTTTGCGATGGAACCAGGCCGTAGCCGGCAGCCGCGCCGAGGCGGAGCAGGCGAAAGCGCGATTACGGGAGATGGAAAGCCGCAGTCACATCGCGGAAGCCATACACGACGCCGTGACGGGAGATCTGTCCGCCGCGGCTTTCGTCGCGCAACGTCGCATCGATGCATTGTCCGGCGGAGACGATGGCGATGGCAGCGCCTCGACGGATGGTGACGACGGCAAGAACGCGGACGAAAGACGCGATGAGCTCGACAAATGGACGCAGGTCAACGATTACATCCTGTCCGCCCTGACCAACGTGCATCGCGTCATCGACGAACTGGATATGGACGTCACCGTCCTTGAGGAGGATGCGGACGGCAAGGCCTTCTCCGACCTGCTCAAAGCCACGATGGCCGGCGGTGACCGGCGTCTACGCGCGCTCGGCTTCGACATCACCTCGATCCTCCATGTGGCGGGCGGTGCGCCAAGCGCCTCCCCGAGCCTGGCCGGAATCGCCAATGATCTGCTTCGCGAGACCTACGCCAACATCGCGCGTCACGCCCAGTCCGGCAGCAAAGCCGACCTGTCGGTGATACTCAAGCCGAACGCCGTCGAAATCACGCAGATCAACCAGGAAAGAGCCTTCCCGACGGAGGGCATGCGTCCAGGAGGCCACGGCCTCGCGTATTTCAGCAAACAGCTCGAATCGCATGGCGGCAAACTCGAGACAACGCTGCGCGACGGCGAATGGACGCTGTTCGCCTATCTGCCGATTCCGGTGCCCGAAACCCTGCCACCCCTTGCCGGACACCCCGAATCGTGACTGGCTCCGACGGTCGCGAGAAACGAAAGGGTACTTCAAAGGGTGCTACACAGATGTGGTACACCCTTACTTGCAGGGGTGTTCACGCCATCCTATCTTCCCTATTGAGAAGGGTTACGCGTCTCCCTGTGACCCGACGGATACTTGGCAGTCCGTCGAATCGCAGGGGGACGCGTTCTTTTTTTTCTTCGGTTGTATCGGAACGTCAGTTCCGCCGGAACGCCGTCAGGCCAGCGCGTCGGCGAGGAAGTCGCGCTGCAGCAGCAACAGGTTGCGCGCCACCGTCTCGTCGTTGGTCATGTGCGTGATGCCGTTGAGCGGCAGGAACGTGTGCTTCCTGCCGGCCGCCATCAGCGCCTGGCTCAATCGCAGGCTATTGGCGATCGTCACATTGTCGTCGGCGAAACCGTGGATGAGCATAAGCGGGCGACTGAGTTTCGGCGCGTCCGCGACGATGCTGTTACGTTCGTACGTGGCCGGGTCGAGTCCCAGGTAGCGCTCGGTGTAATGCGTGTCGTACAGCGTCCAGTCGGTGGGCGGGGCGCCGGCGCACGCGGCCTTGAACACGTTCGGCGCGTCCAGCACGGCCAGTGCGGATAGGAAGCCGCCGTACGACCAGCCGATCATCGCCACCTTGTCCAGGTCGGGTTTCGGCATGGAGACACCGGTTTCGGCGGCGAGCGAGGCGATCGCGTCCGGCAGCGCATGCACGGCGTCGACTTGGTCCTCAAGCGTCACGGCTTTCATGTTTTCGTAGATCGCGCGATCCCACTTCGGTCCGCGGCCGGTGGTGCCGCGACCGTCGGCGGTGACCACGATGTAGCCTTGGTCGGCCCACCACTGCGCGTCCCAGTAGAACGACTGGCTTTCCACGACCTGCTGGAAACCGGGGCCGCCGTAAGGCTTCATAAGGACCGGCAACTGGTCGGCATGCGCGTATGCGCTGTCGGCCGACGGCAGGATGACCGCCGCGTACAGGGCGCGTTCGCCGAGGCGGACGAATCGCACGTTCGGTGTGAAACCGGGGATTTCAGAGTGGTTTTCGATTGGCGAGACCACCATCGACATCATTTCCGCGCCGTCCGCAACACCGTCCGCAACGTCGCCTTCCGTCGTGCGCACGTTCATGCAATGCTGCATCTGCGACCGCGCGTCGTCCATGCCGCGCCCGGTCACCACGCAACCGTCGCCGGAACGGGACATCGTCCATTGGCCGGGCGTGCAGGTGAGCGGCTCCCAGTCGCCGTCGTAACGGATCGAGACCACGTCGAAGCTGCGGGCGTCGTGATCGTCCGCGTTGGACTGCCACAGGAACGGCAGATCGGCGGCCGGCAGCAGTTCCGGCGTGCGCTGCACCACGCACAGCACGTCGTCGTCGGTCACGTCGAGCACTTCGCGCACCTGCAGGCCCTTGGGTGTGAATGGCGTGCCGTCCACGGTCAGACGGTTCGTGTCGGCGTCCATGTCGTTCATCGCGCACACGAGACGGCCGTCAGGCGTGTATGCGGGGGTGCCGGCGATCAGGTCGAGCCAGCAGTCGTTGCTATGTTCCTCAAGCACGCGCGTGGTGCCGGGCTCTTCGCCGGGCGCGTATTCGGGGATGGCGATGGAGAAGGTCTCCACTTCGCTGCCGTCCTCGTCGGTGAAGCCGTTTTCCGGCGCGCTCATGGTCACGATAGGCTCGCCCACGTGGACGGCGAGCACCTGGTCGTGCTGCTGAAGCCGGTCCTGCACAAGTAGCAGCGGCTCGTGGCCTTCGGTCCAGCTGACGGCGGCCAGGTATTCGTACGATTCGCGGTCCCATTCCACGTTGTGTGCGATGCCGCCGTAGTAGCAGCCGTCCGTATCGTAGCCGAGTTCCAGCAGCGTCAGATGCACGTCGGCGTTGGCCGTCATCGCCTGCGGATAGCGGCGGGCCTGCGCGGGTTTCGTCGGATCGGCCGGGTCGGCGATGTACCAGGTCTGCTCGTGGGATGCGTCGAAGGTTTCGAAGCACATACTTGGAATCAGGCGACCACCAGAAGCCGTCGTAACGGTCCATTTCCTCACCTGCGGCGAATTCGGCGAGACCGATTTTCCATTCGCCTGCTTGCGATTCGGCCGCGTCGCTTTGCGCGTCATCTTGCGTGCCGTCCTGCGTATCGGCAACGTCGTCAGCGTCGTCTTGCGGAACGGACGCGACGATGGACACCGCATCGCCCGCTTCTTCGCCTGCGTCCGTCGTGTCCGACACGTCCGCAAGATCGACGTCCACCAAATACGTGCCGGTCGTATACATGATATGTCGTCCGTCGGGGCTGATGCGCGGGTTCAGCACCGGCTTGAATTCCGGTTCGTCGATGGCGATGCCGCGCGTCACGCCGGCCGCGATATCCGTCAGGAACAGCTGGCCGTTGATGGTGAACGCCACGCGGTTGCCGGCCGCATCGACCGAATAGCCGACGATGCCGGAACCACCTTCACGCGCACGTTCGCGGCGCGCCTTTTCCTCAGCCGGCACATCCTCGGCGTCGGCGTCAGCCAGCAGCGTACGCGGATCGGCAAGCAGAATCTCGTCGGTATCGCCATCGCTGCCGATCACGCTCATCCACAGGGAGGTGACGGTGTCCTCCGGACCGTCCGAACGCAGGAACAGCGCACGCGAACCGTCGCCGATCGCGCGGGCGGAACGTGGCGCGCCGCAGGTGAATCGCAAGGTACGGGCCTTCAGCCCAGGAAACTCATCAATCGCATCATTCATACCTTCCAATCTACCGACCATCACGCACCACTCGCCGCCAATACTCCGGACGCAACCCCCTTCACATGAAATTTTTGCAAGCAAGTAGCCTTCGAATTGGCGCTCGGCAGGCTACAGCGTAGGATAGTCAAGGACAGAAAGGGACAAGTATGAGTGTTCTCGACCGATTTGAGAAGAGCGTGGAAGGCGCCGTCAACGGGGTTTTCGCGAAGTTCGGGTCTAAAGACCTGAAGCCCGTCGACCTTTCCAGCGCTCTGGAACGCGAGATCGACAAAGAAGCCATGCCCGTCACGCGCGATCGCACCGTAGCCCCGAACGAGTACCGTTTCAAGCTCAGCACTCCGGATTTCAACAACATCGTCGAGTGGGGCGCCGAAACGCTCGCCAATGAACTTGCCGACAACCTCACCCAGTATGCGAAGAGCCAGAACTACGCGTTCGTCGGCCCGGTCGTGGTGATCTTCGAAGAGGATCTTGAACTTTCCAAGGGCGATTACCGGCTTTCCAGCGAATCCGTGCAGGGCAACACCGTGCCGGTCACGACCGACGCGCAGACCGAGGATTGCCCGATGCTGGAGATCGGCGAGCACCAGTATCTGCTCACCGAGGAAAAGACCATCATCGGCCGCGGTTCCGATTGCGACATCGTCATCGACGACCCCGGCATCTCCCGTCGTCACATGGAGATCGACGTCACCGACAACGGCAACACCGTCATCGCCCGCGACCTGAACTCCACCAACGGCATGTACGTCGAAGGCCATCATGTTGAGGCGGCAACGCTGCTCGACGGCAACACGATCACCATCGGCCGAACCCGCATCCTGTACTGGGCCTCCTCGCAGGAGCAGGAGTAATCAGCCCCAACCTGGAGAGCCGCCTTTTATGCTCACTGAATTAACGTTTGCGATCCTCAAGTACGGGTTTCTCGTACTGCTCTGGATCTTCGTGGCCTGTACGGTACGTTCGCTGTACAGGGATATCGAAACGCTCAGCCCGCGCAAGTCGCGGGCTCATCGTCGTAAGGAGCGTGCCGCGCGCAAGGCCGTCGAATCGCCTGCGCCCGTAGCCGCCGCAGCCCCTTCGGCAAGCGCCGCAACCAATGCCAAACCAACTCTGCTGGTCATTATCGACGGCCCCCTTGCCGGCAGTTCCGTCCCTCTGGCCGGCAACACCATCACACTTGGCCGTTCCGCTTCGAACACCGTGGTGCTGGATGATGAATTCGTTTCCTCCCACCATGCGCGCGTCTACACCGATCCCGCCACCGGCCGTTGGGCCATCGAGGATCTGGGATCCACCAACGGCACCGTCGTCAATCATCAGCGTCTGAACGCGCCGATGATTCTTGGCGCGCGCGTGCCTGTGCGCATCGGTGCGACCACCTTCGAATTGAGGTGACGTTTTTGCCGACTTCCACCGCTTCGCAACAATTGTTCATGTATTCCACCGTCGTCTCCGACGTGGGCACCGTGCGTTCCAACAACCAGGATTCCGCGTTCGCCGGCGAGCATCTCATCGCCATCTGCGACGGCATGGGCGGGCATGCCGGCGGCGACACCGCCTCCACCATCGCCATCCGGTCGCTGGCGCATATCGAACAGGACAATGTTGACGGCGACGTGCAGGTCGTCTCCCATATGATGGCGACTTCCGTCATGGCCGCGCACGACGCGATCGTCGGCAAAGCCAAGCGTGAGCGTCGTCTTGCCGGCATGGGCACCACCGTCACGTCCGTGGCGCTGGTCGCCGGCTGCTGGGTATTGGCGCATATCGGCGATTCCCGCGCGTATCTGCTGCACGACGGCCATCTGGTCCGCATGACCAGCGACCACAGCTACGTGCAGCATCTCATCGACACCGGCCGTATCAGCGAGGCCGAGGCGCGCAACCATCCGCAACGCAATGTGGTGATGCGCGTGCTGGGCGATTTCGACATCGATTCGCGCCCTGACATCGCCATCCGCAAAGCGCATCCGAGCGACCGTTGGCTGCTGTGCTCCGACGGCCTGTGCGGCGTGCTGGAGGATTCCACGCTTGAAGAAGTGCTGTCCACCTGCGCCGATCAGGAGGAGTGCGCGCAGCGGCTCGTATCGATGGCGTTGCGTGCGGGCAGCACCGACAACGTCACCGCGGTGATCGCCGACGCGACGCTCGCGCTCGACGCGGACGCGTTCGACCTGCCGCATCAGACGCCGCTGGTCGGCGGCGCGGCCAGCGCAAGCTTGGAAACCATCGCGGATATCGTCAACGAACCGGTCGCTTCCGCCCCGCCTCTGCGCGAAGGCAAACAGTCGCCGGCGGCGCGCGCCGCGGCCCTGCGCAGCGGCAAGGATCCCAACGAGGAGCCGAAACAGCCGGAACAGCGCGTCGCGCAGCCGTCGTCGGTCCGCGAAGACAATGGCGACCGTGTCAATACCGATACCGGGGAAATTCCGATTGTGCAGAAGCGCAACGGGCGTATTTCCGCCGATCCGAACGATCCGGAAGTCGCCAAGGCGATTCGCAACGAACATATCGAGGAACGTAAGACGAAACGGTCGCGCAAATTCCGCAACCGCATCATCACCATACTCATCATCATTCTGGTGCTGCTTGGCGTTGCCGGCGTGGGCGTGGGCACCTACCGTTGGAGCCAAACCAAGTACTACATCGGCGACAACAACGGCAAAGTGGCGATTTTCCAAGGCGTGCCGACGAGCATCTTCGGTGTCAAACTGTCACATGCCGTCACCGACACCAATATGAAGACCAGCGATCTGCCGCCAAGCTGGCGCGAACAGCTTGACCAGGGCATCTCCTTCGACACATACGGCGAAGCGAAAAGCCATACCCGTCTGATCAAAAAGCAGCTGAACGATGCGAAGCGCAAGCAAGAGGCGAAGCAGCAGGAGAAGGCCGAAGCCGAGCAGAAGGCGAAGGACGAAGCAGCCGCCAAGCAGAAGCAGCAGGACGAAGCGGCGAAAAAGGCCGCCGATCAGGCCGCGCAGACCAACAAGTCGGGCGGTGACAAGTCATGATCGCAACACGCTTGAGACAGCTTGGCATGCTGCTGTTCAGCATGCTGCTGTGCGCGGTGGCGTTCTTCCAGATGTTTGAACGCACCACGAACGGTTTTCCGCAGAATTATGTGTGGATGCTCGCGTTTGTGGGCGCGCTGTTCCTGACCGCCTGGGGTCTGCTGCTGCGATTCCAGCCGCACGCCGACCAATCGGTCATGTGCTGCGTGCTGGTATTGACGGGCATCGGCGTCACGATGATCGCACGCCTCGACCAAGACACCAAAACCACAGTGGCGTTCCGACAGTTGCTTTGGTTGGCGATCGCACTGGTGTTTGCCAACCTGCTGGTGGTGTTCATGAGGGATTACCGCGTATTGCGGCGATTCTCGTACGTCAGCATGGTGATCGGCATCGTGCTGTTGCTGTCGCCAATGCTGCCGGTGGTCGGTTCCGAACAGTACGGCGCACGCATCTGGGTGAAGATTCCCGGCTTGGGATCGTTCCAGCCGAGCGAATTCGCCAAACTGTTCCTGGCGTTCTTCTTCGCTTCGTATCTGTTCGACCATCGCGACCAGCTTGCCGTCGGCGGAAAGAAGATTCTCGGCATCCAACTGCCACGCATCAAGGATATGGGACCGATCATCGTGGTGTGGATCGTCTCCATGGGCGTTCTGGTCCTGCAGCATGATCTGGGCACGTCACTGATGTTCTTCGCCATGTTCGTGTCCATGCTGTACGTGGCCACCGGGCGTAAAAGCTGGATCGTCATCGGATTCATCGCCTTCGCCGCCGGCGCGGTGGCGGCGGCAAGCATCTTCAGCCACGTCGGCTCGCGTGTGGACGCCTGGCTCCACCCGTTCTCCGCGGCTCAATACAACAAGGAATACGGCGGCTCATACCAGCTCGTCACCGGCATTTTCGGCTTGGCTTCCGGCGGTCTGATGGGCACCGGCCTCGGTCAGGGCCACCCGTCGATCACCCCGATCGCAAATTCCGACTACATTTACGCGGCATTGGGCGAGGAGCTGGGATTGACCGGCCTGATGGCCATTCTCATGCTGTATCTGCTGATCATCGCAGCCGGCATGATCACCGCGATGAAAATCAAGGACGGCTTCGGCAAGCTGCTTGCGTCCGGCTTGGTGTTCACCATGGCCTTCCAGGTGTTCACCGTGGTCGGCGGTATCACGCTGGTCATTCCGCTGACCGGTCTGACGCTTCCCTACATGGCGGCCGGCGGTTCGTCGCTGATCGCAAACTACATGCTGGCCGCGCTGCTGATCGTCATCTCCAATTCCGCGAACAGGCCGGAATCCGAGATCGACAGCGACACATTCCAGCAGGAAGCCGTCAGGGTGTTGCGCGAACGCGAGCGGAACCGTCGTACCGAAATCGCCGGCAATACGCGTTCGGGTGCGGCGAAGGCTTCGGCCATCCCGGCCGTGCGGGCAAGCCATGCGGGCGCAGCCGGGCAAGCAGGTCATGCCGTGCCCGCCAATCGAACCAGCCAAGCCGGCCACACCAGCCAAGCCGGCCAGACCGATCAATCCAATCCGACGATTCCGATAACCGGAGTCCTGCCGACAATCGACCAGCAAGGAGCATCGCATGAATAAGTCGCTCCGCCAGCTGTTCACCATCGTGGTGGCCTTGTTCGTCATTCTGGGCATGTCCACCACCATCATCATGGCCATCCGAGCCAACCAGCTCACCAACGACGCACGTAACGTCCGCGCGCTGTACCACGAATACGGCGCACCGCGCGGGTCCATTCTCGCCGCGGACGGATCGGTCATCGCAAAATCCGATCCTTCCAACGATTCGTTCTCGTACCAGCGTTCCTATTCCGCCGGCGAACTGTATGCGCCGGTCACCGGATTCTTCTCCATCAGCCAGCGTGGCTGGAGCGGCGTCGAAGCGTCCCGCAGCTCGCTGCTGTCGGGCCAGTCGGAGCAGCTGCTCTGGCAGCGGTTCAAGTCGCTGTTCACCGGGCAGGAGAACAAGGGCGCCAATATCGAAACGTCCATTGATCCGAAGATTCAGCAGGCCGCATACAACAGCCTCGGCAGCACGGATGGCGCCGCAGTGGCCATCGAGCCGAAAACCGGCCGTATCCTCGCCATGGTCAGCACGCCCAGCTACGACCCGAACCAGCTGGCCAGCCATGACATGAGCCAGGCGAACAGCAACTACGGCGTGCTGTCCCAGGACGCCACCAATCCGATGCTCAACCGAGCCACTTCGCAGCTGTATCCTCCGGGGTCCACGTTCAAAACGGTGGTGGCCGCCGCGGCTTTGGAAACCGGCCAATACCAGCCGGATACGCAGATTCCGGCAGGAGCAAGCTACACGCTTCCCGGCACCGTCACGCAACTGACCAACGCCGTACCGCAGGCCGACGGCGCTGACGGCAAGATCTCCATGGAGGACGCGCTGGCGTATTCGTCGAACACCGCGTTCGCCCAGTTGGGCGTGTCGTTGGGCGACAACGCCGTCTCGTCCATGGCCAAGAAACTTGGTTTTGACAGCCCGATTACCGTGGACGGTTCCGATTACACCGGAACCCCGTGGGTGTCGGTCACGTCGAAGTTCCCGATCGACATCAACGACGACAAGCTCGCATTGGCGTCGATCGGCCAGGGAGACACCGTGGTGACACCGTTGCAGAACGCTATGGTGGCCGCCGCCATAGCCAATGATGGCAAGCTTATGCAGCCCACGCTGGTCGACCGCGTGCGTTCCGCCGACTTGTCGGTCATTTCGCAGACCAAGCCCACGGTCATGTCCCATGCGTTCAGTGCGGATACGGCCAACAAGCTCACCCAGATGATGGAGGCCGTGGTCACCAAGGAGAACACGAATCTGGCCATCAACGGCGTGCAGGTGGCCGTCAAGACGGGTACCGCGCAGATTGGAAACGGCAATACGTCCATCGACGGCTGGGTGATCGGATTCGCACCGGCGGACGATCCGAAGATCGCGGTGGCGGTCGTGGTGCATAACGTGGACCTGTACGGCTCGTTCGCGGCAGGACCGATTATGAAAGCAATGATGCAGGAGGCGCTGGCAGAATGAAACTGGTTGAAGGACAGCTCATCCACCGACGCTACAGGTTGGATTCCCGCCTGGCCCAAGGTGGTATGGGTGAAGTGTGGAAAGGCTATGACATCCAACTTGGACGTCCGGTGGCCATCAAGGCGCTACGTGGCGATTTGGGCGTCACCCAGGAGGCCAAACTGCTTCGTCTGCGCGCGGAAGCCCATAATTCCGCCAATCTTGCGCATCCGAACATCGCTGCGCTGTTCGAATATTACGAGCATGACGGCATCGGATTCCTCATCATGGAATACGTGCCGAGCAAGTCGCTTGCAGACCTGTACCACGAGCAGAACGGCCCGATGGACCCGATCAAGCTGCTGCCGATTCTCATTCAGACCGCACGCGGCCTGTTCGTCGCGCATTCCCATGGCGTGATTCACCGTGACGTGAAGCCGGCGAACATCATGGTGTCCGATTCCGGCGAGGTGAAGATCACCGACTTCGGCGTCTCCTACTCCACCAACCAGGAGCAGATCACGCAGGACGGCATGGTCGTGGGCACCGCGCAGTACATTTCCCCGGAGCAGGCGCAGGGCAAGCATGCCACGCCGCAATCCGATATCTATTCGCTTGGCGTCGTCGCCTATGAGGGCCTGTGCGGACACCGTCCGTTCACGGGCGCCACACCGGTCGACATCGCCGCAGCACATGTCAATAATCCGGTTCCGCCGCTGCCCGACACCGTCGATGTGCAGTTGCGTGAATTCGTCATGTCGATGTTGGCCAAGGACCCGCTGGACCGTCCGAAGGACGCGCTGGTGGTGTCACGCACCCTGTCCCGCATCGAACGCCGTCTGCTCGACCAGCAGACGCAGCTGGCCGACACGATGGTCGTCTCTTCGGGAGGAAGGCTTCCCCGACGTGTGGTCAGCAAACCCCATATCTCCGTGAGCAATGATTGGAAGGAACAGGGATGAACATCAACATGCCTACCTCTCTGGCCGGGGGCCGTTATCAGCTCGGCCAACTCGTCGGCCGTGGCGGCATGGCCGAAGTGCATGTGGCGACCGACACGCGTCTGGGGCGTACCGTCGCCGTCAAGATCATGCGCGCCGATTTCGCCACTGACAGCATCTTCCTTGAGCGTTTCCGCCGTGAAGCCCATTCCGTCGCGCAGATGAACAACCCGAACATCGTGAACATCTACGATTCGGGCGAGGAAACCGTCACCACGGAAACCGGCGAGATCGAGCATCTGCCGTATCTGGTGATGGAGTACGTCAAGGGTCAGACCCTGCGTGACATCCTCAAGGTGAATGGCGCGCTGAGCCAGCGCGACGCCGAGCAGGTGATGATGGGCGTGCTCAACGCGCTCGAATACTCGCACCGCATGGGCATCATCCACCGCGACATCAAGCCCGGCAACATCATGATTTCCGAGCAGGGCGTGGTCAAGGTCATGGACTTCGGCATCGCCCGCGCGATCGACGATTCCGCGGCCACGATGACGCAGTCGCAGGGCGTCGTCGGCACCGCGCAATACCTGTCTCCGGAGCAGGCGCGCGGCGAAAGCGTCGACATGCGTTCCGACCTGTATTCCGCCGGCTGCGTGCTGTACGAAATGCTCACCGGCGCACTGCCCT
>ENA-OOYV01001123-OOYV01001123.1-human-gut-metagenome-genome-assembly--contig:-NODE-1123-length-16711-cov-2.090898_pt1 | contig 16711 bp, 16 predicted proteins | sample MGYA00241704_ERZ501380 | MGnify/ENA primary metagenome ERZ501380 (study PRJEB25962, sample SAMEA2042984) | human gut metagenome | biome: human gut; feature: human-associated habitat; material: faeces...
AGGTCCTGCATCTTCCGCTTCAGATACACCGCTTTTTTGTAGGGGATGTTGTCGAAAAGACTGCTGATGCCCCAGGCATAACGCTGTTTCTCGGTGCTGCGGAAGTAGGCGCACCGGCCGGCTTCTGCGGGATAGTTGGCGGGATTCACCGCCATGATGTGTGTCACTTCGGCAGGGACATGCTGTGCGGCGAGATGGCGCAGGCAGTTTGCGCTCCAGGCGCAGGAGGTATTGAGACAGTGCAGGTAGTGGAAGGGGACGGATTGGTAGTTGAAGTTTTCCATGATGTTTTCTTTTGGTGGTGGCAAAGATAGGGTTTTCTCAGGATGAAATACTATTTTTGCGGCATGAAGTCAAAAGAACGTGTGTTATTGGGAATGAGCGGCGGTACGGACAGCTCTGTGGCTGCCATGAGACTGCTGGATGCCGGTTATGAGGTGACGGGAGTTACTTTCCGTTTTTACGAGGTGGACGGCAGGACGGAGTATTTGGACGATGCGCGTGCATTGGCTGCGAGGCTGGGCATTGAGCATGTCACATACGATGCGCAGGAGCTTTTCCGCGAACGCATCATCCGCTACTTTATCGATGAATACCTGGCGGGGCATACTCCTGTCCCCTGCACGCTCTGCAACAATGAACTGAAATGGGCGCTTCTGGCAAGAATAGCCGATGAAAAGGGGATTTATTGGATTTCTACCGGACATTATGTGCGCAAGGTCTTGTCCGGAGCAAAGTATTATATAGCTCCTGCCGCGGATAAGGACAAAGACCAGACTTTCTTTCTATGGGGATTGAAGCAGGACATCCTGCAGCGTATGTTGCTTCCGATGGGAGATATTACGAAAAATGAGGCGCGCTCGTATGCGGCGGAGCGTGGTTTCGAGCAAGTGGCTGCAAAGAAAGACAGTATGGGGGTGTGCTTTTGCCCTTTGGATTACCGTTCCTTTTTAAAGTGTGAAGTCCCCGAAACACTATTACCCGGTAAAGGTAGATTCGTCGATGAAAAGGGGGATTTCTTGGGATGGCATGAGGGTTATCCGTTTTATACCGTAGGGCAACGTAGGGGCTTAGGTATCCATCTGAACAAGGCTGTTTTTGTGAAAGAGACAAGAGTGGAAAGCAATGAAGTTGTTCTTGCTCCACTATCTTCCCTCTACAAGCAGGAAATGTGGCTGGGAGAGTGGAACCTGGTGGAGAATAGTCGTGTGCTGGGTGCAAACGAGGTTATTGTGAAGATACGCTACCGTAAGCAGGCAAACCACTGCAAGGTAAGTCTTACAGTGGAGGGACTACTGCATGTCCGCTTGATAGAGCCGCTCGAATCTATTGCGCCAGGGCAGGCAGCGGCTTTTTATGATGAAAGCGGTCTGCTGCTGGGCGGTGGAATTATTTTGTGATAAAATCTGCTTTTATATTTTGTTATTTATTAAGCTTCAGCATTTCTTCTATGTATTCCCTTGTGTTGCTGAGTCGGGGTACTTTATGTTGTCCACCGAGTTTCCCCTTGCTATCCAGCCAATCGTGGAAGAGGTTGGGACGGGCGACGATGATTTCCAGTGGTTGCAGTGCCAGGTTATTCTGTCTTTTAGCTTCATAGTCGGAGTTTACCTCTTTCAGGGTGTCGTCCAATACTTTGGCGAACTTCTCCAGGCTGTCCGGCATTTGTGCAAATTCTATCAGCCACTGGTGGCGGCATTTAGCATTCCGGTCCATAAAGACTGGGGCGGCAGAATAATCTATGACCCGTGCATCGGTTTCGGCACATGCTCTGGCAAGTCCTCTTTCCGCATTGTCCACAATCAGCTCCTCGCCGAATGCGTTGATAAAGTGCTTGGTACGTCCGGTGATGACGAACTTATAGGGATTCTTCGATGTAAACTTCACTGTATCCCCAATCATATATCGCCATAAACCGGCAGAAGTGGAGATTACCATGGCGTAGTTCTTGTTCAGTTCCACCTCTTCGAGGCAGAAGGTACGCGGATTCTCCTTGCCTACATCTTCCAGCGGGATGAACTCGTAAAATATACCGTAGTCAATCATCAGTAACATGGCAGGATCGGTAGGGTCGTTCTGAGTTCCGAAGTAGCCTTCGGATGCATTGTAAGTCTCTACATAATGCATCTTGCTGCTGCGGATCACGTCTTTGTATTGCTCGCGGTAAGGAGTGAAGGCAACGCCGCCGTGGAAGAACACCTCCAGATTGGGCCATATCTCCTCAAGGCTCTGCTTTCCTGTCTTTTCCAATATATGTTTGATGAGTACAAGCATCCAGGACGGTACACCGGAAAGGTTGCTGACGTTTGCATGGATGGTTTCGCGGGCGATGGCCTCCATTTTGGGCTCGAAGTGCTCCATTAGGGCCGTCTGCTTGCTGGGTACGCGGACAAAGTTTACCAGCGGGTTGATATTTTCTATGAGGATGGCGGAGAGGTCGCCTACAAGACTGTGGTTGGTGTTCAGGTTGGGAGCGTGGCTGCCTCCAAGGATAAGCCCTTTACCGGAAAAGAAACGACTTTCGGGATTCTGTCCCAGATAGATGGCAACGGCATCCCGGCCTCCCTTGTAATGCGTGTCGTGCAAGGACTCCCGGCTGACGGGCAGGAACTTACTCTTGTCGTTGGTGGTACCCGATGATTTGGCAAACCAACGTATTTCCGAAGGCCAAAGCAGATTCTGCTCACCGGCACGCAGGCGGGTTACATAAGGTTTTACTTCTTCGTAAGTTTGTATGGGAAGGCGCTTCTTGAAATCTTCATAAGTACGGATAGAGGTATAGTCATACTTCTTTCCCCATTCCGTATTTGCCGCTGTCCGGATGAGACGCTGCAATACAAGCTGTTGCAATTCACCTGCATGGCTGGTGTATTGTTCGATTTCTTTCAGACGGGGAGCAAAATATACCTTATTCAGAAACTTTGTAATATTCATCGTTCTTTGTGAAATCTTATTTTAAACCGCAAAAGTAATCTTATTTATCGGCATCTCTATCTTTTTTCTCTTTTTTTTCTATCTTTACGGACCTATAGAACAATAATTCAAACAAAAATATCATGAGAATAGGTATTTTGACTTCAGGGGGCGACTGTCCTGGCATCAACGCTACCATTCGCGGTGTATGCAAAACAGCTATCAACCATTATGGAATGGAAGTAATTGGCATTCACAGCGGTTTTCAGGGGCTGCTGACCAAGGATGTGGAGTCGTTTACCGAAAAGTCCTTATCCGGTTTGCTGAACTTGGGAGGTACGATGCTCGGTACTTCGCGTGAGAAGCCCTTTAAGAAGAACGGCGTGATGTCCGACGTGGACAAACCGGCACTGATAGTGCGGAATATCAAAGAGATGGGACTTGATTGTGTGGTCTGCATCGGTGGAAACGGTACGCAGAAGACAGCCGCCAAACTCTCTGCTATGGGGCTGAACATCGTATCCGTGCCAAAAACAATAGACAATGACATTTGGGGAACCGATTTTTCCTTCGGATTCGATTCTGCCGTCAGTATTGCTACGGATGCCATCGACCGGCTGCACAGCACGGCCAGCTCGCACAAACGGGTGATGGTGATTGAGGTGATGGGGCACAAGGCAGGTTGGATAGCCTTATACTCCGGTATGGCGGGCGGTGGTGACGTGATTCTGATTCCGGAGATTCCCTATAATATCCACCGTATCGGAGAGACGATTCTGAATCGGCTGAAGAAAGGAAAGCCTTACTCCATCGTGGTGGTGGCCGAAGGCATACAGACGGACGGGCGGAAGCGTGCCGCCGAGTACATCGCTCAAGAGATAGAGTATGAGACGGGTATTGAGACCCGCGAGACTGTGTTGGGATATATCCAGCGTGGCGGCTCACCCACACCTTTCGACCGTAATCTTTCCACACGTATGGGCGGACATGCCACGGAATTGATTGCCAACGGGCAGTTCGGGCGGATGATTACCTTAAAGGGAAATGAAATAGCTTCTGCACCGCTGGAGGAGATTGCGGGTAAGTTAAAGCTGGTGACGGAAGACAATGACTTAGTTGTCCAAGGACGTCGGATGGGAATCTGTTTCGGCTAATCTTTCTTGTGAGGATTTTTCAACAGCTTCTGCCATGGGATTATCTTCTGTGGCGGTTTCTGTTGAATGGTTTCGCTCTTTGGCTGCCTGGACTTCCTCCTTGAAAGCGGCATCCTTAATTTTTTTCAATGCCATTTGTGCCGCATTTTGTTGCGACTCCTTCTTGGAATAACCGGTGCCGGTGCCTGCCGATATCCCTTCGATGCGGACTTCGGTGTGGAACATCGGATTGTATTCTTCGTCGAGAAACTGTTCGATAAGCTCGAATGACACTTCCATTTTGTTCTTCTGGCTCCATTCGATGAGTTTTGACTTGAAGTTGACCTCTTTGCGAGACATCTTGTCGAGGTCGATATAGTTTTTGAAAATCTTCTCTTCCATGAACTGCTTGCAGCGGTCGTAGCCCTGGTCCAGATAAATGGCTCCAATGAAGGCTTCGAATGCATTGCCGTACATATAGCTGTTGTGGGACGAGGAGCGGGTGGAGTATTTCACCAGTTTGTCCAGTCCGATTTCCACGGCCAGTTTGTTGAGTGTTTCCCGCTGTACAATTTTGGAACGGGTGTTGGTGAGGAAACCTTCGCGGCGTCCTTCGAAATGGCGGTAGACAATATCTCCTACAATGGCGTCGAGGATAGCATCGCCCAAGAATTCCAGCCGTTCGTTGTTGATGGGACGTCCTTTTTCGGAGCGCATGGAGATGGATTTATGCAGCAAAGCCTGCTGATAGACCTTGATGTCACGTGGAAAGAAGCCGAGAATTCTGTAAAAACAAAAATAAGACTCTCTATCCTTGCGGAACAAGAGCCTTATTTTATCTATTTGGTTACGTAACACGACCTTATTATTCTGCGTATTTCTTGAAAATGACACACGCATTATGACCACCGAATCCAAAAGTATTGGACAAAGCTACGTTCACTTCGCGCTTTTGTGCTTTGTTGAACGTGAAGTTCAGGTCATAGTCGATGTTTTCGTCGTTATCACCCTCTTCGTGGTTGATGGTCGGAGGAACAATGCCATTCTTGATGGCGAGGATGCTTGCAATGGATTCTACCGCACCGGCAGCGCCCAGCAAATGACCGGTCATGGATTTTGTCGAACTGATGTTCAACTCATACGCATGCTGTCCGAATACCTCTTTGATTGCTTTTGCTTCCGAAATATCACCTACGGGAGTAGATGTACCGTGAACATTGATATAATCTACTTCTTCGGGTTTCATTTCTGCATCTTCCAACGCATTCAACATCACTAACTTGGCTCCCAAACCTTCGGGGTGAGAGGCTGTCAGGTGATGAGCGTCGGCAGACATTCCTACGCCGGCAACTTCCGCATAGATTTTGGCACCGCGTGCCTTGGCGTGTTCCAGTTCCTCTAGAACGAGACAACCGCCACCTTCACCCATGATGAATCCGTCACGGCTTGCGCTGAACGGACGGGATGCAGTTTCGGGAGAATCATTGCGGGTTGACAATGCATGCATGGCATTGAAACCGCCTACACCGCAAGCGGCGATGGCAGCTTCCGAACCACCGGTTACGATAGCATTGGCCTTACCCAGACGGATGAGGTTAAACGCATCGGCAATGGCATTTGTGGAAGTGGCACATGCAGAACAAGTTGCGTAGTTGGGACCATGGAAACCATACATGATGGAAATTTGTCCGGCAGCAATGTCCGAAATCATCTTGGGGATGAAGAACGGATTGAATTTGGGGCCGTTTTCCTTACCGGTCAGGGCATAGTTGCCCGCCTCTTCTTCGAATGTACGGATGCCACCGATACCGGCGCCGAAGATGACACCGATTCTGTTTAAATCCTCATTTTCGACGTCAAGCCCAGAGTCACCTACCGCTTCTTTGGCTACTGCAATGGCATATTGTGTGTACAAGTCCATCTTGCGGGCCTCTTTGCGGTCCATATATTTGGTAGCATCGAAGCCTTTTACTTCGCATGCAAACTGAGTCTTGAAAAGCGATGCATCGAAATGAGTAATAGGTCCTGCTCCACTAACCCCATTCACAAGATTTTCCCAGAATTCGGGAACACTGTTGCCAATGGGAGTAATGGCGCCGAGACCTGTTACTACAACTCTTTTTAATTCCATGTTATAAACGAATGGATAAGATTACTTAGCGTGTTCTTCGATGTAAGATACAGCATCACCTACAGTACCAATCTTCTCAGCTTGGTCATCAGGAATAGAGATACCGAATTCTTTTTCGAATTCCATGATAAGTTCTACAGTGTCAAGAGAATCAGCTCCCAGGTCGTTAGTGAAGCTAGCTTCGTTAGTAACTTCTGATTCTTCTACGCCTAATTTATCGACGATAATCGCTTTCACTCTTGATGCAATTTCAGACATAACTTTAAGTTTTTAATTAATAATTAGTTTTATTTCTTTAAATTTGCGGTGCAAAGGAATGAATATTTATCATTCCTCGCAAATATTTGATGAATTAAATGCACCTTTTTGCACATTTTTCACGGTTTTGTGCAGTGATTGGAGGGATTATGGGAAAAAATATCGCAGTTTTAGCGTCGGGAAGTGGTACGAATGCCGAGAATATCATCCGTTATTTCCGGGAAAAAGGTTCGGCACGTGTGGCTCTGGTTTTGACTAACCGGCAGAATGCGTTCGTTTTAGAGCGTGCCAAGGGGCTGGGAGTGCCTTGTGTCTGGTTTGCCAAGAGCGATTGGGAAAGTGGAGAGCTTGTTTTGTCGACGCTTCGAGAGCATGATATTGATTTTGTGGTATTGGCAGGATTCCTGGCACGTGTGCCGGACAATATTCTGCATGCTTATCCCAATAAAATGATAAATATACATCCTTCGTTGCTGCCCAAGTTCGGCGGAAAGGGGATGTACGGCGACCGTGTGCACGAGGCAGTGATTGCTTCCGGCGAAAAGGAAAGCGGTATTACCATCCATTATACGAATGAGCATTATGACGAAGGCGGAATTATCTGTCAGCAGAAATGCCCCGTACTGCCGGGCGATACGCCGGAGGAGCTGGCGCAACGCATCCACCGGCTGGAGTATGAATACTATCCGAAGGTGATAGAGGAGTTGGTGGAAGGCCTCTCTCCCAGTTATTTATAGAATCGGTTAAGGGAGAGGATGGCCTCGTTCAGCTTACGGTTGTCTATCTTGTAGTTTTCCAGGGGATTCAATGCACTGTCACTGATCTCTATATATCCGGAAGGGTGTTTTTCCAGAATAGTATGATTTTCTACGATAAAGGCATAATTGAGATGGTCACCCATGATATGCCAGTTCCGTGGACAAGTATCGGTTATTAAATGCCCCATACTGTAATCGGAAGGCGGATTGGTTACACCCAGCACTTTATTCATTAGGGTTGGTGCAAAATCATAGTGCGTGGTACGGTGATGGTAGGTATGTGGCTGTTCTCCCGGTTCATATAATAGGAAGGGGATATGTGTTTGTACCGGTGAATAATTACTGCCGTGGCCCCAATAATTTTTATGATTCTCATTGAATTCTTGTCCATGGTCTCCGGTAATGATGACCAGGGTATTGTCCAGCTGTTTCTTTTCCTCAAGTTTGTGGAGGACGCATCCCACCAGTGAGTCGGCTTCCGCCACGCAGTTGTAGTAGAGGTTCAGGAAAGGAGTAGGGTCTATGTCGTTGTTCAGTTTCATATAGTCGGCGAACTCCCAGGACGGTTGGAAACGATAAAGCTTGTCCTTCGGCACTTCATATCCGTGTGCCAAATCATAGAAGAGAAAGGAAAAGAAAGGTTTTGTACCGCTGCCCAGCGTATCGAGTGCTTGCAGATAATCTGCTGTAATACGGCAGTCGCGGTCATAAACGGTTTTTCCTTCGGTATGGGTACGCAAGTCGGGTACCTTTGAGAAAAGTATTTTGGCAAATGGCGGGTTGACGATTGTAGCACTGGGATAAATACCTATCTGATAATTCTGCTTCAATAGTTCTTCTATGAGCAGGGGCTGTATGCCCGATACCTCAAAATCAGTCCAGTAGATGGATGAGAGACTGAAGAAAAGCCCGAAGATACTTCCACGTGTGCCATTGCTGCTGCTTAGATGGGAGGTGAATCTGCTGCAACTGTCGGCAAAGTGGCTGATATGAGGTGTAATGTCCTGGTTAAAGGCGCGGTAGTTCCATGAGTCTATGGCTATCAGCACTACATTCTTGGGGTTGGAATGGACTTCGTATTTCAAAGAATCTATCGGATAGTTGAGGTCAGCAGACTGCTTTTTGTTGTTGAAGTTCATTTTAATGACATCCTTGGATGAGACCACTCCTAACTTCATCATCAGGCGGGTTGCCGTAAGCGGGAAGTAATAGGGCAGGCAGGGGGCGCTGCGAATCACTGAAGTCTTTTGCGCTACAGCGGCATAGGCATGATAAAAGTTAGAGAATAGTGCAAACAAAATCAGAGTGGCAAGTACAGGACGGAAGCCACAGCGGTGAAAGCGGGTATAACAATGGCCTGCAAGTATTCTTAGCAAAGTATTGGCGGCAAATATACCCACTAATACTCCTGCAATCTTCAGATAAAGCCAGAAGCTGAATGTGAAAATCTCACTGTTGCCCTCTCCAACCAGGAGATTCAGTACAAAACCATTGATATGGAACTTGTAAAGACTGTACACACTGCCGTCTATGTAAGCAAGTATATTGAGTAATGATACAAGAATAATGTGTGTGATGGCGGCGGCTTGATGGCGCCGGACGGTAATGGCTACGATTAAGGATATGATGTAAGGAATAAGTGCCCACAAGGCGGCATGTGAGCAAGCGGCCGTTATATAAAACATCCAGCCTCCCACGTCCATCATGGCGAGCCGGGGACTGTGAATCAGATAAAACAGAAATTGTATGGCAATCGTCAGAGTTGAAATTGCATAAAAATAAATCCTTCACTGAGTGATTTCTCTAACTGTATTTTTTGCATTGATATTGTAATGTTTTGCCTATAGTTTCCTCTGATTCGGCATTGATAGTAAAGGCGTGAGGAGCTTATATAGTGACGTCTTTTGTATTATCGGGCTGTATTTCTAAATGTATGTGCTACTTTGGGATATAAGTGTAAGCATCTTTTTCTCTTCGTAGCGGGTAGTCTCCCCGCAATTTTTCAAATTGTTCGGGATGTATTTTCAGTGCTTCGCTGTCCCTTCTCGGGTCATACATTTGCAGATATGCTTCTGCCAGGCTGTCGGCGGTAATAATCGGGTTCCGGGGTTGGGGGGGAGCGATGCGGTAGTCGGCTTTGATGTGAAAGAAACGGCAAAGGGCATCCAGGGACATACGGGTGGCATTGGCTTTTCCGTCGGCTGAATAACCGGCTATATGGGGAGTTCCAAGGAACACTCTATTTAATAAGGTAAGATTGATATCAGGCTCATTCTCCCATACATCAATGATGGCATCGGAAATCAGTCCGTCTTCTAAGGCATTCAGGAGCGCATTGGTTTCAATCACCTCTCCACGTGAGGTATTGATAATGACGGGACAGCGTTTTAATGACCGGAAGAAAGTATGGTCTGCCAAATGGAATGTTTTGTATGGCCCTTCCTTATATAAAGGTACGTGGAAGGTGAGGATATCACATTCTGCTGCGAGTGCTTGCAAGGAACTGAAATCGCTCTCTCCTTCCTTGTCTTGCCGGGGCAGGTCATTCTTCAGGACACGCATGCCTAGTTCTTGCCCTACTTGGGCTATTTTGCTACCCACATTGCCTACGCCGATGATGCCTAATGTCAATTCGGACAGTTGTACTCCTTTGAGTTGTTGCAATAATAGTAAGGCTGATTGCACGTATTGAGCTACGGATGCTGAATTGCATCCGGGGGCATTGGTCCAAGCGATGCCTGCTTCACGGCAATATTCCGTATCTATATGGTCGAAGCCTATGGTGGCGGTAGCAATGAAGCGGACTTTACTGCCTTCCAGCAATTCCTTGTTGCAGCGGGTGCGGGTACGTATAATCAGTGCATCGGCATCTTTTACCAACTCCGGAGTGAAGTCTCTGCCGGGAGTATAAATCACGCTGTCGGCTATTTTTTCGATGGCTTCCTTAATAAAAGGTATCTTGTTGTCAACAATGACTCTCATAATGCTGCTGTTCTTTTCGACGATTCTCCATCGTGCGAAGATACGACTAATCCGTCAAAGTGGCTAAGTAATGCCCGGAAAATAATTCGGCTTTTTCCGTTTTAAGTTTGCATTTCTGCCCTCACCGCTCTCACTCTTTTCTTCAACTTCCCTATTCATCGGCATTGCAGGGGTGGGTGAGAGCAATCGAAAAGGGTGAGGGTAAATTTTGCTCTCACCCGTGTTTTCTTCCGTTCCGCATCCTTCTTTCTTCTGTTGCATCCTTTTCATTCTTTCGTTTTACTTTTGGATTCTTCAGCAGCCCACGTTAGTGAGCCGTGATGTTCACTTGAGTGAACTAAATAGCTCACTAGTGTGGTTGAATTGGTTCATAACAGTGGGCCGATGATGAATAAAGTAGTTTTCGGGAAGGAGATAAGGTGTTTGAAGGATAAAACAATGGGCCAGTACGGATTGAACAATGGGGATGTGCCCGATTCCGTACTTGGTTTTTGTAACAGACAGCAAGTGATTGCTCATCTCTATCTTATGTTTTATAGGTGAATTTGTGTTTTTGTCAAAAAAGGAAAGCGAAATAGACTGCTATATGAGGATTATCTTGTACATTTGCAGCTGAAACTTTTTAGAGATGAGAATAGGATACGACGGAAAACGGGCTGTGCAGAATTTTACGGGATTGGGCAATTACAGCCGGTATGTGGTGCAGTCATTGTCAGCCTTTGCTCCGGAAAACGAGTATTGGTTGTATGCTCCGGTACACCGTGAAAATCAGCAACTCTCGTCGATGGTGGCTGAAAGCCGGGGAACGGTATCGGTACATTATCCGTCTTATTGGCTCTGGAGAGGAATGACTTCGTTGTGGCGTGTGGGAGGCATACGCAGGACTTTGAAACGGGACAACATACAGCTGTTCCACGGATTGAGTAACGAACTTCCCCTGACCATCCATCGGGTACGGGAAGTAAAGAGTGTGGTGACTGTTCACGACCTTATTTTCCTGAGACTTTCACATTGTTTTTCGTTGGTCGACCGCTTGATTTATAACTACAAATGCCGCTATGCATGCAAGCATGCAGACCACATCATTGCTGTGAGTGAGTGTACCAAGCGTGACATCATACATTATTATGGAATTCCTGCGGATAAAATTTCCGTTATTTACCAAGGGTGTAGTTCTCTGTATGCCTGTCGTGTCGGTAAGGATAAGCGCAAGGAGGTGATGCGGAGTTATCGGTTGCCCGAACGCTATATCTTGTCGGTGGGCACCATTGAGGAGCGTAAAAATGCGCTGGCCATTGTGAAGGCTTTGGAGTATCTGCCCGATGAACTGCATTTTGTTCTGGTAGGGAGACCCACAGCCTATATCCATCAGCTGAAAGAGTTTATGACAAAAGCCGGATTGCAAGACAGAGTACATTTTCTGCATGGTATCCCTTCAGACGATTTACCTGCCATTTATCAGTCGGCCGAGACTTTTGTATACCCATCCGTTTACGAAGGTTTTGGCATCCCTATTCTTGAGGCTTTGCATTCCGGCATTCCGGTGGTAGCAGCAACCGGCTCTTGTCTTGAAGAAGCGGGGGGGGAGCATTCATTGTATGTGCGTCCCTATGATGTGGAGGGATTGGCGGCAGCGATTGCCCGTACACAAGAGCCTTCTTTGCGTGCCACCATGATTGCGGAGGGATTGAAGTGGGCACAGCGTTTCACGGAGGAGCAGATGGCGCGTGAGACGATGGAGTGTTATCGGAAAGTATTAACAAAAGAAACCTAAGATATGAATTATTTGGACCGCAATGAGTTTAACTACGCACCTTCGCAAGAGGTGGTGGAGGCTCTAAAGAATTTTGATATAAACAAACTCTGTTTCTATACCCGTATCTACGACGAAGGCAAGAAGAGTATTCTGTCTGTTTATCTATCTGAATCTTACGGAATTGATGAACCGCAGGTACTGTTGGGTTATGGTGGAGAAGATATATTGAAACAAGCAGTCCACTATTTCCTGACCCAAGAGGATGGGAACAAGACGATGCTCATTCCTAAATTCTCGTGGTGGTACTATAAATCCATTGCTGATGAAGTGGACGGGCATACGTTGCAGTATCCATTGTATGAGGATGGCAATACCTTTAAATATGATTTCGCTGCCATGAAAGAGATGGTACAGCGTGAGAATCCCAAGGTCTTATTAATCGCTTCGCCCAATAATCCCACCGGTAACGGTCTGACCCCTGTAGAACTGGACGCTTTGTTGGCTGAGTTGCCCGTAACAACCATCGTTTTGGTGGACGAAGCCTATGCCTCTTTCGTATCTACTGATACGGACTATATTAAAATGCTGGTTGATAAATATCCCAACCTGATTATTTCACGCACGCTTTCCAAGTTCTACGGATTGCCCGGATTGCGCATGGGGTTTGGGTTTATGAGTAAGGAGTTGGCCAGCTTTGGCAAATACAGCAACAAATATCTGGGTTATAACCGTATCTCTGAGGATATTGCTATTGCCGCACTGAAATCGGATGCGCATTACCGGAATATAGCACGGCTGATGAATGAGAGTCGCGCCTGCTTTGAAGCGGAGATAGGGACGTTGCCTGGTTTCAAGGTATATGAGTCGGTGGCGAACTTTGTCCTTATAAAATATCCGATTGTCTTGAAAGAACGCTTACAGAAAGCTTTTGCCGACGAGGATTATAAGGTGAAGTTCATGAATGAACCAGACATCAATACCCATTTGCGTATTACCTTGGGGCGTCCTGAACAGAACCGTATTGTCATTGACACCATTAAAAAAATTGCATTACAATGAAAGCGGTTATATTGGCTGCAGGGATAGCTTCGCGTTTGCGTCCGTTGACTGATACCACTCCAAAATGTCTGTTGAAAGTTGGAGAGCGTTGTTTGCTGCAAAGAGCCTTTGATGCATTGCTGCAGAATGGCTTTCGGGAGTTTGTCATTGTCACCGGTTATAGACAGCAGCAGATTGTGAACTTTCTGGAAGCTCATTATCCGGCATTGGAGGTTACGTTTATCTATAATGAGAAATATGCTTCTACCAATAATATCTACTCTTTATGGCTTACACGGCCTTATGTAGATAAAGAGGACATTCTGTTGCTGGACAGCGATATCCTTTTTGACCCGCAGATTGTAGCCAAGTTGCTTGGATATGGTCAAGCGGATGCGTTGGCTCTGAACCATCATACATTGGGGGAAGAGGAAATCAAGGTAATAGCGGACAATGATGGCAAGGTGTTGGAAATCAGTAAGACGTGCTCCATATCCCGAGCTATTGGCGAGTCTATTGGCATCGAGAAGATGTCTGCCGCTTATACAGAAGCGCTTTTCCGGGAATTGGAGGTTATGATTACCAAAGAAGGTTTGGATAATATCTTCTATGAACGTGCTTTTGAGCGTCTCATACCGCAAGGACACTCTTTCTATGCGCTTGACACTACCGAATATTTTTCTGTGGAGCTTGATACGGTGAATGACTTTGAACAAGCACAGCGGTTGATTCCTTCACAACTTTATTAATTAATGGGCTGATTTTTATGGCAGATTATGATATACGTCCTTTGCAGCTTCGTATTTTGAAGATATTGCTTGCTGTGGATAAAGTTTGTAAAGAACATGGTTTGCGCTATTATATAATGGCCGGTACTATGCTTGGTGCAGTCCGTCATAAGGGATTTATCCCTTGGGACGATGATTTGGATATCGGTATGCCGAGGGCTGATTATGATTTGTTGATGTCTCATTCCAAGGAATGGCTTCCCAAGCCTTATGAGGCTGTCTGCGCAGAAAATGATCCGAATTATCCATTACCTTTTGCCAAGATACAAGATGCGGATACGACTCTTATCGAGCGTATGCATTTGAAATACTTGGGAGGTATCTACTTGGACGTATTTCCATTGGACGGTGTACCGCAAAGCAACCTGAAACAGAGGATTCATTTTGCTCGGTATGAATTTTACAAGCGGGTGCTCTATTTTATCTACCGCGACCCTTATAAACATGGAAAAGGTCCCGGCTCATGGTTGCCGCTGCTGTGCCGGAGACTTTTTACTACTGCCGGCGTACAGAGGAGTATCAGAAATGTGATGACCACCTATGACTTTGACAAGTCTTCTTTAGTCTGTGATTATGACGACGGTATGCGCGGTATTATGCCCAAGGCAGAGCTGGGAACTCCGACTCCCGTTTCGTTTGAGGACGAAACTGTGTGGGGAGTACAAGATTATGATACCTATCTGACCAGAAAATATGGAGACTACATGGTTATACCGAAACAAAGCGGGCAGAGACAGCATAATTTCCACTATCTGGATTTAGATAAGCCTTACAGAGAATATGAGGTCTGATTAAATAATAAAATTTATATTGTAATGAAAAGACTGCTATATGGGGCAATCCCTTATTATCTGACAAAAATATTTAGTTCCCATTCTCCTTCACTAAAATACTATAAGTATATTAAAGACCATAAATATTCACGCCATTTATATGAGTTCAGGGAGGAGGGAATGGAGCATGGGAAAATTAAAGGAAGACTTATGAAAGTGGCTGAGCTGTCGAATCAGGAAAAGCTCATGGCTGCAGGATATAAAGAAGCATGAATATCTGATCGGTCTTGCAAAGAGTACGGTTATTTTCGGACTGATCCTGTATTTATTTTATGAGTCATTTCTGCCCGGAATCATCCTTTTCCCGGTCTGGGGATTTTACATGAAAGAGTGGCTGGAAGAAATGACGGACAAAAAAGAAGATGGTTGGTTTGGATTAAAAGAAAAGCTGTTTGATTTTATGTTATATATAATATTATGGAACGATCCCGGAAAAGGGTAACTGATAGATGATGGATTTTTTAACGGGCAAAATCAAACTCATGAGAAGAAACATTTTTACCTTTAGGCAGTGTCTTGAAGAAATTTTAACTACATTTACTGACTAATTAATGAAAGGACTGTATCTGAGATGGAAGGGGAGAGTATCATATCTCTTTTTGGAAAAGTAGTGAAGGGAGATGAAGCAGCGTTCCGGTTATTGTTTGAAACTTATTCCCGGCGTCTGTTCCATGTGGCTTATTACTATCTGAACTCTCGTGAGCTGGCCGAAGAAGCTATTCTGGATGTTTTTACTGTCATTTGGCAAAAGCGGGAAACGCTGTCCCATGTAAAAGAGCCGGAACGCTATTTGTATATATCGGTGAAAAACCAGGCTTTGCATTATCTGAGAAGGGGGTGTGTACAGGAAAAGGATTCCTTTTCTTTGTATGAGATTGAGTTGATCCCAGATTCGGATACACCGGAAAAGAGTTTGATGGATGAAGAATACCAAGTACTGGTCCAGCAGGCGATTGATTCCTTGCCGCCGAAATGCAGAGAGGTTTTTCGTCTTGTTCTCTCCGATAAATTGAAGAACCGGGAAATCGCTGATGTTTTGGGAATCAGTGAAAAGACAGTGAATATACATATCGCTAAGGCGTATGAACGCATTGCGGAGTTTGTGAATCGCCGGTATAAGGAGGGTAGTATTAAATGATACAGCCCTCCAATGAAGTCAGAATTTAAACTTGATCAACACTCCTTTGTGGTCCGTCGGCCAAATGTCTGCCGGAGTTGAGAAAGTATCTTGGCTGTCCTCTTCGACACGTTGGCTGCGGATAATGGAGGACTTGGGACCGACGATGACGGCGTCTTCCACTTCCCAACCGGTTGCCGGTATATAATAGATAAAATCGATGCGGTCGCGTTCATCCGCTTCCGGCGCCCAGGTCAACCGTTCGACTGGCATCGCCGGATTGTCCGAAGGGAAGGTAAAGCCGGGATGGGTGATCGGATTCGGATATTTGACGCGATAGGCATCGCGGAAGCCGGCTTCGTATAATAATTTGGAGCAGACCCAATCGACTACCGCCCCGTTGTGATCCCAAAGCCCTTTCGTCTCTTCCGTCCAATCCAAGTGCGAAGGTTCGTTGAAGTCACCGCCCAAGATTACGAAATCGGCATCTGACTTTGTGGCGTCTTCTATCACGAGCCGAATGGATTCGTCACGCAAAGATTCGTTATTGGCTTTTTCGATTTCAGCCTTGTCCGTTACCGGGGCTTCCAGTTTCTTCCATGTCACACCGCTGTATCCACGTGGCAGGTAACAGGCGTAATGCGTATAATCCAAATGCCCTGTATAGGCTACTACCTGTTTGCCGTTCACATCCAAACGGGTCCTTAATACCCGGTCTTTATGCGGAATGTTTTCCGTTTGTTCCAGTATGGGGTATTTGGACAGCAGTGCGACATCCAGCGAACTGCCTTGTCCATAATAGATTTTCCCTCTTTCGCGCAAAGCGTCCAGCATGCGGGGAACGAACAACGCGCCTTCCTTGTTGCTGGCTTCGCTGAACATTACGATATCCGGATCTATCCGGGCCACTTCATCCGCAACGGCCTCGAAGCCGTTTTTGACGACTGTTCCTTCCATCCAGATGTTCAAGTGCAATACTCTCAACTCTTGTTTCTCTTTCGTGC
>ENA-OOYV01001138-OOYV01001138.1-human-gut-metagenome-genome-assembly--contig:-NODE-1138-length-16487-cov-2.402751_pt1 | contig 16487 bp, 15 predicted proteins | sample MGYA00241704_ERZ501380 | MGnify/ENA primary metagenome ERZ501380 (study PRJEB25962, sample SAMEA2042984) | human gut metagenome | biome: human gut; feature: human-associated habitat; material: faeces...
GCCTGCGTGGGTCAGCCGGAGCTGCTGGGCAGCGAGGGCCGGTTGATGACACGGCTGCTCACGGCGCTGGCCGGAAGCCTTGCCTTTGGGGCAGTGGGTTTTGCAGAGGACCTTGCCCGGATGCGCAGCCCGGCGGCGCTGGGGCTGCGGCGGGACGTGCGGCTTTTGCTGGAGGCACTGGCCGCGGCATTCGTTCTTTTGCTGCTGCAGGCAGCGGGCTGTCTGCCCCGGGGACTGGACGTGCCTGGGGCGGGGTATGTGCTGCTGGGCAGCGCCGTGCCCTTTTTGTGGGCGGTGCTCATGGTGGCGCTGGCTGAGTGTGCCCGCATCGCCGAGCGGGACGAGGGTACGGTGTGCGGCGCGGCCTTTGTGGCTATGCTGGCGCTGATGATGGCAGAGGCCGGCTTGGGCGTGCCCGGGCTGGCGGTGCTGCCCGCCGCGCTTGCCGGGGCACTGGTGGCACTGCTGCTGTGGGCGTTCCCCCCGGCAAGGCTGGGGGTGGGCTGCTGCGGCAGTTTGCTGGCGGCGGGTGCCATCGGCTGCATCCCGCTCAGTCTGGATATGACCAGCCTGACCGTGCCGCTGGCGCTGCCCTTCTGGGCGGCAGGCGGTCTTTTGGCAGCGCAGCTGCTGGGTGCAAAACGCACCGGCAAGCCCTTGCGCTGCTGGGTAAAAAAGCATAAAATGAGCCCGGAGACGGTGTTCCTGTGCAGCTTTGCGCTGAGCGCTGTCGGCTATGTACTGGCGCTGGCGCTGCTGCGCTGGTGCTGACCGGGCACAGAGAGGGAAGGGAGCGCAGATGGCGACTATCCGCAAAAAACACAGAGCGCCGGTGCCGGTGTTCCAGCGAGACCCGGGCCCGTGGTCCCGGCTGCTGATCGACTGGCTGGCCACGCTGGCCGTTATTATGATCTTTGGGCTGGTGATGCTGTTCAGCGCCAGCTACACCACCGGTTACCTGCGCATGGGCGACAGCTTCCACTACATCAAGCAGCAGGCGCTGTGCATGATGATCGGGCTGGCCTGTATGTTCCTGATGAGTTATATGGATCACCGCTTTTTGCGCAAGATGGTGGTGCCGGGCTACATCATTGTGCTGGCCATGCTGGCCGGTGCGGCGGCGGGCTTTATCACCGCGTTTTTGCAGACAAAGCTCGCTGTGCCGTCGATTCTGGCGGGCATCATCACCAACACGGGGCTGTACACGGTCAACCTTGCGGTCATGGGCTTCTCCTCCAACGTGCCCATGCTGAAAACCAAAACGGTCTTTACCGCTGCACAGGGCGTTTTTGGCGAGAGCGCACCCTATAAGCTCATCGTGGCGGCGCTTGTCACCGTTGTGGTCTGCGCGCTGCTCATCGCGTTCCTCGGCACCCGGTTGGGCCTGTCCATCCGCGCTACCGGCGATAACCCGGACATGGTCCGTGCGTCGTCCATCAACACCGCCTTCACCATCACGGTGGGCCTCTGCATCGCCAACGCCATGACCGCGCTGTCCGGCGCGGTGCTGGCCCAGTACCAGCGCTCGGCGGACATCAACCTCGGCACCGGCATGGTCGTCATCGGCTTGGCCTCGCTCATCATCGGCGAGACGCTCTTTGGCCGCGGCGGCATGTGGGTCAAGGCTGTGGCCGCCGTCGCGGGCAGTGTCATCTACCGCTTCATTATTGCGCTGGCCCTGCGTGCCAACGTCCCGTCGGAGTGCCTGAAGCTGATCTCCGCCGTCATCGTCGCGCTGGCCATTGCAGCCCCGGCCCTCAAGGCCAAGGCAGATTTCCGCCGCCGCCGCGCCAACGCCCAGAAGGGAGGTGCCCGCCATGCTTGATCTGAAAAACATCAGCAAAACGTTCAATCCGGGCACTGTCAATGAGAAGGTCGCCCTCGAAAACGTGAACCTGCATCTGGACGACGGCGACTTTGCGACGATTGTCGGCTCCAACGGCGCAGGCAAGTCCACGCTGTTCAACGCCATTGCGGGCGAGTTCATCGCCGACACCGGCACGATCACGCTGGACGGCAGGGACATCACCTTCCTGCCGGACTTCAAGCGCTCCAAGGCGATTGGCCGTATGTTTCAGGACCCGCTGCGCGGCACGGCCCCGCACATGACGATTGAGGAAAATCTGGCGCTTGCCTTCCTGCGCGCGTCGGGGCACACCTCGGCGTTCTCCCGCATCAACAAAAAGGACCGGGAGCTGTTTGCCGAAAAGCTCTCCGCGCTGGGTCTGGGGCTTGAGGACCGCATGAAGCAGCCGGTGGGGCTGCTCTCCGGCGGGCAGCGGCAGGCGCTTACCCTGCTCATGGCTACCCTTGTCACCCCCAAGCTGCTGCTGCTGGACGAGCACACCGCCGCGCTGGACCCCGCCACCGCCGAAAAGGTGCTGGAGCTGACCAAGAGCATCGTGGCCGAAAAGAAGATCACCTGCCTGATGGTCACCCACAACATGCATCAGGCGCTGGAGCTGGGCAACCGCACCCTGATGATGGACGCCGGGCGCATCGTGTTTGACGTAAAGGGCGCAGAGCGCAGCAAGATGACCGTGGACGATTTGCTGGAAAAGTTCCGCGAGAACGCGGGCAAAAATCTGGATAATGACCGCATCCTGCTGAGCAAGGTGGAGAAATAAAAAATTTTTACCAGAGGTGTCGTATGATAAAAATTGCGTTTTTTGATGTAGATGGAACCTTGCTCAAGCTGGGCAGCAAAGAGCCATCCCCCAAAACTGTGCAGGCTTTACAGCAGCTGCAGGCAAACGGGGTCTTGTTGTGCATGGCGACCGGCAGAGGCTATCTCTCCATCCCGCATTTTGAAGGTGTCGATTTTGATATCTGGCTGACCTTCAACGGCTCCTATGTCCGCAGTAAGGATACCGTGCTCTTCAAAAATCCGCTGGACGCTGACGACAAACACAGAATTCTGCAAAATCTGAAGCAGATGCACCGGGCAGCTGCTATCAGCAACGAACACTTTATCGTAACAAACGGGACAGACCCCGATCTGGCACAATACTTTTCCTTTGGCAGCGAAAAGCTGGTGATCTCCGAGCATTTTGATGCGCTGTGCGAGGAGGAGATCTATCAGATCATGTGCTCCTGCAACAGCACCGAATACGCACAGATCTTACAGGGGACGCACGCCACACAGATCACCGCATGGTGGGACAAGGCAGTTGATATCATTCCGCTCTCCTGCGGTAAGGGAAACGCTGTAAGGGCGGTCTTGGCGCATTATGGATTTTCAAAGTCCGAAGCCATTGCCTTTGGGGACGGACGGAACGACATTGAAATGCTGGAAGCGGTCGGCACAGGTGTCGCCATGGGAAACGCGCTCGAGGAGGTCAAGGCCAGAGCTGCCGTCCTCTGCCGCTCTGTGGAAGAGGACGGGGTCTATCATTACTGCCTTGAAAACCACCTTATCTGAGGGAGACTTCCTTCTATGCTGTGTTCCTTCTCGTAAAAGCGAAAAAGGTCTGCTGCACCGGCACGATGCAGCAGACCTTTTTAACTTTTATTCCTTTACCACAGGCGAATGACCTTGATGACGCCCTCGGCTTTATCACGGGCCAGCTCCAGATGGTGCTGCAGCGCCATGGCTGCACCGTCCCAGTTGTCAGACAGGGCAGCATCCAGAATCTGCAGATGCTCCTCACAGGTCTGCTCCTGATTGATCATGCTCACCTTGCCGGTCATGATGCGGAAGCGGGTGTTCAGGCCGGTGATGCGGTCGTAGGCAGAGCGCAGATACTTGTTGGGCAGGGTGCTCATCAGCAGCTCATGGAAGTCATCGTCCGACTCGCAGAAGTCCTCGATGCGCTCGCTGTGGTGCATCAGCTCGGCGTAGGCCTCCAGCTGCTCCCGGGGGATGGCATTGCCGTAAGTACGCAGTGCGTAGGGCTCCACCAAAAGACGCATCTCAAACATGCTGTGCACGTCCTCTTCGGTGATGCCGGAGACCATCAGACCCTTTTTGGGCAGAATGGTGATCAGCCCCTCCTGCTCCAGACGCCCCAGCGCATCCCGCATGGGGGTGCGGCTGATGTTGCCCATCTCGGCGCAGAGTTTCTGCTCATTCAAAAACTCGTTGGGGCGGTACTCGCAGTTCAAGATCTTGGTTTTGAGGTACTGGTACGCTTGCAGCTTCAGGCTGAGCTTTGCCTGTGCGTCCTGCTCTTTCATAAGCACACTCTCCTATTCTTCTTCTCCAAAAACGTCCGAACCGGCAGCGCAAACCCACCGCTGCCGGCTTCTTCTTCTCCATGTTCAGCCAGCTTGTATCCCGGCTGCAATCCAACCACTTTATCCAGTATATTATTTCACATTAGGGCATTTTTTACAAGACTTTTTGCTTAACTTTGGCTTGTTTTCCGTTTTATACAAAGATTACGCCTCGATTTTGCTACTTTTTACAATGTTTTTTGTGCTTGTCGCCAAACAGCCCCACTTTCCGCCCGCTTCTTTTGCATCCAAGCGCAAACTGTGCTACAATAGAGGTAAAAAACAACACATCTACACCGGAAAGGACCGAAACTCTCATGGCACGAAGCGATGGCTACAACACCCGCACCCGGCAACTCATCTTAGACTACCTCATCAACAACCGTCAGCACGCAGTAAGTGCCTCCAACATTCTGGAGCATCTGGAGGCGCAGGGCGCAAGCCCCAACCCCACCACTGTATACCGCTATCTGGACAAGCTTGCCGGCGAGCAGCGCATTATGAAATATGTAGCCGATAAAGGCGAGCGGGCGGTGTTCCAGTATGTGGACGAGGGGCGCCATTGCCGGGAGCACCTGCACCTCAAGTGCGTGCAGTGCGGGCGCATCTATCACTTGGACTGCCATTTTATGGATGAGGTGCGCGCTCACCTGATGGCGGAGCACGGCTTTACCCTGCAATGTGAGGGCAGTGTGCTGTACGGGCTGTGCCGTCATTGCGCGCAGAACGCGGCACCGTCCGCAACGGAAGAACAGCCTGCAAAAAAATGCGCCTGCTGTGTTGACACGGACAAAAACCCGTGATACAATGCAGACAATAAAAGCGTTGACCGGGAAAAGTAAGGCCTCAGGTTTTTCTTGCAGAGAGCGCGGGACGGTGGAAATCGCGCAGAAAACGAAGCCCGAAGAACACCCGTGAGCCGCTCCCTGAACCTGCGTGTGCAGCAGTAGGGGCAGACGTGCGCCGCTCGTTATCGCGGCAGTGCTTTCAACGGGGAGAGCGCACAAAAGTGACCGGCGTATTGCGTATGCCGGTAATTTAGGTGGCACCACGGATACGGCAGCATATTCGTCCTAGGACTATGGGATGAATGTGCTGCCGTATTTTTATTTTTATCGTTTTTACAAGAGGGGTAAGAAGTATGTGTTGTGTTATGGGTTATACGGGGCACAACCTGAGTGCCGAAAAATTCAAGGAGTATCTGCTGCGCACCGTGGACCGCGGACCGGACGACCAGCGGGTGGTGGAGGGTCCCTACGGCCTGATGGGCTTTGGGCGGATTGCCATCATGGGACTGACCCCGGAAGGGATGCAGCCCTTTTACCGGGGCGCTGACTGCGTGGTGTGCAACGGCGAGCTGTACGGCTTCCGGTTCGAAAAGGAGATCTTAAAGCGCCGTGGCTACAAGTTCTGCTCTGACTGTGACTGCGAGATCCTGCTGCCGCTGTACTACGAGTACGGGCTGGATATGTTCCGCCACATGGACGCGGAGTTTGCGCTGATCCTGTACGATTCCCGCAAGGATCGGCTCATCGCCGCCCGCGACCCCATCGGCATCCGTCCGCTGTTCTACGGCTACTCCAAGTCCAGCCACAAGATTGCCTTTTCCTCCGAGATGCGCAACCTGATCGGCTGGTGCGATGATATCCGTCCCTTCCCCATTGGCAGCTACTACTGCGACGGCCGCTTTGTGCGCTACGAGGACATTGCCGATGTGCCCGCCCCCATGCAGGACGATATGCCCACCATCCTGCAGAACATCCGCGAGAAGCTCATCGCCGGTGTGGAAAAGCGGCTGGACGCCGATGCGCCCGTGGGCTTTCTGCTTTCCGGCGGTCTGGATTCCTCGCTGGTGTGCTCCATTGCCGCCAAGAAGCTGGGCAAGCCCATCCGCACCTTTGCCATCGGCATGGACACCGATGCCATCGATCTGAAATACGCCCGGCAGACTGCGGACTATCTTGGCAGCGAGCACCACGAGATCATCATCAACCGTGAGATGGTGCTCAGCAGCCTGGAAGAAGTCATCCGGATGCTGGGCACATGGGATATCACCACCATCCGCGCCAGCATGGGCATGTACCTGCTGTGCAAGGCCATTCACGAGCAGACCGATGTGCGTGTGCTGTTGACCGGCGAGATCTCGGACGAGCTGTTCGGCTACAAATACACCGACTACGCCCCCACCGCCGATGCTTTCCAGCAGGAGAGCCAGAAGCGCATCCGAGAGCTGTACATGTACGATGTGCTGCGGGCAGACCGCTGCATCTCCTCCAACAGCATCGAAGCCCGCGTGCCCTTTGGCGATTTGGATTTTGTGCGCTACGTCATGGCCATCGACCCGGAAAAGAAGCTGAACCGCTACGGCAAGGGCAAGTACCTGCTGCGCAAGGCCTTTGAGGGCGACTGGCTGCCGCCGGAGATCCTGTGGCGCGAAAAGGCCGCCTTCTCGGACGCCGTAGGCCACAGCATGGTGGACGACATCAAGGAGTACGCCGAGAGCCTGTACACCGACGAGGAGTTCCAGATGCGCCGGGCAAACTACTCGGCACACTGCATGCCCTTTACCAAGGAAAGCCTGTTCTACCGCGAAATTTTTGAGAAGTACTACCACGACCAGGGCCACACCATCGTAGGCTTCTGGATGCCCAACAAAGCATGGCCGGGCTGCAACGTCAACGACCCCTCTGCCCGCGTGCTGGCAAACTATGGTGCTTCCGGCGTATAACGGCCAGAGCATTTTTCAGCAGAAAACTTTTTATGATTTCGGAACACCGGAGCATCTGCGGACGCTCCGGTGTTCCATTTTTACGCAAAAAAGCCCCCGCCGACAGAGGGAAAAAAGTGTCGGCGGGGGCTCAGGAAAATGTCAAATCAGGGGTTCAGGGCTCAGTCGTCTGCGGCCTCGTCCAGATTGCCCAGCTTCTTGGCCTGCTCCACAACGGCAGGCACCAGCATCTCGGGCAGGGTCTCATAGCGGGCAAACTCGGTGGTGAACCAGCCGCGGCCCTGCGTGGTCTGCCGGATGAAGGTGGTAAAGTTTGCAAGCTCTGCCAGCGGCACCTCGGCAATGATGGTCTGCAAGCCGTCCTCGTCCGGCTCCATGCCCAGCACACGGCCGCGGCGCTTTGTCACATCGCCCATGATGTCGCCGGTGTTGTCGTTGGGCACATGGGCCTTCAGGGTGTGGATAGGCTCCAGAATGACGGGGCCGGCCTCCGGCATAGCAGCTTTGTAGGCCAGCTTTGCAGCCATGATAAAGGCCATTTCAGAGCTATCCACCGGGTGGTAGCTGCCGTCCAGCAGGGTGGCCTTCAGGCCGACCACGGGGTAACCGGCCAGCACGCCCTTTTCGGCGGCAAGGCGCACGCCCTTTTCCACGGCGGGGAAGAAGTTCTTGGGCACGCTGCCGCCGAACACCTTTTCCTCGAACACGACCTGCTCGCTGTCGCAGGGCTCGAAGTTGATGATAACGTCACCGAACTGGCCATGACCGCCGGTCTGCTTCTTATGACGGCCCTGCTTCTGGCAGGCCTTGCGGATGGACTCACGGTAGGCAATGCGGGGAGCTTCCAGACCGATCTCCACGCCGAACTTGTTCTTCAGCTTGGCCTTGACCACGTCCAGGTGCTGCTCGCCCAGGCCGCCGATCACCTGCTGATGGGTCTCGGCGTTGTTCTCGTAGCTCAGGGTGGGGTCTTCTTCCATCAGGCGGGCCAGCGCGCTGCTGATCTTGCCCTCGTCGCCCTTCTTGGCCACGGTAACGGCCATGAACAGGCTGGGCTTGGGGAATACAGGGGCGGGCAGCTTGACCACGCGGTCTGCATCGCACAGAGTATCGCCGGTCTTTGCGCTTACCAGCTTTGCCACAGCGCCGATATCGCCGGCACCGATGCCGTCGTTCTCCATCTGCTTCTTGCCAAGGACAGTCAGGGGTTTAGTGATCTTTTCCACCTCGCCGGTGCGGGCGTTGGTCAGCGGTTCGCCTGCGGTCACCTTGCCGCTGATAACGCGCAGATAGCTCAGCTTGCCCACGAACGGGTCAGCCACGGTCTTAAAGACGTAGGCGGCAGTGGGCTCATCCTCGGTGCAGTGCAGTTCCACCGGCTCGCCGTTGGCGTCCTCAGCCAGCGTGCTGGCCTCGTGCTCCGGGCTGGGCAGCAGCTTGTGCATATTGAACAGCAGCATATCCAGTGCCTGCATGTTCACGGCGCTGCCGCAGAACACGGGGGTGATCAGGCCGTCCTTAACGCCCTTGCGCATGCCCTCCACGATCTCCTCGGTGGTAAAGGGTTCGCCGCCGAAGAACTTTTCCATCAGATCATCGTCGGTTTCTGCAATGGCCTCGCTCATGGCCTCGATCAGGCCCTGGAAGCGGTGGCCGATGTCGGGCAGGTCCACCTGGATCTGCTTGCCGCCCTCGTACTTGAAGGCCTTCTGGCTGAACAGGTTGATGTACACGGGGGTGCCGTCGTCCAGCTTGGCGGGCACCACGCAGGGGCAGACGGTGGAGCCGAACTTGATCTTCATATCCTCAAGGATCTTGAAGTAGTTGGCGTTTTCCAGATCGCACTTGGACACGAACACCATGGTGGCCTTGCCGTTCTTGCGGGCCAGCTGGAACGCCTTTTCTGCGCCCACGGTAACGCCGCTGCGGCCGGACACGCACACCAGCACGCTCTCGGCGGCGCGGATGCCCTCGTACTCGCCTGCTTCAAAGTCGAACAGACCCGGTGCATCGATCAGGTTGTACTTGATGCCCTCGTACTCCACCGGCACAACGGACGCCGACAGGCTGGCCTTGCGCTTTGCTTCCTCGGGGTCAAAGTCCGAAATCGTGGTGCCGTCCTCGACCCGGCCCATACGCTCGGCAGCGCCCGAAAAATAGACCAGCGCCTCGGTGAGCGTGGTCTTGCCGCTGCCGGCATGACCGGCAATCAGGATATTGCGGATGTTGTTGCTTGCGTATTTCATATCGGTTTTTCCCTCATTTCCGCCGCACGGAGCGTTCTCTCCGTTTTTGTGGCATATTTTACAAAGATAATACCACATCTGAAACGATTTTTAAATATATCGTTTCAAATTTTAGCAAAAGCGCCTGCCAAACTTCCGGGCACTGTTTTGTGCAAGTTGACATTCGGGTGCAAAACGGGTGGGTAGAAAAAGCAGAACTCCCGGCAGCGCGTACAGGCGCGGAGCCGGGAGTTTTCGTTGCAAATATGCGGTTTTTGTGGTATGCTGTAAGTGCCGCTTCGGCGGTAAGGGCGTTGATTGCATAATCGGTGGTCTAGCTCCTTCCGGCTGCGCGCCAGAGGGGGACGAAAAACTTTTTGCTTCCCCTGACGCGAAAGCGGAAAGGGTGGATGCCTCATGACGTTCGAACAGGTCGTGCTGTTGCTCACGCTTCTTGGCGAAGCAATCTACATTACCTTCGAGATCGCATGGACGATTTCCAACGGCAAAAAGAAATGACCGCTCATGCCCTCAGAAAGCAAGCGGTCATTCTTTACGACTGATTAGCCGGATGAGGAGCTGACCATTGCAGTCAGCGCTCTTTCTATTCGTAGTATAGTCTATTTTTCCGGGTTTGTCAAGTCGCAGACCCGCCGGAAGAGGCAGGAGGTTTTACGCGATGAAGCGCGAGGATTATATCAACTGGGACGAATATTTTATGGGCATTGCGCTGCTTACCGCCATGCGCTCCAAGGACCCTAACAGTCAGGTGGGCGCGTGCATCGTAAGCCCGGAAAACAAGATCCTTTCCTTAGGCTACAACGGGATGCCCATGGGCTGCAGCGATGACGAGATGCCCTGGGAGCGGGAGGGTGCCCCCCTGCAGACCAAGTATATGTATGTCTGCCACGCCGAGCTGAACGCCATTCTCAACAGCGCCCACAACAACCTGAAGGGTGCCCGGGTGTATGTGACCCTGTTTCCCTGCAACGAGTGCACCAAGGCCATCATCCAGTCCGGCATTGCCGAGGTGGTGTACTACGGCGACAAGTACCACGACAGCGATTCCAGCATTGCAGCGCGGTTCATGTTCGAGCACGCCGGTGTCCGGCTGACCCCCTATAAGCCCACCGGACGCCGGGTAGAGCTGGAGCTGTAAGCTCCCTCTTGACCTTCCCGATGCAACGTATTATAATAGGATCAAAGCTTGAATAAATATTCAAGAGCGTTTGCATAGAGAGGGAAATATACAATGGAACTGAAAAACCGCAGCTTTTTGAAGCTATTGGACTACACCCCTGCCGAGATCGGGCAGCTGCTGGAGCTGGCCGCTGACCTGAAGGCCAAAAAGAAGGCCGGTATCCGTCACGACCAGCTGCGGGGCAAAAACATTGCCCTGATCTTTGAAAAGACCTCCACCCGCACCCGCTGCAGCTTTGAGGTCGCCGCCCACGACCTGGGCATGGAAGTCACCTACCTCGACCCGTCGGGCAGCCAGATCGGCAAAAAGGAGTCCATCGCCGACACCGCCCGGGTGCTGGGCCGGATGTTCGACGGCATCGAGTACCGCGGCTACGGCCAGCAGATCGTGGAAGACCTTGCCCACTACGCCGGTGTGCCGGTGTGGAACGGCCTGACCAACGAGTTCCACCCCACCCAGATCCTGGCCGATTTCCTTACCATTCAGGAGCATTTCGGCCATCTGAAGGGCATCCACTTCGTTTACTTCGGCGACGCCCGCTACAACATGGGCAACAGCCTGATGGTAGGCTGCGCCAAGATGGGCTTACACTTTACCGCCTGCGCCCCCAAAAAGTACCAGCCGGATCCCGCACTGGTGGAGCAGTGTCAGGCCATTGCCGCCCAGACCGGGGCGACCCTCTCCTTTGAGGAGGATCCCGTCAAGGCAGCAAAGGGCGCGGACGTGCTGTACACCGATGTGTGGGTGTCCATGGGTGAGCCGGTTGAGGTGTGGGCGGAGCGCATCCACGACCTTGCCCCCTACCAGATCAATCAGGATCTGATGAATATTGCAGGCCCGGATGCAGTATTTATGCATTGCCTGCCCGCCTACCACGACCACAAGACCACCGTGGGCAAGGAGATGGGCGAGCGCTTTGGCCGCGACGCCATGGAGGTGACCGACGAGGTATTCGAAGGCTCCCAGAGCATCGTGTTTGACGAGGCCGAGAACCGGATGCACACCATCAAGGCGGTCATGGCAGCCACCTTGGGATATCAGGAATAACGAGATAAGCCCGGAAGGTTCGCAGACCCTCCGGGCTTATTCTATCTGAAAATAATTTTCCGCTTAGCAATCATTCCGAAACTGCATTCTGCAGTTTCAGCACGCCCGCCTGCGTCAGGCGCTTACGCAGCAGCGCACCCACGATGCAGGACACCACGATCTTTGCAAGATCCAGCGCAATGAAGGGGTAGACGCAGACGGTCAGCGCGTAGCCCAGCTCGCACTGCATCTGGAACACGAACCATGCGGTGCCCAGCACATAGCAGGCGGCATCGCCCAGCACCAGACCCACAGCGGAGACCACCGGGTTGCCCTTGCTCTTTTCAATGAACATCCCGCCGATGAAGGCCAGCAGCAGATAGCCCACCAGATAGCCGCCGGTAGGGCCTGCCAGCTTGGCAAGGCCGGCACCATAGCCGGAGAACACAGGAATACCGATGGCGCCCAGTGCCAGATAGATAACCACGCTCAGGGTGCCGAACTTCGGCCCCAGCAGCCATGCGGTCAGGCAGATAACAAAGTTTGCCAGCGAGATGGGCACGGCTCCGATAGGCACGGTCAGCGGGCCCAGCACGCACAGCACGGCAGCCATCACCGCGGTGACAGCCATCTGATAGGTAGTCAGTTTTTTGTCTTTCATGGTCAGTTTTCCCTCTGTTTTTTCGTTTTGTAAGGCATCTGTGCCCGAGTATACCGCACCGGTGCGCCGCAGGTCAACGGAAAAGTTTGCAAAGGGTTTACAATCAATAGATATATTGTAATCCGTCAAAAAATATGATATTCTAAGAATACGGCGCTGATTGCATAATCGGTGGTCATGCTTTCCCATCCCGCAGCACTGCTTCTTCCTGTACATGGAACGAACCAGCGGCTTGTGGGAGGAGAACTTTTTTGAGCCAAGCCTCCCCAAGCCCTGAAGGCGAAGGGAGGGATGTCAGATGGATCTGTCGGAGATGCTGAACCTGCTGATGGTCATTCTTACGCTGTTGGGATTGATCATTGAGGTAATTCGCCTGACCCTTGAGGTCATAGATAAAGCTTCGCAGAAGAAAAACGATGACAACAAAAAAGATTGACCGCCCCAGTCTACCAAACTAGCGGTCAATCCTTTTGACTAATGCGGGATGGAAAGCTGACCTTTGCAGTCAGCGCCCCTTCTGTTTATAGTATAATCGCACCATCGTGTTTTGTCAAGGAGGTTCCCATGGGTGGAGGTCATGTATCACGGCCAGATTTCGGGATGCCGCAGCCGGACGCGGCGTACCCGCTGACCGAGTTCTATCTGCTGGCGCAGCAGGCGCTGGAAAAAAGCGGCAGCTTTATGCTGCCCGCCCTCTACGCAGGGCTGCAAGCCCCTGCCCGGCGCATCTACCGGGAGGAGGCCGCCGGGTATTTACAGCTTGCGGCTGCTCCGGCAGAGGGCCTGACCCGGCTGCTCTCCCCTACCCGGATGCAGCTTTTATACAGCAGCTTGCAGGTGCAACCGGACGGCGCCCCCGCCGCCCTTTTGCTGACCGAGGAATGTACCCGCCTGACCGTGGCGGTGCAGCTGCTGCCGCCCTTTGTATGGGAGGACCCGCTGCCGCCGCTGCCGGATGTTCCGGCGGCGCTCACCCTGCAATTGACCATGCAGGACGTGGTAGCCATCGACACCGCCCCCGCCGCACTGGCGCAGAAACTGGTGCACAGCACCGATGGCAAATGCTGGCTACATCACCCCAAGGCCGAGACCTTTCTCTCCGAGCGGCTGGCGCTGCTGCAAAGGGTCTATAAATAAAGAAGGAGCACCCTCCCCCTCTTTTACTTTTTTGCGATTCCGTGGTATACTGACCGGTAAACCGACAGGATATCCAACCTCTGTCGGAGAACGTGGACGTGCCTTGCGGTCCGGTGCGTCCGGTACACAAAAAATGGAAGGAACCGGGTTTTGTTCTGCAATAATCGGGGATGCTGAGCCGTATATCAAGTGAACGTCCCCGTGAGAACCACAAACATTCCATCGAGAAGCCCGCTTCCGGGCATCCAAGGAGAGTTTATAACAATGGGACAGCTGACCAGAAACGAAGTATTTACCTTGGCGGTGCAGCGTTACAGCGACACCGTCTACCGCACTGCGGTACATAATTGCCGCTGCACAGCCGATGCTGAGGATGTGGTGCAGGATGTGTTTGAAAAACTGCTGCACTACAACGGCATCTTTGAGAGTGAGGAGCATCTCAAAGCATGGCTGCTGCGGGTGGCCATCAACCGCTGCCGGGACCTGACCCGCGCCGCCCACCAAAAGGACACCGAGCTGGACGAGAACCTGCCCGCCCCCGATGTTCTGGAGGAGGACGGCAGCGTGCTGGATGCCATCCGCACCCTGCCGGAAAACTACCGCAATGCCATCTATCTGCATTACTACGAAGGATACACTGCGGCAGAGATCGGGCGGATGATGGCGGTGCCCACAAACACGGTACTAAGCTGGCTGCGGCGCGCACGGGCACAGTTACATACGATGCTGAAGGAGGAGATCGAAGATGAGGTGGTATGAATATAAGATGGAGGTCGATGACCTGACTGCCCCGGACGATCTGAAAGCAAAACTGCTGGCCATGACCGACACCCTGACTGCGGAGGAAAAGGCTGAACCCATGATGGCTGCCCCTGCCCCGCAGACCGCTGCACCCGCAGCACCCCTGAACACCGAAGCCAAGAAGAAAAAGCCCATCCACTTCCCGGTAAAGCAGCTGGGCACGCTGGCTGCCTGTCTGGCCGTGTGCGTGCTGGGTTACAGCACCCTGCATCTGGGCATCGGGATGGGCAGCGCAAAAAGCAGCGCGCCCACCCTGTACGCAGCCGAAGGCGCTGCCGACAGCTCCGCTGCCTCTGTGGCAGCGGGCGGGTTTGATCTCCAGCATGCCGCGCTGGACAGCACCCCCGAGGCGGTGAATTACAGTCTGGATGCAGACGACCGCTCTCTGGAAACGGAATACAGCGGCACCGGCAGCGCCGAGGCTGCTGCCCCTGCGGTGGACAGTGCCAAGATCATCTACACCGCCAACCTGACACTGGAAAGCAAGGACTACGAGGCAGCCCGCAGTGCGCTGGACAGCGCCCTCGCCGAGGCGGGCGGCTATCTGGAATCCAGCAGCGAATATTCCAGCAGCGGTTCCAGCAGCTCCGTAAGCCTGACCTACCGGGTGCCGCAGGCCAACTACCAGAGCTTTCTGGATGCTGTGGCCGCTGCCGGTAATGTGACCTATCGCAGCCAGCAGGCCGATGATGTGACCACTCAGTATATGGACGTGTCCGCGCGGCTTTCTAATCTGCAGGCACAGCGCACCCGCTTACAGCAGCTGCAGGCACAGGCCGAAACTCTTTCGGACTTGCTGCAGATTGAGGACTCTCTCACCGAGGTGCAGTCCCAGATTGAGAGTTGGCAGAGCCAGCTGGACTGGTACAGCGATCAGGTGCAGCAGTGCACCGTGTATATCGACCTGAACGAGGTGCAGACCTACACACCCGCCGACGAGGGCTTCTTCTCCCGCATCGGCACGGCCCTTGTCTCCGGCTGGGGCAACTTTGTGAACGGCTTGCAGCAGTTCGTGGTAGCGCTGGCCTCCGTCTGGCCACTGGCAGTGCTGGCGTGCGCTGCTGTTGCCGTGGCGCTTGCATGGCGCAAAAAGCACCCGAAGAAGTGACCCCATAGAAATTCATTTTTCCGCATAAAGGCTTCCCCGGGCTGGGGGAAGCCTTTTGTTCAACCCCGTTGAAAAAACCACCCCTGTCCCGCCGGGCTGCTGCACCGGGAGACAGGGGTGGTTTTGTATATTTTGCAGTACTTATTACACGCCGGAATAGGCCGAGAAGCCGCCGTCCACCGGCAGGCAGATGCCGGTGATGAAACCGGCTGCCTCATTGTTCAACAGGAACAGCAGCGCGCCCACAAGGTCTTTTTCGCTGTCGCCAAAGTGTCCCATGGGGGTGGCGGCAAGGATCTTTTTGGTGCGGTCGGTGGGGGTGCCGTCCTCGTTGAAGAGCAGCTTTGCGTTCTGCTCGCTGGCAAAAAAGCCCGGGGCAATGGCGTTGACCCGGATGCCCACCTTGCTGAAGTGCACCGCCAGCCACTGGGTAAAGTTGGTCACAGCAGCCTTGGAGCCGGAGTAGGCAGGGATCTTGGTCAGGGGCAGGTAGGCGTTCATGCTGGAAATGTTCAGAATGTTGCAGCCCTCGCGCCCTACCATCTGCCGTGCAAAGGCCTGCGTGGGCAGCAGGGTGCCGATGAAGTTCAGGTTGAACACCATCTCCACGCCGCTTTCATCCAGGTCAAAGAAGGTGACGGTGTCGCTTTCCAGATCGGCCATCTCAAAATATTCCTTGTCCGTGTTGGCGCGGGCGTTGTTGCCGCCGGCACCGTTCACAAGGATATCGCAGGGGCCAAAGTCTGCCAGCACATCCTCGGCTACCTGCAGACAGTTGGCCTTGTTCATCACGTTGCAGGTGTAGCCCTTGGCGGTGCCGCCCTCGGCTTCGATCTCGTCCGCAAGCTCCTTGAGCTTATCCATGTTGCGGCCCAGCAGCGCCACCTTTGCGCCCGCCCGTGCCAGCGCCTTGGCAAAAATGGAGCACAGCGTCCCGCTTGCGCCGGTGACGACAGCCACCTTGCCGGTGAGATCGGTGTTCAGTACATTCTTTTCCATAACATCCTCCTGTTACAGCTGTATTCATTGGCTAGAGTATAACAGAAAAAGACGGTCTTTGCCAGAACGTTCTTATTATAAAATGGGAAAGTTTTATTCTTTTTGCCGGGCAACAAGCACGATATCCTCCGGATGCGGTGCAGACGCAATCGCGCAAAATTGCAAAAATGACCGTTTTTACCTTGAAAATCTTCTAACGCCTTCTGCGGCAAAGCCAGTATGATAAATGCATGACAAACACATACTACTTCGGCTGCGCTGCCCGTAGCGAGGGCGGCGCAGCCCACTTTGATGTGAACACAAAAAAGCAGGTTGAATTTAAAAAATTCAACCTGCTTGGTGGTTGCGGGGGCCGGATTTGAACCAACGACCTTCGGGTTATGAGC
>ENA-OOYV01001161-OOYV01001161.1-human-gut-metagenome-genome-assembly--contig:-NODE-1161-length-16321-cov-8.571253_pt1 | contig 16321 bp, 16 predicted proteins | sample MGYA00241704_ERZ501380 | MGnify/ENA primary metagenome ERZ501380 (study PRJEB25962, sample SAMEA2042984) | human gut metagenome | biome: human gut; feature: human-associated habitat; material: faeces...
ATGCTCCGGAAAAATTGAGATTTTAATGTCTGGTTATCCATTTTTTCATCCTTTTTAGGGGATGAACGGATATAAAATTGTGCTTTTAAAGGCTATTTTTATGCTTTATAGGCTACCGGAATGTGAACGGGTATGCTCCGGAATATGCACATAGTTCAAATGTATTGTGTATAATTCGATGATAAGAAAAAACTTTTGGTGGAAACTCTACGGAATCTATGGCCAATTTTTCTCTTTTATTTTCTATGCTTGAAGAAAAGAAATTATGAATTTTATTAATGGTTCCAATGAATCCTCTCCTTTGAATTATAAAGATATAGGAACTTCTTGACTCTAAAACGTTCTCGTAGATTATAGTCAGGTGAATTTCAGTTTCTCTTAAACAAAAAATAAAGGCTTTTTCTGGGGCGGAGTTCCCTGATGTCGTATTTTTTGTTTCTACACAGTAAAATATAGGAAATTCTTTGAGATGAAGGTTACATAATTCTTTTAGATATTTTGAGGACCTTACTTCATGCATGTTTTTCACTTCTGTAAATGACATTCTTTTGGGCTTTGTTAAAACTTTTACTCTAGTCTTTTTAATTACTACGTCAGGTTTATGCGTGATGGCCGATTTTTTCAGGCTAATGATAGCATTTGTTATTTCATCAAAATTAATAACTTCAATAATATCCCATTTTAATAATCTTATTGTTATACTGGGAATTTTCTTTTGTAAAGCTGGTTTGATCAGTTCGAAATCTGCCAAACTGTCTTTCCATGAAATAATCTTGCCTTTTCCACCTCTATCTGCGTAAGGAGAACTGAATATTACATTTCCATTTCGAAATATTACTTTGTTCCATGATATGTTTAATACTTGTTGATCTTGTACATTGTTTTTATGTTTTATAATGGATAAATTAGCATTGATGTCATTTGTGTGAGATTGTATGGTGTCAACATTTACTGTTTGTTGATGAGAATCTTTAATAGGGTATGATTTACATTCTTTAAATTTTAATGTTGGAATGTAATATCCGTTTTTGTTCCAAAAGAAGTCTTCAGAATGTAATTCAACTATTTCTCCCACTTTTAACGTACTTGTATTATAAATTGGAGGAAAAAGAATAGTGAAGGTTGATGATGGAGCGTTATCTGTAGAATATTGTTTTACCTTGATATAAGTAGTATCAAGACCTATATATTGTGTTTTGCCAATATATTTAATAAAATAAGTGTCTGTCGATAAAGACGGTGAATAGGTATGATTGTGTGACTTAGACATTAAAAATAGTATTGTTTTTAATTAAACAGATAAACATTGTATTTCTTTCATTCTTTCAATTTTTTATAACTCTCTTTCGTCATTATTCCTTTACCAGCCTCTTCCTGTGAATCAGCCTCTTTATAGAAAATCCAGTGCTGTATCACATTGTCAGCATACACGGAAGTATATGCTTGTTGGAAGTTCCATCCTTTCTCAGACATGTAGTTTGCCGCATCGACCATACTGTTAAACTTGATTTCTTTGCCGTTTTCGTCTACCAGCTGTTGGTCGCTTTTCAGTCCTTTCCAAGTAGAATAGACCGGACTCTCTCCGAAATCGAAAACAATTAGAAGCCCATTGGAGAGACCTTTTGGCACTCCTTTAATCTCGCAGAAATATTTTCGTGCCTGAATTTGCATGGGAAGGATACAGAGAATCCCGATACAGAAAAGAATCAATCGTTTCATAGCTTTTGAGAATTAGATTTTACCTTGTGAAGATAAACAGATAACTTGAAAAAACAAAAGTGAGGGTAGAAGTTTTATCTCTCCGTCAAAAAAATAACGGAAATCATCAGGTTTATAGGCAATATTTCTATAATTTTACATTAATGAAATAAAGCCTTATGCAAATACCACAATCGCAAATACTTACCACCCGATGCCTTAACAGGGTATTCGATACCACCTCGGCCACCTATAAGTTCTTCTGGTTCTTGTCCATCTTGCAGATACATGCCCGCACGGAAAATTTGCATATAAACGTATGGGAAATTATGGTCCGCATGGTGGCCAATGCCTGGTATCCGATACACTATTTCCGGCTGTCATTCGGGAAAAACGATTCGTTGTTTGAGATTGTCACCGAGTTGCAGAAAGAAACGCAAATACCGATTGATGCAAGTTGTGAGGAGGTGATTGGGCAGCTTCAGGAGAAACTGGAAAATAAATCGGTAAAAAGTAAACTGCGTCGACTGACAGTGTATGTGCCATACTGTTTCTTGTATCCCTGGATGAATGCGACCCATAACAACCGGGAAATCATGTGGCGTTCGCAGAATCGGGAGAACGGATGCCTCTATTCCATCCATAAGGAGAAGGCGGATTTTTATATCGAACTCAATCCGATATGGGATGAGTACCTGCATACTCATTATCGGATTCTGATGGATTTCACTTATTGGAACTTGACACAGTTCTTGCAAGTGAGAAATCCGAATGTCCCTGCCATCTCCAGTAAGTTAATCCGACCGGAAAGCAGGAGCTCGTTGGCAAATCCGCATCGTTATTGGAATAAGGTGATACAGCTTGGGGGACCTGTACGCTGTATTTATACGGGACATGAGTTGCATGCTTTCGACTATGAACTGGACCATTTCATTCCCTGGAGTTTCGTTTCTCATGACTTGCTTTGGAATCTGATTCCTGCTGATGGAAGTATCAACTCTTCCAAAAGCAATTATTTGCCGGATTTGGATATTTACTTACCGAAATTGGCTAAATTGCAGCATCATTCTTTGAAAATCTCGATACAGGCAGGGTATCAGCCTGCAATTTTGGAAGACTTTCTGTCTTTGGGATATACCCCGAAGGAGTTTGTCAACATGAATGAGGAAGAGTTTTTAGAGGTGTATAGGCGTACGTTCGGACCGATGCACCAAATTGCCCAGAACATGGGCTTTGAGGTTTGGAAATATAAATAAAGAAAATAATTATGGGAATAAATGATTTAGCTAAAAAGTTAGATTTATTTTATCAGATAGGTAAGGAAAGAAAGGAATGTAATGCTTTGATACAATGTTTTGGAATTAAATATGCGGACATTATTATGTCTGCTGGTATTAAACCGGAAGAAATTGTAGAAAAGTCTAGCTTAAAGGGTACTACATACGCTACGGAATTACGTAAAGGTATGAAACTATCAAAATATGTATATCTAAAAGAGGAGTTTAAGTTGTAGTGTAGTATTATTGAATAGTATGGAACCTGAAAAAATAAACCATCCTTACCTGACCGCCATCAAGCGCACCAGCCTTTCTGCGCCCACCCGTTATTTGCTTCAGCACAGTCTGCTGAAGGGACGCATTCTGGACTTTGGTTGCGGGTATGGATTTGACACAGACGAATTGAAACGGCAGGGATATGACATTGTGGGGTATGACTATTATTACCGGCCTGAATATCCGGAAGGAAAGTTCGACACCATCTTGTGCAACTATGTGTTGAACGTGCTGGAACCCTACGCGCAGGCCGAAGTGATGATGAACGTGACCAATCTTCTTTCTCCCACAGGAACGGCCTTTTTTGCCGTGCGTCGTGACCTGACGGAAGAAGGATTCAGGTTGCATGCCATCTATCGCCAGTACACCTATCAATGCAATGTGCGTTTGCCTTTCCTGAGTCTGGAACGGAACACGAGCTATGAGCTTTACGAGTATCATCATTTCAACAAGTTGCCCCGGAAGGAAGGGGAGACCTGTCCTTTCTGTCGGCTGTCGCGCAAGGTGGAAATTATCTGTGAGACGGCCACTTGTGTAGCGTTCTACGATGGCTATCCGGTGTCGCCCGGGCATGCGTTGATCATTCCCAAGCGGCATGTGGCATCTTATTTTGACTTGACCCATCACGAACGGGAGGCCATGAACGTGATGCTTCAGTATGTGAAGCAGAAGGTGGACGAACGGTATCATCCGGATGGATATAATATCGGCATCAATGTGAACGAGGCAGCCGGGCAGTCGGTCTTTCACGTGCACATGCACCTGATTCCTCGCTACAAGGGAGATGTGCCCAATCCGAAAGGCGGGGTACGGGGCGTCATTCCGTCAAAGCAGAGTTACAAGGCGAAGGAAACCCTCTCTTCGCCCGTGCAGCCGGAGAAGAAGAAGGCTTATACGGTTGAGGAGAAGAGAAATGAGCATGGAAACGCTTATATTCCGTGGGAGGAAGAGGCCGATAAATTGCTTTGTCGGTTGTATGATGAAGGAAATAGCATAAGTGCGCTTGCCGAGATGTTTGAACGTACTCAGGGAGCTATCCGCAGCCGCTTGAAGAAGCTGGGGAAAATTAATTGAAAAAGATTGGTTGTTAAGAATAATTTTTATGTCTGTTCAAACAGATCTTTGATGTTGTAAAAGCCACCACTTGGTCCTTCTATAAGTAGCAGACAACCTTGATAGGAGATATTTTTCCATTTTTCATTCCTATCAAGTCGTAGGATAATAGTTGGGATTCGCTGTTGAGGAGAGTCGTAACTGAAACAGGGTTGAATATAGAGGGGACTATATGCTTGATTGTCATCATTATATAACTTCAACATTTTAGTTCCCTTTTCTTCAGATATTGTACAATGGTTGAATAACGATTTTAAATCGAGGCGCTTTTGGTCAAATCTTTCAATGAAGATGGTCTTTGAAGTAAACTCTTTTTCTAGCAAAGAAAGTATGTTTTCTTTGTAGTCTTTGGGGAAATGTGGTTCTTCATCAATTGATTCCATATTGGTTGGTATTTTAATGTGATTCAACTCAATGTTGGTTTTGGCAGGAGCTTTTAGGTGAATATTATGGAAGAAAATGTTTCTACATTGATATAGATTTATCTCACCATCTAAGAAGAAGCCTATACTATTAGCTTCATTTACTTTTATATATATAGACTTTGCAGAGGTCTTTAGCTTTTCATAATTGTAATTCTCCGCAATGCAATATATCAGTAAAGGAGGCCTATTTATTTTTGTTGAGTGATAGAGTTTTAAATGGTATGCTAAATCGTTTCCTTCAGGATATTCAGAGGAGTCATAATATTTTGCTAAGTTTATGTTTTTGTTTTCGATATGAATGTTTAATTTTTGATTCTTGAAATATTTATATAGAATCTCTATATTCTTTTTCAGGATGCTATTCAGGTACTGTAAATATAAAGATTTAAAGTCTAACTTATTAAAAGATCCAAGGTCATTTTTGATGATTTTAATCTTCTTTTCCGTTACAGAACTTTTGTATTTAGTGTTTAGCTTTTGATTAATGGTATAATATGGACACTGATAGGCATATAAGAAATAAGGTTTCTTAGGAGTATTATTTTTCTTGTATTTCATACAGAGAGGATAATCTGAGTATCCATAATTGACTTTATAATGTTGGCAAATAGAGCAGTCTTTAATATTATATCCTAAAGATTGTGCATAAAGGAGGAAGTAATTATTGTCAAAGTATTGGTCGTAAACAGAGATTTCTAAAAGAGCCTGTTTATATTGAGGCATAGTGATTTCTTTACATGTTGTTTTATAGCAATCCTCATTGAGGTATTTACCTGAACTGAAAAGGGCATATTTTTGTACAGGATACTTTATTTCTAATGGCTTGTATGCATCCTTTAATGTAATATTATATTTGTCTCCCTTCAATTCGGTGTGCATTTCGATTTCTTTTATATCGTCCTCAGAACTTACAGGGATTTCAATAATAGGAAGTTTTGAATTGATTTTTTCTTCAGAACATGGATGGGTAACACAAATCTCAATCAGGAGAGGTTTAATGGGCCTGGTACTGTTTTCTAGAAGTATATCGGCTTTGAAACTTCCTATTTGTTTCTCGATAGTACATGTGTCGTAATATGATTTTAGATTTACAACTTTTTCTTGTTGCTCACAACAAGTCTTTGCTCCCTGGGAAAATTCACATGTCTTTACAGAGGAACATATAATGTTTTTATGGAGTTTGATGATAAAAGTATCGACGCGATCAAATTTTTCTTTAATCTTGATTTTAGCTAGTTTGTGCAGATAGGTTTCATTGTTACACGAAATAGTATCATCACTGCTTTTATGAGCAAAGTGGTGTTGATTTTTATCTCCCAGTCTGGGAATAAGTTCTTTGCCACATGAGATACAATAATATTGGGTATTGCCTCTGAGCTGTTTGTTTACAGTGGAAATCTCAACTATATGGCGGTCGTTATCCCAAGCATATTTGTATTTGATGGGGTTATTCATCGATTTGATTTTTCTGCAATTTCTTATAATTTTTCTTCGTCATTATCCCTTTGCCGGCCTCTTCTTGTGAATCAGCCTCTTTATAGAAAATCCAGTGCTGTATCACATTGTCAGCATACACGGAAGTATATGCCTGTTGGAAGTTCCAGCCTTTTTCGGACATGTAGTTTGCCGCGTCGACCATACTGTTAAACTTGATTTCCTCGCCATTTTCATCTACCAGTTTTTGTTTGCTTTTTAATCCGGTCCAAGCAGAATAGACCGAACTTTCTCCGAAGTCAAAGACAATTTTTAATCCATTGGAAAGAACTTTTTCAGTTCCTTTAATCTCGCAGAAATATTTTCGTGCCTGAATTTGCATGGGAAGGAAACAGAGAATCCCGACGCAGAAAAGAATCAATCGTTTCATAGTTTTTGAGAATTAGCTTTCATTTTGTGAAGATACTCAGATTTCCTGAGAAAACAAAACTCCCCCAAAAGAGCCTTGTCCGATTTACACTTTTGTTATAACTTTACCTCTCGAAAACAGAATTACTATGACTGGAAAATGGATTTATGCAGGAGCCATCGCACTCATGGCCCTCTGTACGGAGCAGGCAGCCGCTCAGCAGGAAATAGTGCTGCACGATGTCAATGGAAAGGAAATGAAGGCCGCGCTTCGGAAAGCGTTGCCGGTGGAGGCGCCGCGGGTGCGTTATCCGGGATTCAAGCAGGAGACGCTGGTGCTGAAGAAAGGAAGCATACGGCGTGAGGGTACCCGCCCGCTGCCCTGCGACATTCTGATGGAGAGAGACGTACCCGTGAAGTTGCGCGACGGGGTAACCATTTATACCGATGTGTTCCGTCCCGTGTCGGGCAAGGCATGTCCGGCTATCCTGGCCTGGAGCCCTTACGGCAAAGAGGTGGGCGGACAGATGCTGGACGACGTGCCGATGCGTTCGGGCGTGGCCAAGTCGGCGACTTCGGGACTGGAGAAGTTCGAGGGACCGGACCCGGCTTACTGGGTGGCGCACGGATATGCGGTGGTGAATCCGGACAAGCGCGGGGCGTATATGTCGGAAGGCAACCTGCTGTACTGGGGACACGAGGATGCCCTGGACGGATGTGACCTCATCGAGTGGATTGCCTCGCAGAAATCCTGCAACTGACGGTGGGGGCGTACGAACCGGAGAATGCGACGCTGCCTTTCGGATCGGCCAAGATTACGGTGCCGGTGGAGGGATTCACCTACATGCCGGGCGAACAGCCTGCGATAAAGACGCTGGGTGGCAACGCAACTGAATGTGCGGACCCGAAGGAGGTGGTGGTTTCACCGGCTACGCACAACGTGGGCCGTCACTGCATCTACACAGGCGGTCAGTATGACAGCTTCCTCTATGTGCCGGAGATTCCGGCAAAGAAGTGACCGGCGGGTTGCAAATGAATGGAAGTGACAGGAAGGTGAAAAAAGCACTTTCCTGCCACTTGAAACAAATCTTCCAGCGAATGAAAGAACCCAGCCCAATCTGGCAGAAACGAGGGAGACAGGACAAGCTCAGGAGTAAAGAAAAAGTAATCTTTTCGTAGGTCATCTTGTAAGATGGAAATCATCTGTGAAATGGCTATCATCCGTATGGATATTTCGGTTATATTAGTTGAAGAAGAAAAAAGGGTTTGGGTATTTGCGTTTAATTCTCTAAATTCGCATAAATAGATTCCAAACCATGAACATTTTATATTACCCTGAAATTAATATACCAAGAACGGAATGGGCAGTTCGCGCTTTTTTGTATTATGATGAGGTGGCAGCGATTGTTCCATATAGATATAATATGGAGCCAGATCTTTATGAATCTTTTATGCGGGAGGCGGTTGTAAATGAACTGGTTATACCTATTGATCCAATGATGAATTTACGATATCAGGATCAGGTGCAGAAGATTTTTGAGCAATATGTTACTTTACATATGCAGAGTCTGGAACAAAGAAGAGGCTTTTTTCATCGGATGAAACATTTGAAAGCATTTAAACTTCATGAAGGTAAATTTGGTCATTCCTTGTATCACTCTTTAGAGGAACTTGGCCTGGCAGAACAGGATAAGAATGGTTGGTACAATGTAGAGCCTCATACTGCCAATGATTTGATGTATTATTTAGCTTCTGTATTGGCTAATACAATGGATTACAGATTATCTACAGACCGAATGTCGTATTCATTTTCAATTAGATACATTCATACCCTAGAATATGAAATCCGTCATCAGAACAATCGGAGAAATTGTATTTTGAAAGAACTGATGCCAGCTCCTAGAAATTACGATCTTGGAAGGATCAAACATTTTAAGGAGACACATCGTGAACTTTTAAGGACATTCAGGAATCATGTAGAAGAAATAGCTTTGGATGCCACAATCTCGCCTGAATCTGAACTTTTCTCTATAAAATTGGATCAGTTACGGCAAGAGAAAGAAGAAATTTCTGCAAGAATGAGGGAATCTCACTTGGGTGACATTATTTTTGGTAAAATTTGTGGAGTACTTTCCCCGATATGGGGGACATCCGCTTTATTGAATGCTATATATAATGCATGTCATGTAGAGCGTCCGGAGGTCAATTGTAGAGGAATGAAATACATTGTTCTCGCTGAAAGAAATCTAATGCGAAGATAATGGTTCTATTTGAAGTAAGAACAGGTGGATATGATGATAGAATAATATTTTTAGATTGAGAAACCATGACTGATTTTGATGAATATATAAGACAGAGTGAGCCGGACAGGCAGCAACGGGCGTATGCCTGGCAGACTGCCATCGGACTTCAGGCTGTAGATGGACTGAAACCTTCTGAATACCTGAAAGATATGGCACGCAGACACATCGAAGGTGAAATGACCATCGATGAAGTGCGTGAACAGATAAAGAGTTATTATCAGTCAAAAGCCAATCGTGAGCCGGATGACGAAGGAAAGCAGGAAGCCGACAAGGTTTCTGCGAATATTACGAAGATTCTGTCCACACGTACACTGGATTTTAGCACAAACGGATATATTTCATTGCACCGAAGAATTTTTGAAGGAGTCTTGAAGTTTGCTGGGAAAATCCGGGAGTATGACATCATGAAAAAAGAATGGGTCTTGAATGGGGATTCTGTCAGTTATTTGAACTGGGAAGATTTACGCAGGGCCATAGACTATGACTTAGAGCAGGAACGTAATTTTAGTTATGCAGGACTTTCCGCGGATGAGATTGTGGCCCATATTGCACGGTTCGTTTCGGGTTTGTGGCAGATTCATGCGTTTGGAGAAGGGAACACACGTACAACGGCTGTTTTCACTATTTTATATTTACGCTCTATTGGTTTTGAGGTGAGCAATAATCTGTTTGCCGATCATTCGTGGTATTTCCGTAATGCGTTGGTGAGAGCGAATTATAAGAATGCACAGAAGGGAATAGATTATACTCCCGTATACTTGGAACGTTTCTTCCGGAATCTGCTGTTGGGAGACCAATGGGATTTGCGCAATCGTTATCTTCACGTAACTCCTTCCAGCGAATGGAAGAACCAGCCTAATCTGGCAGAAACTAGGGAGACAGGACAAGCTCAGGACAAGCTCGGGGCAAGTTCAGGACAAGTTCAGGACAAGGTGCATACGGATAATCCGGATATAGAGCGTCTGGTAGCAGTAATTGGGAAGGAACAGATGTCTGTAAAGATGATGATGGAGAAATTGCAGCTGAAGGGGAGGGATAATTTTCTCCGTCTGTACCTTTTCCCTGCTTTGGAAGAGGGATTTGTCACTTTGCTGTATCCCGACAAGCCACGTCATCCCCGTCAGAAGTATCTTTTGACAGTAAAGGGACTGGCTTTGCTCTCGGAGTTGTAATTTTATTCTGTGTAAATTTTGTCGTTTATTTTCCTATTGATCATTACTCAGTTGGGATATTGGCTTGGTTAAGTGGGAAGTTCCTTTCCACCCACCTTCCAATATTCTTCCGGGCGACTTCCGGACGGATGGCTTCTTCAAGAGGCATGCCGTCGGGCGTGAGGCTGTCCACGCGACTGAATCCGGCCTGGAGCAGCGGTTCGGCATCGAGGGCTTGTCCGGCCACCAGCCAGGTGGGGACGCGATGGGCTTGTGCGCGGCGCATCACCCGTTCCGGTAACTTGCCCATGAGGGTCTGACGGTCGGCACGGCCTTCGCCGGTGAGGACCAGGTCGGTGTGGGGAAGGAGGGCATCGAAATCGCAGAGGTCGAGCAGGAGGTCGGCACCCGATTGCGTGGTGGCCTGAAGGTATTGCAGGAAAGCGTACCCCAGTCCTCCGGCGGCTCCGGCACCCGGCTGGGAGGAAGCGTCTCTGCCCATGCGACGGGCTGATTCTTCAGTAAACTGACGGGCACGGCGGTCCAGCTCTTCCACCATCTCCGGAGTGGCTCCCTTCTGCGGGGCAAACACGTGAGCCGCTCCTTCCGGTCCGTAGAGCGGGTTGCGTACGTCACTGGCCAGGATGAAGCGGCATCCGGAGAGTGCCCCGTGCAGTACCTCTTCTATCGTTCCGCCCGGCGCCAGAGAGTCGGTCAGCCCTTGAAGCATTCCTCTTCCGGCATCGCTCGTGCCGCTTCCGCCCAGTCCGATGATAAAGCGGCGGCATCCGTGGCGTGCGGCGTGAGCTACGAGTTCACCCACTCCGTAGGTAGTGGCCACCAGTGGGTCGCGTTCTTCGGCGGTCATCCGGGTCAGTCCGCAGGCTTGTGCGGTTTCAATGACGGCGGTTCCGTCGGGCGCAAGGCCGTAGCGGGCGGTGACGGGGCGCATCAGCGGGTCGTGTACTTCTACTTCTTGTATTTCTCCATGCAGGGCGGCGATAAAGGCTTGCAGCATACCTTCGCCTCCGTCGGACATCGGGAGGGCACGTACTTCTGCATCGCGGGCAGTCAGGGCCTGCGAGAAAGCGGCTTCCACCTCTTCCGAAGAGAGGCAGCCTTTGAAAGAATCGAGGGCAAGTAAGATTCGCATAGGTTTGTAGTTCAGTGTAGCGATACTGATTGCAAAATTACGTTTCTTCTGCTTACTGCCCAAATAAATTGTCACCTAAGCCTGCATGGTAGGGCCTTGTCATGGATTTTCAGGACGGGAGAAGCAGAATATAAACGACGCTGAAATGATAATATATGTAAAAATTGAAAAGTAAAGTGGGCTGCAACGTTGTTTTTTGTTTTTTTATGTATATATTTGGGTGAAAGACATATTAATTTTTTTTAATCTATTTATTACTATGAATGCACAAAGAATTACACTCCAGGGAGTGTTGTCCGAAGGAATTGCTATCGGAATCAAAAATTTAGCTTCTTTATTGGTGGCCAGTGTCTTGTGGCTTGTGACCATTTGGATTCCGTATCTGAATGTGGGTACGACCATTGCCATGAGTACGATTCCCATTGAACTCAGCAAGGGAAAAGTCATTTCTCCTTTATTTATTTTCGATGCGAAGTACAGACGCTACATGGGGGAATATTTCACCCTGAAGGGAATGATGTGGATGGCCATTTTCCCAGCTTCGCTTTTCGTCATTATTCCGGGCATGATTATCTCATTGGGATGGTCGCTGGCTTTGTTTATCCTGCTTGACAAAGGGGTGGCTCCGGGAGAAGCGATGATTCGCAGCAACCGGGCGACATACGGTTATAAGTGGACTATCTTTGGGGTAGGATTTGTATTGAATGTCTTGTTCCTCATTCTGGCGTTGATTCTGTTCAAGATTCCGCATATCGGCATTCTGCTGGTTTTCATTCTGGTTGTCGTGCTGATGGTGGCCCGGTTGGGATGCAATGCTGTCATCTATCGCAACCTGGTGGAGGGAGAGGAGGAAGAATCCGTTGCATAAGTAGCTGAACTTCTTATCTTGATTTATATATCCGGAAGGAGGCGGGCGGAACATATTCGCACGTGCTTCTTCCGGTTTTTTTGTTTTCAGAGGTTGGACGGCGACTGGGCTTTCCACAGTTCCTCGATGAGCGGCACATAATACATCCGTACTTCTTCTGCCGTGGGCGTGTGCTGTCCGGGGAAGTGGAAGGCGTGGGTGTAGTGCGTGAGGAAGAGCGGTTCGTAGTGCGCCAGGTGGTCGTTCTCCCCGAAAAGGCCCCAGATGCGTTCGCGGCCCTCCGGTGTGCAATGGTCCCACTGGTGGCGCTGTACCTCGGCAAACTCGTCTATCAGCGCCTGGTCGATGACGAAATGCGCACGGCCGTCTGCCCGTGGGGATTTGTACGCGTGGGGACCGAGGCGTTCGGCCAGAAAACGGGTCATCTCGAAATACGGGTTGCCGAGCAGGGCCGGGAGACCGCTTTCGGAAGCCACGATTTGCGCCAGAAACGCCCCGTTGCTGTTGCCTACCAGCAGGTCGGGCTGCTCCTGTTCGCACAGCCGGCGGATAAAGGCGAGGGCCTCCTGCGGATGCAGCGGCAGGTCGGGTGTCAGGACGAGGGCCTTTCCCGCCATACATTCCTTCAGTGCCTGGGCGGGGATGCAAGCCCCCGAGGCAAAGAACCCGTGCAGAAAAATGAGTTTCCGTGCTTCCATCTCAACAACCGCTTCCATCCAAGTTACAAGTGGCGCCTTCTTCAATGGGGTGTGAATGCAGGCCCGCATCTTCCGGGCAGAGGGTCACGGTGCCGTCTTCCAGCACGAAGCAGGGGATGCCCGCCGCACCGATGCGCTTGGCTTCGTCGAATGCGGGCGAGTGGTCGCGGAGCTTGAGGAAAGCCTTGAGGTTCTTCACGTGCTGTCCGATGTCGATGATTTCGTATCGGTCGTTGCCTTTCACTTGTGCTTCCACGTAGGTGCAGTCGGGACAGGTGTCCATTCCATAAATCTTGATCATGATGGTATCGTTTTTAGGTAAATTGTTTTATCCATTTCATCAGTACGGCCACGGCATAGCGCTGTTCTTCGGGCGTGAGAGGACGGCCCGCCGGAATATGGTGCCACTTGGCGAAGCATCCCCGGCAACAGCAGCCCGTGGCATGCTGGGCGATGAAGACCGGATGCCCCCGCATGGGCGTCTGTTTTCCGTCGTTCGGGATGACAGCCGGAGCCAGCCGCTTGCGTACGAAATCGGCGGCATGTTGCCGGATGGTATCCATTCCTTTCTCGCGGATGTAGGCGATGTCGGCCGGTTTCAAGCGGAACCGGCTTCGGAACGGGGAGTGGGAAAGCCGTTCAAAAAGGTCGGTGAGGTCGTATTCCGGCGTCGGCTGCGCGGCGGCAGGTGCTTCCGGAGTTTTCCCCTCGTCAAACAAATCTGGAAAAAGACTGTTCATTTGTATGCTTGCTTTGAATTCGTGGGGTAAAGATACGCATTTTCCTGTTTCGTGTGATGAAAAACTGCGGTGCAAGTGAATACCCGAAGGGGATAATCCGTATCTTTGCGCGACTTTTTAAGGTAAGAAGAAGACAATGGATGCAATCGTGACGCAGATGATTATCCTGTTCATTCTGGTAATCGTCGGTTATTATTTGAGCAAGAAGAAAATGATGGATGCGGATTTCGACCGCAAGCTTTCGGGACTGGTCATCAACGTGACATGCCCCAGTCTGATACTTTCGTCGGTGATGGGCGACACGCTCCCGGACAAGGGGCTGATTCTGCCGCTGCTCGTGGTGGGATTCGCTACCTATGTGGTACTGATTGGACTGGCTTTCCTGCTTCCGCGTTACCTGCCCGTCAAGGTGGCCGACCGTGGCATTTACAGTTTCATGCTGGCTTTCGGCAACGTGGGCTTCATCGGCTATCCCATCGTGGCCTCCATCTTCGGTGCCAGTGCGGTGTTCTACGCCAGCATCCTCAACTTCCCCAGTACGCTGCTGATTTTCGTGTTCGGCACCCTCTTCATCTCGGGCGGCGAGGGCAAGATGCGCTTCGACTGGCGCACGCTCTATTGTCCGGCGATGATTGCCTCGTACCTCTCTATCCTGATTGTGGTGACGGGATGGGTGCCTCCCCGCGTCATCAGTACCCCGTTCGTGCTGCTGGGTAATGTCACCGTACCTGCCGCCCTGCTCATCATCGGCTCCTCCATCGCCCAGGTGCCTATCCGCCGGATGTTCGGCAACACGGCCATCTACCTGATGGCAGCCCTGCGTCTGCTGCTCGTTCCCTTGCTGATTCTCTACCTTTCCCGCCTCTGTCAGGTGGACGAGACCATCGCCAATATCAACGTGGTGCTGGCCGCCATGCCCGTGGCTTCGTACGGCACCCTGTTCTGCATCCAGTACCAGAAGGGGGAGGTCATCATGGCCGAGGGCACCTTCCTCACCACCTTGCTCTCCGTGTTGAGTATCCCGCTGCTGACGATGTTCCTGTAAAGAGAAATTCTTTATATATACCGGATTTTATTAGCTAGTTGAATTTATTTCCTTACTTTTGTATAATAATAAATTTTTAAACTGAATTCAACGATGCTAGATCACATTCACAGACATATTGAGGATGGAACTCTCTCCTTTATTGTAGGGGCTGGTTTCAGTACAAATATTTCTACTAAATTCCCTTTGTGGGGAGATTTGCTCAAGCCCTTAGTCGGAGAGTTGTATCCTGCGTGTGCAGGCGGGAAGAAAGAATTGCAGGAACGGGAGGTTCAAAGAATTATTGCCGAAAAAGGGTATCTTGAAATCGCTTCGGAATACGTACGCCGCAAAGGCTACCATGAGGCGATGGATTTGTATATCGAGAAGCGGATGCCCCATCTTAAGTCATCCGGCAACGGAGAATATGGCCTGTTTCTGGGTGACAACCTGATTGACGACAAGCTTTATTTGGGATGTCATAAGAAGTTGCTGGGATTAGGCGTGAAACACATCTTTACGTTCAACTATGACAATGCATTGGATATCCTGGCAGGTGTGGATGTGGCGGAAGAATGGTCGCAGAAGCAAGAAAAGGCGGTGCAGGAAGTGAATCGATATAAATTCCTCCTGGAGCAATACAAGGGCTTGTATTGTGAATTTGAACGGAAGCTGGAGGCGGGATGCACTACAGAATTGGCTTCCGTCTGTCGCTCGATAGAGTCGTTGATAGCGGATTGCGGGCTGGCATTGGTTCCGTTTAAAAAAGATGAGTGGGATGATGCCGGCAGACTGTATCAGCAGAATCTAAAGGTGATTGAGCAGGAAATTGTCCGGCAAGAAAGTCTGGTTGGCTTTTATAAGGAGCGTCGTGCGGATACTTATCAGCTGATTACAGATTCTTACCAGATTTCATTGACGGAAGGCGGAAAGAATATTTATAAGCTGCATGGAAATCTGCGTACAGGCTCCCATGTGCCGTATGGGTTTGACGGGGATAGACACATGCAGTATGTCATTACGGCAGAAGATTATCGCGATTATCCGCGGAAACATGAGGCATTCGTCAACTTGATGAGAATCTCGTTGCTCAAAGGAGCCTTTTGCCTGATAGGCTTCTCGGGCGATGACCCCAACTTTATGGCATGGATAGACTGGGTGAAAGACATCCTTGACAAGGGGGCATTGCCTTCAGCCGGTCGTGCACGTTCCATTTATTTCATCCATTCCGGAGCTGCGCCGCTTGGCGAGGATAAGCAGTTGCTCCTTCAGAATCACTACATAGAGATTGTGAACTTGTTTGAGTTCTTCCCGGACGCCACGTCTAACCAGGAACGGGTGGATGCCTTCTTGGAATATATGAGTCGGGATAAAGAACGGTACGAACGATATGAGGAGAACTGGAAGTCAATGCCCGTAAAATTGGATGACATTCTTCGGGCAGACGATGATTTTGTGAAAAAAGTCGAGGAGACTTACAGGCTGTCGGCATACAATCGGATTCCTGAGCAACAGGGAATCAGTCATTATCACCGTCTTCATGTACTTTCGCATGTGGATGAATTATTGGAGGGTCAGATGGATTTGCCCTTGTGTGCAAAACTGATATATGCTGCGATAAGAGGGGAATCGATTCCCGTGGATTCCGTCTTGTCGATTAAGCAGACAGGCCTGATGGCAAGACAGGGAGCGGAACTGAAAGAACAGTATCATCTGCTGGCTTTACGGGCACGGTGTATGGGGGGCCGGTTAT
>ENA-OOYV01001171-OOYV01001171.1-human-gut-metagenome-genome-assembly--contig:-NODE-1171-length-16246-cov-2.285529_pt1 | contig 16246 bp, 10 predicted proteins | sample MGYA00241704_ERZ501380 | MGnify/ENA primary metagenome ERZ501380 (study PRJEB25962, sample SAMEA2042984) | human gut metagenome | biome: human gut; feature: human-associated habitat; material: faeces...
AATATGAAAAAAGAAAAACATCACTCTTATAGTTAGTTAAAATATCGCAATAATCAAAAGGATGTATTTATATAATATATATATTTGTCATATATCATTAATCCATATACACTTCATTTATACAGAAGAATAATCAGACAACAATAAAATTCTCAATATTAATACTATGATTAAAAAAAAAGATGGATTCAGCGGTGAGAGGGCAATAGTCCTTCCACAATTTATTGTGCATGAAATGGAAGAAAATCCTATATCAGCTTGCTTGCATATTACAGATATAGGTTATTACCCTAAAGCCAAGTTTCATTTCATCGAACGGAAAGAATCCATTTCACAATATGTATTTATCTATTGTTATGAAGGAACCGGATGGTATCAGCTAAATGGCAAAAAGTACATCGTAAATGCCAATGAATATTTCATTCTACCTGCCGGAACACCCCACTCTTATGGGTCAGCAGATGATTCTCCATGGACCATCTATTGGATTCATTTCAAAGGAAAGCTTGCCCCTTATTTTTCCATACAAAGCTCATATCCAATGGAGATAAAACCAGGAATACATTCACGAATAAACAACCGGATAGATATGTTTGAAGAGATTCTGCATACTCTGGAAATGGGTTATAGTCATGAGAACCTATTGTACGCTTGCTCCATTTTTCACCACTATCTTGGCACATTAAGATATCTTCAACAATATAGGGAAGCGATTCAGCAAGATTCAAATACTACAGACATAATCACTGAAACGATACACTATATGAAAGAAAATATCGAAAGGAAACTCACTCTAAAAGAAATCGCCAAACATACAGGATATTCTATTTCCTATTTTTCTGCACTATTCAGCCAACGGACCGGATATGCCCCTTTAGTGTATTTCAACATGCTTAAGATACAACAAGCCTGCTCATTATTGGATTTTACTAATATAAAAATCAACCAGGTTTGTTACAAAATAGGTATTGAAGACCCCTATTATTTTTCACGGTTATTCAATAAGATAATGGGAATGCCTCCTAAAGAATATAAAAAACTAAAAAAAGGATAACACTATTGTACTGGCATAACCAGTATAATAGGTTATTGTCCATTATACTAGTTTGATATTTTCACTATTACCAAAAAAATCCTACAAATAATATAGGTTTCATTAAAAAGATTAATGCAATCCTTATTAGTTTATATCCATTCTTTGAATTCATGCTTACAAAAAAGGAAAATATGAATACAAACAGTTGATATATGGATAGTCCTCTTGCATTTTAAGCCACTAACTTTGTGTGCAAATATCAAGTGACTATTATGAAAAGACAACTGTTCACATTTTCCTTTCTGTGTCTGCTTGCACTAGGTACAAGAGCACAAAATACCCTAACCTTGGAGGACTGCCTCAAAATAGGTATCGAAAACAACTTGTCCTTGCAAAGCAAACGGAAGGAAATACAAAAAGGGAAATACGGCATCTCTGAGAATCGAGCCAAACTACTGCCCCAAATCAATGGTTTTGCCAACTATAACGACAATATCGATCCACCCGTCTCCGTTACCGACGGTTCAGCGTATGGCAATCCCTACAATGTAACCCAAACCTTGCAATACAACGCCAACTTTGGATTACAGTTGCAGATACCACTTTATAACCAGACACTCTACACCACTCTATCCATAGCCAAAACCATGGATGAGATGAATCGCCTTTCTTATGGAAAGGCAAGAGAAGACCTCATCCTTCAAATTAGTCAAATGTACTACCTAGGACAGGTTACAGCTGAACAGATTATTTTGATAAAAGCCAACATCACTCGCCTGGAAGAGTTGAGAGATATCACTCAAGCCTTCTATGACAACGGCATGGCTATGGAAGTAGATGTGAAACGCGTCAACATCAACTTGGAGAACCTCAAGGTGCAGCACGACAACGCACAAGCCATGATGGAACAGCAACTGAATCTACTTAAATACATTATCGACTATCCGGCGGAAGAAAGAATAGCACTGGTACCAGTGAATACAGAAACGATTACGCCCGTAGCACTCACCGGGCTATCCGAAACACTATATGAACTCCAGCTGTTGCAATCACAAAAACAACTTGCTGAACAGCAAAAAACAATAATCAGCAACGGTTACATCCCCTCCTTGAACCTGACAGGAAGCTGGATGTTTTCCGCCTATACAGACAAAGCTTACCATTGGTTCCATTCCGGCCCTTCCAACCATTGGTATCGCTCCTATGGAGTGGGCCTCTCCTTACGCATTCCCATTTTCGACGGACTGGACAAACGCTACAAGATGCGTAAGGCAACCATCGACATAGAGAACATCAAGCTCGCCCAAGAGAATACCAGAAAGAATCTTCAGACACAATATCTGAATGCTACCAATGACCTGATGAACAGTCAGCGTAACTTTAAGAAGCAGAAAGACAATTATCTACTTGCTGAAGATGTATATACCGTTACTATGGACCGTTATCGGGAAGGAATCGCCTCAATGACCGAAGTATTGCAGGACGAAATGCGGATGAGCGAAGCCCAAAACAACTATATCAGTGCCCACTACAATTACCGGATAACCAATCTGACTTTGCTGAAGCTGACGGGACAGCTGGAGACGTTGAGCCCCTCAATTCCTTAAAGAGGAAGATGAATAGAGTCCGTATTCAAGGACGGATATATATATAATAATGAGTAAACAATATAATATAGAAGATATGGAAACAAAAGAGAACAATAACACCGCAAGTACCCATCAAGAGAAAGCACGGAAATTGAAGAAGCTTCGCCGTTGGCAAATCGTTGTCAGCCTATTAGGAATAGCTATCCTTATCTGGGGAATAATTCAAGTGACCTGCCTCTTTTTGAACTACAAACGGACGGAAACCAGTAATGATGCACAGATTGAACAATACATATCTCCCGTCAATCTGCGCGCATCAGGATATATCAAGAAAATTTGTTTCACAGAACACCAAGAAGTACACAAAGGAGATACCTTACTTATATTGGACGACCGGGAATATAAAATCAGAGTCATGGAAGCTGAAGCTGCACTCAAGGATGCACAAGCCGGCGCCACAGTCATTGGTGCTACACTACAAACCACGCAAACTACAGCCTCTGTCTACGACGCCTCCATAGCAGAGATAGAAATCCGCCTTACCAAGCTGGAGAAAGACCGCCAGCGATACCAGAACTTGGTGAAGAGAAACGCTGCCACCCCCATTCAATTGGAACAGATAGAAACCGAATATGCAGCTACCCACAAGAAGTTGGAAGCTGTGAAACGGCAACAGAAAGCTGCCTTGTCGGGTGTGAACGAAGTGTCACATCGCCGTGAAAATACCGAAGCTGCCATACAACGGGCAACAGCCGCACTCGAAATGGCACGGCTGAACCTCTCCTACACCGTAGTAGTAGCTCCTTGTGATGGGAAATTGGGACGGCGTACTCTTGAAGAAGGACAATTCATTACTGCTGGACAAACCATCACCTACATTCTGCCTGACACACAAAAGTGGATTATAGCCAACTACAAGGAAACCCAGATTGAGAATCTGCACTTGGGACAAGAAGTAGTCATTACCGTCGATGCCATCAGCGACAAAGAATTCAAAGGAAAAATCACTGCCATCTCCGGAGCCACCGGCTCCAAATATTCCCTAGTGCCCACGGATAATTCTGCCGGTAACTTCGTGAAGATACAACAACGCATCCCAGTCCGCATCGACTTTACCGATTTGTCTAAAGAAGACAACAGTAGCCTTGCCGCCGGTATGATGGTAATAGTCAAAGCGAAAACAAAAAAATAGGGATTAAGGATTAGAGGTTAGGGATTAAGGCAACCAACTCCTTAATCCTTACCCCCTAATCCTTAATCTTTAACCCTTAATCCCTAACCCCTTAACCCTTATCCCCATGCCCTCATACCCCAAGAACTATCCTTTCTACAACTGGGTACCCAAACCGGTAGGTATCATCATCCTATTCGTATTCTTTTTGCCGATACTGACTGTAGGCGGTACCTACTCGGTGGCAAGCACCGAAATGATGAGCGAACTCGGCATCATTTCCGAGCATATCCAGTTTGCCAACTTCGCCACTTCCATTGGCATGGCAGCATTCTGCCCTTTTCTGTATAGGCTGGTAGTCATACGCCGGCAGAAAATGATGTGCCTGGCAGGATTCTCCCTGATGTACATCTTCAGCTATATCTGTGCCAAGACAGACAGCGTTTTCCTGCTGGCACTATGCAGCATCTTTATGGGATTCCTACGAATGGTACTGATGATGGTCAACCTCTTCACCCTCATAAAGTATGCAGGGCATATCGAGGCGTACGACAAAATTACACCCGGCAACGAGCCCACAACTGACGAAGGCTGGGACAAGCTGGACATCGAACGGAGTGCGGCACAACCCGCCATCTACCTATTCTTCATGGTACTGGGGCAATTGGGAACCTCGCTCACCGCCTGGCTCGCTTTTGAATATGAATGGCAGTACATACACTACTTTATGATGGGGCTACTATTACTTTGCATCCTCATCACCTTCATTACTATGCCTTATCATAAATATACCACCCGCCGTTTCCCCATCAACTTCAAGCAGTTCGGCAATGCCTCCATCTTCTGCATCACACTGACCTGCATTACCTACGTGCTTACTTATGGCAAAGTGCTCGACTGGTACGATGACCCAACCATACAATGGGCCACAGTCTGCGCCATCATTGCTGGCGGCATATTTCTCTATATCGAGTCTACCCAGCGCAATCCTTACTATCAGCTCGATGTATTCAAACTGCGTACCATCCGTATGGGTTTCCTATTCTATTTTCTGTTAATGGTACTGAATTCCAGCGCCATGTTTGTCAATGTATTCACGGGCATAGGCATGAAACTGGACAACTTCCAGAATGCCACCCTGGGCAACTGGTCCATGCTGGGCTACCTCATCGGCGGTATAGCCACTATCTGGCTCAGCGTAAAAGGCGTACACTTCAAATATCTCTTTGCCGCCGGTTTCCTTCTATTGGGGCTTTCCGCCATGTTCATGTATTTCGAGGTACAAGGTGCAGGACTGTACGAACGGATGAAGTATCCGGTCATCATCCGTTCTACCGGTATGATGTTCCTCTATTCGCTGATTCCAACCTACGCCACCCAACGCATGCCTTACAAATATCTTTCTTCTTGGATATGTACCATGCTTACCGTACGCATGGTATTGGCTCCCAGCATCGGAGCCGCACTCTATACGAATGTACTGCAAGAACGCCAACAGCACTACGTCACCCGCTATGCACAGAATGTAGACATGCTGCACCCCGAAGCATCCACCTCGTTTACCCAGACCGTACAAGGTATGCAATATCAGGGAAAGAGCAAACAAGAAGCAATCAGCATGGCTGCCATATCCACCAAAGGACGCATCCAAGTGCAGGCCACCCTCTCTGCTGTAAAGGAAATGGCAGGATGGACACTCTACGCCTGCTTGTTTTGCATGATATTTGTGCTTGTCGTGCGGTATCCTAAACGAAAATTACTAACTTAGCAGACAATTTTCAGTATAACCTGTAATTTTGTCTGTTATGGATACCCAACAAGAACGTTTATCCCACTTAGACCGCGCATTGTCAAACGGAGAAAACATTTGTAGTTCAGAAGGTATGCTCTGCTCCTTTCCTGCCTCCCTGAAAAAACCTTTTATGATTAATGGAGCAGGACTGATTGTCTGCCGCCAAGGCAACTTCACCTTTTCACTTAACATGAAAGCATTCTCGGCCCAAGCTGGCGAAACAGTTTTCATCCCGGAAGATTCTCTCTTCCAAGTGTTGAGCGAATCGGAAGACCTGCAACTATTCATATTCATTTACCAGATAGAACCGATAAGGGACATCATAGGCAATTCAGTGGCAACCATGTACCTATACATGCAGCTCCGGACTGAACCATGCTACGTATGGAACACCGGAGATGAAGAAGAAGTTTTGAAATACATGTCCCTATTGGACAATACCCTGCACTTAGACAACAACACCTTTAATGGTTACGAACAAAGACTGCTTCTACTGGGACTTACATACCGCATCTGTTCCATTTACAACCGTAAACTGATGAACCTAAAAACAACGGTTGGTCACAAACATGAAATCTTTATCCGGCTGATTCAGCTGATAGATGCACACTACACGGAAGAACGCGGCGTAGAGTTTTATGCAGACAAACTCTGCTTATCACCCAAATACCTCTCTGCACTATCCAAGTCCGTCTGCGGATTCACGGTGCAGGAACTGATATTTAAATCCATCATCCGCAAAAGCATCTCACTACTCAAGAACACCCAGAAAAACATCCAGGAAATCGCCGACTTCTTCAATTTTCCCAATGCTTCTTATTTTGGAACATTCTTCAAGAAACAAACCGGCATGTCTCCGCAACAGTACCGTAAAAAATAGAAAACGTTACGCTTTCAACCGGATAACGAAGCGACTCCCCTTACCCAGCTCACTCTGGACAGCCAATGTACCGCCATGAGCTTCCACAAAGTCTTTCGAAATGGAAAGACCTAAACCACTACCTTGCACTTTAGTGCCCGGCACTCGGAAATAACGGTCAAAAATGCTCTGATGATAACGCGGGTCGATACCTTTTCCAAAGTCCTGCACATACATTTCTACAAAGTCCCCGTCATGCCTAGCGCCGATAACCACCCTCCCGTTCTCTTTGGAATAGCGGATAGCATTGCTCAATAAATTGGTGAGCACCCAAGCAATCTTTTCGCTGTCGACAAACAATTTAGGCATTTTTTCTTCCGGATACTCCACTTCTATCTGAATGCCGAATTTATCAGCTTGTACCTGATTGGCCTTGATAGCATACTCTATCAGTTCAATGGGCTTCGTTATCTTAGGCATCATCTGCAATTTACCGGCTTCCACCTGCGTCATGTTCAATAATTCCCCGGTAATCCCAAGAAGGCGATCAGCATTTTCCTTGATGCTGTTCGACAATTGCTCCTGTTCGTCGTTCAACACCCCTACCCGTTTGTCCTCCAACAACTGCAGACTCATCAGAATAGCGGATATAGGCGTTTTCAGTTCATGAGAAATAGTCGAGATAAAAGTAGTCTTGGCACTGTCCAATTCTTTGAATTCTGTAATATTTTTCAGTAAAATCACATCGCCAAGATTATGAGGTTCGTCATCATCAGCCTCTGTATTTATAATGGTAATGTAAGAAGCTTTAAAATAACTCTCCTTATTGTCTGCATAAATTTTCAACGGTTCTTTCTTTTCACCCGGAGTTACCAATTCACGAACTAAACGGCGGAGCAAATCATTCTTCAAAGAAAGCTCCTCAGCCGAACGGCGAATTACCTCTTCCCGTTTTAAATTCAGCACAGTTAAAGCCTCATTATTGATAAAGAGAATTTCCCTATTACGGTTCAAGCCAATAATAGGTTCATCAATACTATTCACAATAGCTTCTAGAAATTTCTTAGCAGAAAGTATGTCGTTCAGCGTACTGGCGCGATACTCCGTCAGTCGTTCCGCCATCCGATTAAAACCATCAGCCACTTCACGAAACTCTTCGTGTCCACTCATATCCAGACGTTTCTCATAATTATGGTTCGCTATTTCAAGAATCCCACGTGTCAGTTCTTGAATAGGTTTGCTGATGGAACGGGGAAGCCATACCAATAATATGATACTGGCAAAAATACACACCCCACCTATCACAGAAATCCAGAGCAATGCACGTTGCAATCCCGGTACAGCAGCAGGACTATCCGGCTCCGTAGCCGTCAGTATCTGTAGATTCACCACAGAAAGAGCAACCAGCAAAATAATCATTCCAGCCAACACCCCTACGCTGAGTATCAATTTTGTACGAATATTCATAATGTTCCTAAGAATTAATATTATGCAAGTATAATCAAATCTATGTTTACTTGTGCCAAATCACGCACAAATTTTCGGTATTTCAATATCATAAACAATGATTTCGGAAAAGAAAGTGACGGACTTCCCATGCAGACAGTTGTTATCTGTTTCTCCCTACAAGTATCCACAATGCTTCCCAACACATCCGACGATTGTACCTGAACAACCTCCCCCCCCAGTTCAGTCACCAATTTGAAGTGGTTCAACAAATACCTTTGATTTGCCAGACCGATACGGTCAGTACTTTCTCTGGGAGTCTGCACATAAAGGGCAACAAACGAAGTATTGTAGCGGGTTGCCAGACGTGCAGCTTTACGAATGATGCGTCGTGGTGTTTTCTCGTTGCTGCTGATACATGCCAGAAACTTCTCATGACGGACTCCCACACTGGTAACCACCTCATTCTCCACTTTCTTTTCCACCCGCAAAGCCACCTCTTTCAAAGCCAGTTCACGTAATTGGAGAATATTTTCCGTTTTAAAGAAATTGTTCAAGGCAGTAGGGACCTTTTCCGGTTTGTAAATTTTTCCAGCTTTCAAACGGGCTATCAATTCTTCCGCAGTCAAGTCAATATTCACCACCTCATCTGCCTCTTGCAAAACGCTATCGGGAATACGTTCCTTCACCTCAATACCCGAAATGCCCTGCACTTCTTCATTGACACTCTCAATGTGCTGGATGTTAACGGCGGAAATCACATTGATACCCTCATCAAGCAAATCCATCACATCCTGCCAGCGTTTCTCATTCCGACTACCTTCCACATTGGTATGTGCCAGTTCATCCACCACTACTATCTCAGGGTGTATCTGGATAATGGCATCCAAATCCATTTCTTCCAGTTCTTTCCCTTTATAGAATATCTTACGACGAGGAACAACGGGCAATCCTTCCAACATGGCATCCGTACCGGCACGCCCATGTGTCTCTATATAGCCTATCTTCACATCTACTCCGTTGTCAAGTAACTCGTGTGCTTCCTGAAGCATACGATAAGATTTACCTACACCGGCAATCATGCCGATGTAGACCTTGAACTTGCCACGCCGCGACTTTTTAATCAAATCAAGAAAATGTTGTACGCTTTCTTCCCTACTCATTTCTTCTGTTTCTTGCTTGTTTTATATATACCATATAACCCGCAACGATCATCACGACCGCCACGGGCATCCAACACTAATTCATGAGTTCTAAAGTTATATCTAAATAAATCATGGCCTTAAAGTAACGCCGAATACCAGATGTGCATCTTCCATACGAGGATTCCAAATGGCTTGTGCAAATACAGGTATTGAGAAACTGTCAGTAATCTTGACTTCCGTAATACCTTTCAGTGCCACATTGGTTACAGCAAATCCACTGTTAGGAACACCATATACTCCTACCCCAGCTTCATAAGGCAGAAATCCGCAAGTAAGGTTCAAATCTACAGACTTGACACTGAACGGATAGTTGAGTTCAACATACGAAGAATAATTCTGCCTGCCTTTGTCATCTTTGTCAGCTCCGGCAAACATAGTGTACCAAGCGATTGACAAAGGAAACTTTTCAACCGGCAATGTATAGGCTAATCCTGCTTCAAAGTGATGCGCCGTTTCGTGGCTCTTAAAATTGAAATACTTTCTTGCTCCTTGTCCGCCCCACCACAAGCTGGCAACAGAAAAAGTCAGACCTGATTCTCCAAAAACATAGGCAGCGGTCAAATCAATCTCCTTAGCCGCAGCCCCTTCTCCTGAAGAAGCTCCGTCAAAATCGGTAGAGCCCCATGCTGTCAAAGAAAAATCACCGACCCCAAAACCCAAAGTAGGCTGAAAACTTACTCCCGTCTGGTAAAAGCCGCGCCAAACATAAGAACTGACCAAATCACCTTGTATTGTAAATTCCTGAGCTTGCACTTTGCCGGTTCCCATAAAACAAGCAGCCACCATACTCGCAAAAACTAGAATTGATATTTTTAAACTTTTCATATCCAACTATTTATTTACCATTACTAATCAATCGTTGAAAGGCAGGAAGGAAGTTTCGGCTCCCCCTGTAAAATGACAGTCTTTCGCTGCCTGAACAGAAATACTTCCGCTCCTGCCCATAACACATGACAAACACAACTAAAAAATTATTTATTCTGATCGGCTTCTTCTAATGCAATGTTCAGTTCCAGCACATTGACAGTTTCCGTACCAAACACCCCCAAAAAGGGTTTGCTGATGTTCTTGTCTACAATGGCTTTCACTTCAGCCTCGTTCATGCCACGTGCCTGAGCCACACGCTTCACTTGTACATAAGCACAAGCAGGTGTGATATGTGGGTCTAGACCGGAACCACTGGCGGTTACCATTTCAGCAGGCACATCCTTGCGGCTCAGATAAGGATGATGTACCAGAAAAGTATCAATACGGGCTTCCACTTCTGCCAGGTATTCATCGTTCGTAGGACCTTTGTTACTACCACCTGAAGCATCGGCTGTATAATCACCCACAGATGGGCGTCCCCAGAAATAAATATCTTGCGTAAACATCTGGCCTACATTGGCAGCACCTACCACTTTACCATTGAGGGTTGCCACCTCTGCATTTCCCTTGTTGGGACCGGCGAACTGTGCAAATATCCACAAGACAAGGATATAGAACAGAGAGAAAAATATGCAAAATGCAATTGTTATCTTAAATGATTTCCAAAGAGTTTTCATTTTATCCAAGTTTTAAAAAAACAGACTAACTATCATATCTATCAGTTTGATGCCGACAAACGGAGCAATGACGCCACCCACACCATAAATCAACAGATTGCGACGAAGTAGCGCACTGGCACCGATCGGCTTATACTGAACACCTTTCAAAGCCAACGGAATCAAGATAGGAATGATGATAGCGTTGAATATGACAGCCGAGAGAATAGCCGTTTCAGGGCTATGCAGTCCCATAATGTTCAGAGGAGCCAACTGAGGGATGGCTACCATAAACAAAGCAGGGATAATGGCAAAGTACTTGGCAACGTCGTTCGCAATGGAGAAGGTAGTCAACGTACCGCGTGTCATCAACAACTGTTTGCCAATCTCCACAATTTCAATCAGCTTCGTCGGGTCGTTGTCAAGGTCCACCATATTACCGGCTTCTTTGGCTGCCTGCGTACCGCTGTTCATCGCCACCCCCACATTAGCTTGTGCAAGGGCGGGAGCATCGTTTGTACCGTCACCCATCATAGCCACCAGCTTACCGGCCTGCTGTTCTTTTTTGATATATTCCATCTTGTCTTCCGGCTTGGCTTCAGCAATGAAATCATCCACTCCAGCTTTCTCTGCGATGTATTTGGCTGTCAAAGGGTTGTCACCGGTCACCATCACAGTTTTCACACCCATCTTGCGAAGACGCTCAAAACGTTCCTGAATACCCGGTTTGATAATATCCTGCAACTCAATTACCCCGGTAACCTTCTGATTGACACATACCACCAGCGGAGTTCCACCGTTGCTGGTAATTACAGCAATCACCTCTTCAATCTCTTTCGGGAACTTGTTTCCGGCATTTTCCACAATCTTGCGAATAGCGTCGAATGCACCTTTACGTATCTGAGTACCATCCTGCAAATCCACACCCGAACATTTTGTTTCGGCTGTAAACTTAATCATATGAGCACCGGTAGTATTCAAATCACGCATACGATGACCGTTTTCACGTCCCAGTTCAATGATGGACTTACCCTCCGGAGTCTCGTCAGAAAGTGAGGACAACAAGCAAGCCTCTACGAACAAATTCTCGTCAACACCCGAAGCCGGATGAAACTTGGTGGCTTTACGGTTACCGATTGTAATGGTACCGGTCTTGTCAAGCAACAAGGTATCGATATCACCGGCTGTTTCTACTGCCTTACCGGATTTTGTGATTACATTAGCGCGCAAAGCACGGTCCATCCCCGCAATACCGATGGCAGAAAGCAGTCCGCCGATAGTAGTCGGTATCAAGCAGACAAACAAAGAAATGATGGCTGCAATGGAGATATAAGTTCCCGGATGGTCGATATTCGTATAGTCGGCCATAGGAATCAACGTCACACATACAATGACGAATACCAAGGTGAAACCGGCCAGAAGAATAGTCAATGCTATCTCGTTCGGAGTCTTCTGGCGAGTAGCGCCTTCTACCAAAGCAATCATCTTGTCAAGAAAGCTCTCACCCGGTTGCTGCGTCACCAGTACCTTGATTTTATCAGAAAGAACTTTTGTACCACCAGTTACGGAACTCTTGTCACCACCGGCCTCACGGATTACCGGAGCAGATTCACCGGTAATGGCACTTTCATCAATGGAAGCCAAACCTTCCACAATCTCACCGTCAGCAGGAATCGTATCTCCCGCTTCACAAATAAAATAGTCGCCTTTCTTCAAACGTGAACTGCTAACGGTATGGATCTTACCGTCAACCAGCACTTTAGCCGGAGTCTCTTCACGGGTTTTACGCAAGCTGTCAGCTTGGGCCTTACCACGCGCTTCAGCAATGGCTTCAGCAAAATTAGCAAACAGTAACGTCACAAACAAGATGATGAATACCAAGAAATTATATCCGAACGCTCCATATTCCGAAGTACCTAATGAAAGGAAACAGACAATCAGCATGACAACCGTTACGACTTCCACCGTAAACATAATCGGATTCTTTATCATCACCCGTGGATTCAGCTTCACGAATGATTGCTTCAAACTTTCCATTACTTGCTCCTTCTGAAACAGAGAAGCTGATTTATTATCTTTCATACCTATGAAATTACTTTTTACAAACTACTATTACAAACTGAAATGTTCAGCAATCGTACTCAATGCATGTGCCGGGAAGAATGACAAGGCAGCCACAATAAAGATAACGGCAAAAGTCATCACACCGAAAGTTACTGTATCCGTCTTCAGCGTACCGGCACTCTCCGGAACATATTTCTTTCCGGCCAACAGACCAGCAATGGCTACCTGACCTACGATAGGCAAGAAACGTCCTAAAATCAGCGTCCAGCCGGTAGTATAGTTCCAGAAGTAAGTATTGTCGCCCAATCCTTCGAAGCCAGAACCATTATTGGCCGCAGCCGAAGTATATTCATAAAGCTGCTCACTCAGTCCGTGGAAACTGGGATTATTCAACCAGCCGCCTTCACCTGCCACAAATTCAGGATAATGAGCGAACAAAAAGCAAGAAAGTGCCACACCGCCCAAGATGATAAGCGGATGAAGCAGTGCCACAATGGTAGCAATCTTCATTTCACGCGCCTCTACCTTCTTACCGAGGAATTCCGGAGTACGTCCCACCATCAGTCCACTGATGAATACGGCGATAATGATGAATGTATAATAGTTCATGAAACCTACACCCACACCTCCAAACCACGTATTAATCTGCATGTTCAGCATTTCCATCATACCGGAAAGAGGCATCGTTGAATCATGCATACCATTTACAGAGCCATTGGAAGTAACTGTAGTCACAATACTCCAAAGAGCAGTAGCAGCAGACCCTAAACGGACTTCCTTACCTTCCATTGCTCCATTGTCTTGGGCAATTCCCATCTCATCAATGCGCGGATTACCTCCCATCTCCTGCGAAACATTGATGCAAACACCGACAAGAAAAGCAAAAAGCATTACGCCGTAGATAGAGTAGGCCATCTTTCTGCGTCTGGTGTAAAAACCAAGTGCAAGGACCATTGCCATAGGGATAATCAGGATAGACCAGCATTCTGCAATGTCCGTCAGGTAAGTAGGATTTTCCAACGGATGTGAAGAGTTACATCCAAAGTAACCGCCACCGTTCGTACCCAATTGCTTGATAGGAACAATCGCTGCCGTAGGACCTTGTGAAACCAACTGGGTTTGTCCTTCCATCGTCTGAACTTCCAGCTTACCATCAAATCCCATCGGAGTACCTTGTAGAATGAGGATGAAGCCCACAATCAACGAAAGCGGTAATAATACACGTGTACAGCTCAAAACCAAGAACTTCCAGAAGTTACCGATAGTCTTCGTCGATTTAGCAGCCATACCCTTCATGATACCTGCCATAGCTGCCATACCGGTAGCGGCGGTAATGAATTGGAACAACATAATGACGAACAACTGTGTAAAATATGTCAGTCCGCTTTCACCGGAATAATGCTGCAAATTACAGTTCACCATAAAACTGATACATGTATTGAATGCCAGATCCGGTGTCTGGTTAGCGTTTCCATCCGGATTTAACGGCAACCACTGCTGTGTACAGAGTAGCACCATGCCCCATACAAACCAAAAGGCATTCAGAATCAGCAGGGCTTTCAAGAACTGTTTCCAGTTCATCTCTTCCTCCGGATTGACTCCGGCCACTTTATAAATCAATCTCTCGACCGGCTTCATGAAATCCGACCATGTCTTTTCGCCTTTGTAAACCTTGGCAATATACTTTCCCAGAGGATAGGATATCACAATCAGCAGAACAATCTGCAAGGCTACACCTAAAATTTCAGTGTTCATTTCTCCACTCTCCATTCATTAAAACTTTTCGGGTCTTATCAGCACATAAGTCAGATACCCGAACATTACAATACCTAATACAAATAAAGCTGTGTACATAATTCTCTCTTTTAAATCTTCTCAAACCAATCTACACATTTCCAGAAAAGCCAAAAGGCGAACAAGCCGCTCAATAGGCAAAAAATAAATGATACTGTTATTCCCATGTTTTTACCTTTTAAAATGTTACTACATATTTTTGTCTGCCGGGAATATGCCAAATATGTGCCAAAAAGAGCGCGCATGACATACATCATTAATTATCAACAAAATACAAACTACATAAGTATAAAAAGAAACAGGTTGCACCTTTTCATTTTGAAAAGGTGCAACCTGTTTTGATATGTTTTAGTCCATAGGCACTTTCTGCTTCTAAGACTGTTTCAAAAATAATCTTGCCACAGTCCTATATCGAAGGTACCTCAGTCGTATACTGAGCCCCCTATTATAGAAGGCGTTCTGAGATCTTGTATTCCTCAATCTTCCGATACAACGTCGTCAAACCTATTTTCAATAACCGGGCTGCTTCTGTCTTATTCCCCTTTGTATACTCCAGTACACGGGCAATATGCCGGCGTTCCATAGCTGAAAGTTCAAAACTGCCGGGACTTGAATCATTGGAGTGTTCATAATGGGCATTCTGAATATCAAACGGCAAATCAGCAATGTCCAGATGTCCGCTCTCGCAAACAATCATACTGCGTTCTATCACGTTACGTAATTCACGAATATTTCCCTTCCACGGTTGGGAGTCCAATGCTTCAAGAAATGCGGGAGCTATTTCAACCACCGGACGCGCCAGCTGTTCTGCAAAACTCTTTATAAAGGCCTTCGCCAACAGCCGGATATCACCTGCACGTTCGCGCAATGGCGGCAGATGTATCTGAAATACGCTTAATCTATAAAACAAATCCTCACGGAAACGTCCGGCAACAATTTCCTGGGACAAGTTGCGGTTCGTAGCGGCAATGATGCGGACATTGACACGGGTAGGTTTCGTATCACCTATCTTAATATACTCACCGGTTTCAAGAATACGCAACAACTTGGCTTGCAGTTCAAACGCCATCTCACCGATTTCATCCAAAAAAATAGTCCCATTGTTCGCTTCCTCGAACAGTCCCTTCTTATCCTTCAATGCACCGGTAAACGAACCGGCTTTATGACCGAACATTTCACTTTCCAGCAACTCCTTGCTGAACGAAGAACAGTTAACCGCTACAAAATTCTGCCGTGCACGCTTACTACTGTAATGGATGGCTTGGGCAAATACCTCCTTACCCGTGCCCGTTTCTCCAGTCAACAGTACAGGAACATCAGTTCCCGACACCTTCTGAGCTAATGAAACGGCATCCTTCAGAACTTTGGATTCTCCCAGGATAGAATCAAAAGAGTACGTCTGTCCCACCTTCTTCTCCAGTTTTTCCAACCGCACATTCATACGCGCTTTCTCTACGGCACGGCTTATCAGAGGAATAATCTTGTTATTATCGTCTCCCTTGGTGATATAGTCGAAAGCACCGTTCTTGATGGCTTGTACTCCATCGGGGATATTGCCATGCGCTGTCAGCAGAATGACTTCCACATTGGGTGCCGCCTTCTTGATAGCCAACACCAAGTCCACCCCATTTCCATCGGGCAGAAACACATCACACAAAACTACATCGGGATTTTGGAGTTCCAGTTGCTTCAGGGCAGCCCTGCAATCACCAGCCTGACAGACGTCATATCCCTCCAACTCCATCATCCGTGTCAGAAGGGTACGGA
>ENA-OOYV01001201-OOYV01001201.1-human-gut-metagenome-genome-assembly--contig:-NODE-1201-length-15919-cov-25.452219_pt1 | contig 15919 bp, 13 predicted proteins | sample MGYA00241704_ERZ501380 | MGnify/ENA primary metagenome ERZ501380 (study PRJEB25962, sample SAMEA2042984) | human gut metagenome | biome: human gut; feature: human-associated habitat; material: faeces...
AATAGACCCATTGGAAGAGTCAAGTATGCACTGGCTTAATTCCGCCAACGGGTTGCAAAAGTAAAAAAACTTTTGGTAAATTCTTTTGCAGGAAAAAATATAGGTAAAGATTTGCGACATAGTAGTTAATGTTATAGACAAATTCCTTTTTTATAATCTAATAATAATAGTAAGGGCTTCTTCTATCATTATTTTTGTCTCAAATTTTTTTAATCCATTAAACTTATTATTTCATGGAAACACTTTCATTTTCAATTAAACGTTTACTGATTTTGTTTTGTGCCATTTTGTGCACTATACCATTTTATGCAGTTAAAACCCCTGTTGATTATGTCAGCACATTAGTCGGCACACAATCGAAATTCGAATTGTCAACCGGTAATACTTATCCTGCAATAGCATTGCCATGGGGAATGAATTTTTGGACACCTCAGACGGGTAAAATGGGCGATGGGTGGACATATACTTATAACGCTGATAAAATTCGTGGATTCAAGCAGACTCATCAGCCAAGTCCGTGGATGAACGATTATGGTCAGTTTGCAGTAATGCCTGTTACCGGTGGACTTGTGTTCGACCAAGACAGGCGTGCCAGCTGGTTCTCGCACAAAGCTGAGGTTGCAAAACCATATTATTATAAGGTCTATCTTGCAGATCATGACGTGACAACAGAGATTGTCCCGACAGAGCGTGCCGCGATGTTTCGTTTTACCTATCCGGAAACAAATAATGCCTATATGGTATTGGATGCATTCGACAGGGGATCATACGTAAAAGTAATTCCAGAAAAAAACAAGATTGTAGGTTATTCCACTAAAAACAGCGGTGGTGTGCCTGAAAATTTCAAAAATTATTTCGTAATAGAATTTGACAAGCCGTTCACTTTTGTAGCCACGGCAATGGACAACAGCATATATCCTGAAGAAACCGAAGTGAAAGGTAACCACGCAGGGGCTGTAGTGGGATTTAAGACAACAAAAGGAGAAATGGTACATGTAAGGATTGCATCGTCGTTCATCAGCCACGAGCAAGCGGAACTGAACCTTAATGAACTTGACGACAAAACTTTCGACCAGCTTGTTGCGGAAGGAAAAGAAAAATGGAACAACGAATTGGGTAAGATAGATATAGATGATGATAACACAGACAACCTTCGTACGTTTTATTCATGCCTATATCGCTCTTTGCTGTTCCCACGCAGTTTTTACGAGATTGACAAAGACGGCAAAGTGATGCATTACAGCCCGTATAATGGTAAGGTGCTTCCAGGGTATATGTTTACTGATACAGGTTTTTGGGATACATTCCGTACTTTGTTCCCATTGCTTAATCTGGTATATCCTTCGATGAATGTAAAAATGCAGGAGGGGCTTGTGAATGCATACAAGGAAAGCGGTTTCTTGCCAGAATGGGCGAGCCCAGGACACAGAGATTGCATGGTAGGAAACAATTCCGCATCCGTAGTGGCAGATGCCTATATTAAAGGTTTACGAGGTTATGACATTGAGACTTTATGGAAAGCGTTGAAGCATGGTGCGAACGCACATCTGAAGGGCACTGCTTCTGGGCGTGTGGCTTATGATGCTTATAACAGTTTGGGGTATGTCCCGAACAATATTGGCATAGGACAAAGTGTGGCTCGTACTTTGGAATATGCTTATAACGATTGGGCCATTTATACTTTGGGAAAGAAGTTAGGAAAGCCTGACAGTGAAATAGGAATTTATAAAAAACGTGCTATGAATTATAAGAACGTATATCATCAAGAATATAAACTTATGGTGGGAAAGGATGATAAAGGTACGTTCAATCCGAATTTTAGGGCCGTTGACTGGAGCGGAGATTTCTGCGAGGGAAACAGTTGGCATTGGAGTTTCTGTGTGTTCCACGACCCTCAGGGACTTATCGACTTAATGGGTGGTAAAAGAGAATTCAATACTATGATGGATTCAGTGTTTGTTATCCCAAGCAGGTTAGGACTGGAGAGCAGGGGCATTATCCACGAGATGCGCGAAATGCAAGTAATGAATATGGGACAATATGCCCATGGTAATCAGCCAATCCAGCATATGGTATATTTATATAATTACTCAGGCGAACCATGGAAGGCACAATATTGGATACGCGAAATAATGAATAAATTGTATTCGGCCGCACCCGATGGATATTGCGGAGATGAAGACAATGGCCAGACTTCTGCATGGTATGTATTTTCAGCGTTGGGTTTTTATACAGTTTGTCCCGGAACAGATGAATACATAATTGGCAGTCCGATTTTCAAATCTGCAAAATTGCACTTGGAAAACGGCAATACAATTGTCTTAAAATTGGACAATACTGGAAACGATTATCGTTATGTAAACGATATGAAAGTAAACGGAAAGTTATATTCACGTAATTACCTTACTCATGACCAATTAATCGATGGCGCTAACATACAGTTCAGAATGAGCAAGACACCCAATAAAAAGCGTGGCATCTCCGAAAAGGATGCACCTTATTCTTTCTCTTTGGAATAAAAGTATTATTTTAGCATAGTAATAACAATTAATTAAGTATTTATGAAACTAAAAGTTTTATTGTCTGTTGTAATAATTTCAATAGTTTTTTATGCTTGTAACAATAAGAAGTGTCCTGTGTCAATCATTGCAGCATCTTATAACTTAAGGAATGCAAACCACAATGACTCAGTAAATGGTAATGGATGGGGATTGCGCTATCCCGTGATAGCGGGAATCGTGCAATATCACGACTTCGACATTTTTGGAACACAAGAGTGTTTCATTCATCAATTGGAAGACATGAAAAAGGCTTTGCCAGAATATGATTACATCGGAGTGGGACGGGACAACGGTAAGACTGAAGGAGAACATTCCGCAATTTTTTACCGTACAGACAAGTTTGAAGTGATAGACAAAGGTGACTTTTGGATGTCGGAGACCCCTGATGTACCAAGCAAAGGTTGGGATGCCGTGTTGCCGCGTATTTGCAGTTGGGGGCATTTCAAATGCAAGGACTCAGGATTTGAATTCCTTTTTTTAAATCTTCATATGGACCATATTGGGAAGAACGCTCGGGTGGAAAGCGCATTGCTTGTGCTAAAAAAGATGAAAGAAATCGGAGATGGGCTTCCAGTAATCTTGACGGGGGATTTTAATGTTGACCAAACCCATAAGTCATATGATGTACTTGTTAATAAGTGGACACTTTGTGATTCTTATGAAAAATGTGACATTCGTTATGCTACAAATGGCACGTTCAATAATTTTGATCCTAATAGTTTCACGAAAAGTCGTATAGATCATATTTTTGTGTCTCCGGATTTTCATGTCAAGAAATACGGTGTGCTGACTGATACTTATAGGACTAGTGTGAACAACGAAAACATGCAGACAAACGACTGCCCAAGTGAAATAGACATAAAAGATTGTCAGGCCCGTGTGCCGTCTGATCATTTCCCCGTCGTAGTTGAACTTGAAGTTCTACGCTGATGTAAGTGTGAAACTGCCAACTCAAAATTCAGACATATGAAAAATATACATTTAGTAACCAGCCTGCTATTTTGCTTTGCCTTTTCTGTAGGACATGCACAAGAGAAGAACTATTATCTTTCTGTTGCTGATTCCATATTGTTTAATATTTTAGAACTTTATAAGACAAACGACGGACTTCTTACTGAAACTTATCCAGTCAATCCTGAACAAAAAATAACATATTTGTCGGAAGGTATTTCTTTCGAAGGTTCACTAAAGTCTTCTTTCCTGTGGCCGTATTCTGGGATGCTGTCTGCATGTGTGTCTTTGTATAAAGTTACAGGAAACAAGAAGTATGATGAACTGATGGAACAGAAAATCTTGCCAGGACTGGAACAGTATTGGGATGACGAACGTCAGCCTCCATCTTACCAATCGTATCCGGTGAAATATGGTCAGCATGGACGTTATTATGACGACAACATTTGGATTGCATTGGATTATTGCGATTACTATGAGTTGACACATAAATGCTATTACCTAAGTAAAGCAATAGCCTTATTTCAATACATATACAGCGGATGGACTGAAGAATTGGGAGGAGGTATATTTTGGTGTGAGCAGAATAAGGCTTCCAAACATTCTTGTTCCAATGCTCCTTCATCGGTACTTTGTGTGAAACTGTATAGGCTGACAAAGGATGACAAATACCTGAAAAAGGCTAAGGAAACTTATGAATGGACAAAAAAATGGTTATGTGACCCATTGGACTTCCTTTATTGGGACTATGTAGACTTGAAAGGTGTAATAGCAAAAGAAAAGTATGCTTATAACAGCGGTCAGATGATCCAGGCAGGAGTATTACTCTATGAAGAAACAGGTGACAAAAAGTATCTGGAAGATGCACAACGTACTGCTGCAAATACGGATGCCTTTTTCCGCACAAAGGCAGATAAGAAAAAACCGACATTAAAAGTTCATAAGGATATGTCGTGGTTTAATGTAATCTTGTTCAGAGGATTGAAGGCATTGTATGAGATAGACGGAAACAGCAAGTATGTGGATGCCATGGCAGACAATGCACAATATGCTTGGAATAACTACAGGGATGAAAACGGACTGATGGGCAGGGACTGGTCTGGGCATAACAATGAACGATATAAGTGGTTACTTGACAATGCTTGCCTTGTGGAATTATTTGCGGGAATTTACCAACTCAAGAATTTACAAAATAAAAAACTTAAACATTAAAAAACTTAAATACCATGAATATGAATAAGACAAAGTTTTTTTGCTTTTCCATAGCTCTTTTGGGTATGGCTGACATACATGCTATGGCTGAAAATAGTTTTATTGTCAAGCAAGACAATATAAAGGTGTACCAGTATCATACCAACCGTCCGGAACCATCCAAGCGCTTGTTTGAGTCAAAAACTGTGGAAGAACAGATTATAAGAATTAAACGATTGTTGACTAATGCGCGTTTGTCATGGATGTTTGAGAATTGTTTCCCTAATACGCTTGACACAACAGTTTATTTCGACGGCAAAGATGATACATTTGTATATACAGGTGATATTCATGCCATGTGGTTGCGTGATTCTGCTGCACAGGTATGGCCTTATGTGCAACTGGCCAACAAAGACCCTGAACTGAAAAGAATGTTGGCGGGAGTTATAAATCGTCAGTTCAAATGCATTAATATAGATTCTTATGCAAATGCTTTCAATATGAATGCGGAAGGGGGAGAATGGATGAGCGATTTGACTGACATGAAGCCTGAACTGCATGAAAGGAAATGGGAAATAGATTCATTGTGTTATCCTATACGCCTTGCCTATCATTATTGGAAGGTGACAGGCGATACAAGCGTGTTTTCCGACGAATGGCTTTCAGCAATCGCAAATATTCTAAAAACATTCAAAGAACAACAACGTAAGGATGATTCAAAGGGACCTTATCGTTTTCAACGCAAGACAGAACGAGCACTTGATACACTAACAAACGACGGATGGGGGAATCCAGTGAAACCAGTCGGGTTGATAGCCTCGGCTTTCCGTCCGTCGGATGATGCAACCACTTTCCAGTTTCTTATTCCTTCTAATTTCTTTGCTGTAACATCATTGCGCAAGGCTGCGGAAATATTGACTAAAGTGAACAAAAAAAACGAACTGTCTGACGAATGCAAATCGTTAGCTGATGAAGTGGAAAAAGCCTTGAAAAAACATGCCATATACAATCATCCAAAATACGGCAATATATATGCATTCGAGGTTGATGGTTTCGGCAACCATTTGTTGATGGATGATGCAAATGTGCCAAGTTTGCTCGCTATGCCTTATTTGGGTGACGTAGATATAGATGACCCTGTTTATCAGAATACACGAAAGTTCGTATGGAGCGAGGATAATCCCTATTTTTTTAAAGGCACGGCAGGAGAGGGTATTGGCGGACCGCATATCGGATATGACATGATTTGGCCGATGAGTATAATGATGAAAGCGTTTACAAGCCAAGATGACGAGGAAATAAAGTTCTGTATAAAAATGCTTATGGATACAGATGCCGGAACAGGATTCATGCACGAATCATTCCATAAAGATGATTCTAAAAAATTTACACGCGCATGGTTTGCATGGCAAAATACATTGTTCGGGGAATTGATTCTAAAACTAGTTAACGATGGAAAGATTGATTTGTTGAATAGCATACATTGATTTTAATACAAGACTGAAATTTAGCTTTCTTTACTGTTGATTAGCAAATTCAACTTTATATTAAACAATGTTTCAGTTACGAGTTGACAAGTGTTTTGTAAGTGACATTTTTTTATCCAATAAGAAAAGTTATATCATTTAGAAAAATTTTTATCAGTTCCATTGAAACTGAAAGTAAGCAAAGTTAAACTTAAATAAAAGATTGCCGGCTATGGCCTATCGTTATGGTCGGTCATAACTATCAAAATAATGATTAATCATATGAAACTGAGTTTATTGTTTATATTTGTTACAACTTTTATGTCATGTACTTCCAGAGAAAGGCAGTCCGAAGATGGTGTAGGAAGATTGCCAGATTGGGCTTTTGGCGGATTTGAGCGTCCGGAAAATGTAAATCCGGTTATATCACCTATAGATAATACGTGGTTTTATTGCCCGTTGACTGAAGATTCAGTAGCATGGGAGTCAAATGACACATTCAATCCGGCAGCTACGATATATGACGAAAAAATAGTCGTACTATACAGAGCTGAGGATAAGTCAGGTATTGGTATAGGGCGTCGTACTTCACGTCTTGGCTATGCAACATCTGTTGATGGAGTGACTTTTCAGCGCAGAAGTACCCCGGTTTTTTATCCGGACAACGATTTGCAAAAGAGTCTTGAATGGCCAGGAGGTTGCGAAGATCCGAGGATTGCTGTTACTGTTGACGGGTTATATGTTATGATGTACACTCAATGGAACAGGGACATTCCTCGTCTTGCGGTCGCTACTTCCAAAGATTTGGTACATTGGACAAAATATGGACCTGCTTTTGCCAAAGCTTATGACGGGAAATTTTACAATATGGCATGCAAATCAGGTTCTATACTCACTGAGTTGATTGACGGAAGACAAGTAATAAAAAAGGTAGGGGGAAAATATTTCATGTATTGGGGAGAGGAACATGTTTTTGCTGCCACTTCTGAGGATTTAGTTAATTGGACTCCAATAGTAAATATTGATGGTTCTTTGAAAAGATTGTTTTCACCTCGTGACGGATATTTTGACAGTCAACTGACAGAATGTGGACCTCCAGCCATATATACACCAAAGGGAATAGTGCTTTTATATAACGGAAAAAACCATTCAGGAAAGGGAGATAAACGTTATACGCCAAATGTTTATGCGGCAGGACAGGCTCTTTTTGACGCTAATGATCCAACTCATCTTATCAGCCGTTTGGATGAACCTTTTTTCCGACCAATGGATTCTTTCGAGAAAAGTGGACAATATGTTGATGGGACTGTATTCATTGAAGGAATGGTTTATTTTAAAGGGAAATGGTATTTGTATTATGGCTGTGCCGATTCAAAGGTTGGTGTCGCTGTTTACGACCCTAAGAATCCTTCTTTACCTGACCCATTGCCATAAACGGTATTACTTTTGCTGAGTTGGGAAGATTTAACTGCCCTCTTAAGCTTTTATACAAGCTTTCGGGGGTAGTCGTTTTTTTTGTATTAATTAGGGACATTCATTAAAAACAATAAAATTAGCCAACTAATTCATACACAAAGTGTCGCGGGTTAGTTGGCTTTTTTGTATCTTTGAGTATTCCCCCCGAAAATAAGGTTTAGCAGCCAAAACGGGGGAAATCCCCCAATAAAGATATTGCTTAAGATACAAAAAATTTCAGAAATTCACCCTACTTTGGGTTTTACAGAATTTGATATTCTGGAAAAATATCGCAAGAGCTTTAATGAGAGTGAGCTTGGCAGGCTTCATTCAGTGTTATATGTTTGATTCAAGAGAGAAAATACAGAAAAATTACAATAAAAATGGCATATGGAGTGATTATGTTTCATCATTTTCATATGCCATCATATATTATTATAGGGACATTTACTGAATATCCCTAATTATGTAGTGGACTTCAGTGCTAGTCTTGCACATCTTCAATTTTGTTCAAGGCTGCAGGCCTGTCGATAGGCTTTTCCCCGAATTTCTTGTTTGGCTTCTTGCCCATTACGAACTTCAGAGTACTGCCATTCATTATGTCATCATACGTTATATAGCTTTTGCTGTATGGTTTGCCGTTCAAGAATACTTTTTGGATATAAATGTTCTCTTTGCTGTTGTTTACAGCTTCTACTGTGAATGTTTTTCCATTGCGGACATTTATCTTTATTCCGTCAAGGCATGGACTTCCGAAAACGAAAATACCGTCTGATGGGTTGACTTGGTAAAGTCCCATTGCCGAAAAGATATACCAAGCCGACATTTGTCCGCAGTCTTCATTTCCTATGATGCCGTCAGGCTTATCCGTATAGAATTTGTCCATAATGAAACGCACCTTCTCCGCTGTTTTCCATTGTTCGCCTGCATATGCGTACAGGTATGCTGCGTGATGACTTGGCTCGTTTCCATGGGCATACTGGCCTATAAGACCCGTGATGTCGCTTGAAGCTAGTTTTCCCATACTGTCGTTATTGATGAAAAACTCATCTAACTTTTTCGTGAAAGGTTTATCTCCACCGAATAGTTCGATAAGTCCGTATGGATCATGGGGAACAAAGAAAGTGTATTGCCAGCCATTACCTTCGCAAAAGTCGCCTACCGTATGGATGGACTCTGCAGGGTCATAAGGAGTTCTCCATGAACCGTTTTCAAGCTTAGGGCGTATAAATCCGATTGATTGATCAAAGTAGTTCTTATAATACGAAGCGCGCTGTGCATATGTTGCTGCATCTTCTTTTTGTCCCATTTTGTATGCCATGGCGGCAATTCCCCAGTCGTCCACAGCATATTCCATTGCTATGGATGTGGCTTCATGGATTTTGTCGGCAGGTATGTATCCTTTGTTCATCACATAAGGTACACCTTTCTGTCTCTCGTATGTGGCAGTAGCTTTCATCGCTTTCAAAGCTTTCTCCGCGTCGAACTCATCGAATCCTTTAAGATAGGCGTCGGCTATTACAGGAACAGAACTGTAACCTGGCATTTGGTTGGTTTCACCGCTCATTAATGGCCAGATGGGGAGTTTGTCCTGTTGGTGGTAAATGGAAAGCATGGAGTTGACAACATGGTTTACCATGTCCGGTTGTATGATAGTCATTAAAGGATGTAGTGCTCGATAAGTATCCCATAGCGACAATGTAGTGTAGTTGGATTTCAGCGAATCTGTATAAATCATATCGTTTATTCCCCTGTATTCTCCGTTTACGTCGCAAAATAGTGTCGGAGCTATCATTGTATGATAATGAGCGGTGTGGAAAATGCGTTTTATTGATTCGTCTTTCGTCTCTATTGTCATTTTCGATAACTCTTTCTTCCACCTTTCCGCACTTGTTTTCACGACTTTGTCAAAGTCCCAGTGAGGTATCTCCGCTTTGAGGTTCATTGCTGCATTATTGCAGCTAACCGACGAGAGTGATACTTTTATTTTCACTTCTTTTTTATTACCGAAAGTAAGTACGCTTTTCACAGACTCCACTTTCAGCTGCTCCCATTGTTTAGGGGTATTGTCGTCATAGGCTATGAACTGTTCAATCTTGCAGTTGCTTTTCAATACGAAATAAACTTTTCTCGAAGGACTCCAACCCTTCACATATCGATATCCTTCAACGGTATAATCATCTATCTTGCGGATATAACTGTCATATGCGTTCGAGCCGTTACCTTCACGAAGGTCTATAAGTATTGAGGCTGGTTTGCCCTCAGGGTATGTATATCGGTGAAATCCTACACGGTCTGTAGTAGTTAATTCCGCTTTTATACCATATCTGTCAACTAATAGGGAGTAGTATTCAGGACGGACAATTTCGTTGTCGTGTGAGTATTTTGAGGCATAACCGCCTTGTATATCGTCTTGGTTGCCTCTTGGTGTACGTATCTCGTTCAATGGCATGATAAGGATATCGCCAAGGTCTGTGCATCCTGTGCCACTTAAATGAGTGTGTGAGAAGCCTATGAGAATGCTGTCTGAATAATGATAACCAGAACACCAATCCCATCCTTTATGGATATTACTTGGCCCGAGTTGTATCATTCCGTAAGGAACATTTGTTCCAACGAACACATGTCCGTGATAGTCAGAACCAATATATGGATCAACATACTTAAGCGCATCTTCGTTTCTGAGGCTTGCATGTTGTGCAAATCCAATTCCTGCGATAAACAATAAGCAGGAAATCAAAAAAATAGAGAACTTCAACTTCATTTTGTAACGTTTTTAAATAGTTATAATAAATGTAAATAGATTGTTTGTTCAAACAGATATTTTATAAATGTTAATTTCACAAATTTATAAAGCATATTTGTTCTTGTCAAGTTATTTTCACTTAATGGCAGATAAGTTTACTTTTTTGTCATATTAAGACATTTTATTTGCAGTGATTTAAATTTATTTCGCTATAGTTGTCAGCTGATGCTACGATAAAATCTGAAAACTAAGTGCATTAATGAAAAAAAACATCCAATGGAAAAACTTTTGTTTATGCCACTTCTTTCTTGATTCTTCCTATCTTGTATTTATGATTGAAGATATCAGAAAGAGTATCTTTTATAAACTTATTGTAAAATGACCTTATCTCACTTTCAGACTTACATACCATTTCCCCATTATTATCCACCTTTATGAAGTTTCCCATCATAACCGGACTGAAGACAGCGAAAGGTTTTATGAATGTTGGAGTCTCATCAAATACTATATAACCTCTCAGATCCTTCCTCGTCATAAACTTCCTGAAATCGCCATCGAAAACATCAACCTCTGAAGTCGGTTTATAGATAAGGAAGAAGTTTATAAGGTCAGTCCAGAATCTGACGTGAGTGATTAGGAGTATTTTCTTCTGCATTATTATTTCCGGATTGTCTTTGTACTCAGACAAAGAAATATAATGCTCATCATCACTGGAAATTATCATTACATCCTCCCTTTTCAATCCGCTGCCTGTATTAACAAGGTTATCTATTATCCAGTTATACATCTTATCCAGTTCTTCTCTGGTATCGACGCAATAAAGAATCCCCTCATTGTATTTATTCCTTATCAAAGACTTTATACTTTCCGTTTTACCACTGCCGCAACCTGATGATATTATATAACCTCCTCTATCGTCTGGCACATCAATTTCCCCAGTCTTAAGTCTCATCAAAAATCCAGGACCATTTTGGTGTGGTTCTATATTAAAAAGTTCCTTCATAATATCCTCCTTCCTCGCTCGTATCATCAATTATAACCCATTCATCCCTGTGCTTTGAGATAAGGAATTCATAGAAAGATTCCACATCCTCATCGCCAAAACAACCTAACTCAATATCACTACACTCATTCTCTATCTCATAAAATCCATCCTTTATCATATCAAGGAGTTCGGATTTCTTATATTCTCTTTTTTCTTTCATTTTCATTTCAGATTTATGGTTACAAAAAAGGGAGACAGTTAATAAGTTTCAACTATCTCCCATACTTCTATTAATTCATTATTTCAGGTTCACTCTCAGCACTATCTTTTCCTCATCAATGTCCAACCATGCCTTTTTTATCTTATCAGCCCTTAATAACTCTGCACTCCCCATATAAGCCCTAATAAACTCAGACTGTTCCATATTGTAGGTACATATTATTGGAACTTTAGGGAATTGGATTGGTAGAGAAAATCCTTCATATCCTTCTCCTGTTACCATATAAGCGTCGGCATCAATAATCTGACTTTTAGGATCGGCATGGAGAGAAGAATAATCAACTCCTCGATAGAAATACATGGCTGCGGTTTTCCCTGTGATACTAAGTTTGAATATTACCTTGTCTTTCCCGACATAACTATCAATGTCTTTCTGAACCAAGTTCTCAATTTGGTTATTACTCAGTATAGAAGTATCATAAATCTTTGACACAATAAATAGTTTCATTGTTTTCCCCCTTTAGATTTTTGTGATTTAATGTTTAGTTCTATTCCCATTTTTCCCTTCAAGAATGATATAAGTCCACGAAAAGCATCAACTCTGGCTCTCTCCTTTGGGATAATCATTAAAGCCTCCTGTAATGTAATATTAATACAGAGACCGGTTTTAAAATTTTCTCCATTCATATCACGGAGAGCTTCAATATCTTTTTTGTATTTTTCAGGTATAGTTTTATCGATAATACTACTTTTTTCGATGACATCAGGTGTAGTAACTTCTTCCTGACGATTAGAACCAAAATCTCGTTCTGACTCTAATATCCTGTTTATGTATTCTGTAAACATGTTTTGGATTTTTTATTTACAGTCATAAGGATTTTAGTAGATGAAAATGGCAAAAACGCTATTTTGGTGTATAAAAAAACGCACTAAGAAATTAATCCTAGTGCGTTGTGTCGTTTTTATGATTTTTATTCCCCTTTATATCCCATAGCCTTTATAAATTTCATAACTTTATCTTCACTCAAAACAGGATATGTTTTTTTGTTCTCTTCATCATATAAAGCTCTATTATTATTGATTATTTTATATTTGTATTTTCCGAAGACTAAATATCCGTTTATAATTTTATATTCAAGTTCTTCTGCTGCATCTTTTCCAAAATCATTACCATACCAAGCTCCAACAGCACCTCCAATAAAGCCTCCTATAATTCCGCCAGGGACAGCTCCAACACCACCAAAACACCCACCAATACTTGCGCCGATTGTTGCTCCGATTTTTGCACCAGCAGCCCCACCTGCAAATCCACCAACAGCTCCTGCTGTCTGAATTGTAGCATTGTAACCAAAATGTCCACCATCTTGAACGTAGCCTTGATAAATGTCGTACCCTGATGAAACAACTGTGATAGCTCCACTAACTCTGGCTGTTCCCTTTATTATTCCAGAATATTTTACGTTTGCAGGAGTCGTTGTTACATACTGATTACCATTAAAGATTGTTCCTGATTTATGCTTAAAATACCATTTACCATTACTTCCCACATTTACATTTTTAAATTGTTCTGCTGCAGATCCTGCTATAGTAAACGGAGCATCTAAGGCTTCAAAATAAGGAGAAAATGTAGATTTGTTATCTATGGACCATTCAGAATAAGATTGTCCTCCTGGTCTATGTGCCATTACAGAAATTGCATATCCAATTGATGATTCGGTATCCTTGCATACACCAAAAGTTGTATATCCATTTTTGACAGATAACCTATTCATGTATTTATCATACGAGAACCTGTTTTTGTTGAAATATTGTTGCAACTTAGTAAACTCAGTTTTTCCCACAGCTATTCTAAGATCTTTATTTCCATCATTTATTGTTCTCTTTTGCCCATCAACCTCATAATCTGTCAACCCCCAAAAATCAACTCTGCTTAGAGGATTATTGCTAACAAAATTATAGGATGAATAATTAGGTTTGTTTTCAGCTAATGGATCTACTGAAATCCAAAGGTTTACCCTTGGGTCATAGTATCTCGCCCCATAGTAATACAATCCCGTCTCCTCGTCGAATTCCTTCGCATTGAAAAGATAAGGTGTATTCCAAATGTTGTTGCGCTCCTCAACAAAGACCTCACCGAAAGGAACATACTCTATATGCTGCACCACCTCGCCGTCCAGATTGGTGATGTAGCTGCTGCTACCCAAGTGGTCGGGATGGTAGTAGAACTGCAACTTCTCGTATGCGTCCGGATCCTGGAAGTTGTTTTCCAGTGCCAGGGCATGGGCCTGCGCCGCTTCGGGAGAACCGTCGTCGCAGCAGAATTATCGTGCCAACGAGCGAAATGCAAACTTGTTTGCAGATTTCCGAGTGCAGCCGATAATGCTAAAAGCAATCCCTGTCCGTCCACATAGTTGTTGTTGTCCGTTCCGTTGTACGGCACCTCAAAGATAGCATAATTATCCTTAATTATTTGCTGTAGAGTGGAATATTTTGCTTGTTATCAGCAAAAAATGTCCGTCTCACTACCGGCATACCGGATGCGTTTCAAAACAGAAGCATAGATTCACTTCGGCCAGCTGGAACTTCTTGCCCTCAGTTTTGCCGTAGGTATAGACATTGTTCTTGGAAGCGGTTGTGTTAAGAGGTTATGTCATCTAAGTTATAACCTAAACTTAGATATATTGAAAGCAGTGGTTTTGTTACATAGGCACAGAATACAAAAATAGTGTTTTGTTGTGGTGTATTTTACCTGTTTACCTGATGAAAAATGTATAAAGTAATGTGAATTAATTAACTAATGTTTGATTGTGTTTGAGTTGTATGGGTATTTAATGCATAAGAAACACAGAATAAATAACTTAAGTATTATCGTTCAATAGCCTTAGATAGCACTGTTTGAGGGATAAATGAATTGAAGTAACTGAAAACAATCAATCTGACGACCAAGATGCTTTGTAACAAGGTAGCTTGTAGCCACAGTTACCTTTAGTTGGTTCGTTTTCCTTTAAAACGTCCTCTTTCGCAAAGCGAAACAGCGATTTATCGCTCCGCTGCGGTAGTAGCCGGCAAGTTACTTTTGAGGGGGCAAAACGAATTTTGTGCCCACAAAAGTACAACTTGCTTGGCTCTAACTGCAAGCCTAAATCGACTAAAAAAGGATAGTTTCTCCGCTTTTTTCTTCAAGTTTATACCAAGGTTTGACAGACCAAGATACTTGTTGCTCTTGTTGTTGGTATTTTTGCTCATCTGATAGTGCTGTTGTGGTAACATTGCATATTGATATGTTCAGTCTTTCATGCCGAGTACTCGATATTCAAGGGTGCAATACACTTTGTGTCCATGTTACGTAGGTTTTAGATAGCCTTGTATATGGGTTCGGTGTTCTATGGGCTGACGGTTATAAATATAAGGTTATATATAGCTCTCGGTTCTTCGGTTATAGGTATGATGGTTTATAGTGTGGAAAAGAGTAAAAGGTCAAAAAGTTCAATAAGGTCAAAGTGTCATCGTGTCATTGGGGTTATTGTGTTTTCTTTGTTTATGATGCACGTCCAAGGTAGTGTGCCTAATTTACGGGATTGTGCTTCTATGATGCTTTCGGAACGAGAGGGAAAAGAATGTACTACGAATAAGAAGGGTGTGAGTGCTGCCTTTTTTATTGGCGCTTTAATCGGTTTGAAGATTAAAAGGAAGTCTTTAATGGTATTTAATCAAGGCGATTTAAGGCGATTTAAACAGTTTCAGATGATTACCTTATAGGTAACTTTATAGGTAACTCAGCACTATCTGCTAAAACGAAAAACTCCGAAATGCTTGATAATGAAGCATTTCGGAGTTTTGCAGGTGGTGCCACCAGGAATCGAACCGGGGACACAAGGATTTTCAGTCCTTTGCTCTACCATCTGAGCTATGGCACCAATATGTCATTGCAAAAGGTTTTCCTTATTTGCGGTTGCAAAGGTAAATTAAATTTTCGGAGTATACAAATATTTGGTGAAATAAATGATAAAAAATATTTTATGTAAATTTTTTCTTTATTTGTTTGGCCGTTTCTCAGAATATGCATATCTTTGCACCGCAAATCAGAAATGACTGCAATCGGAATGTAGCGCAGTTGGTAGCGCACTACGTTCGGGACGTAGGGGTCGGGCGTTCGAGTCGCCTCATTCCGACAGAAAAAGGTTTAACTCTTCTCTCTGAGTTAAACCTTTTTTATTTCATATCGATATCATATCGGGTGTTAAGGGATCAACGTAAAAAACTGAGGGATTCGTTGATTAAGCATAAATCTTAGCCAGCCTGAACAAAAAGAAAGCCTTGTCCTTTACTCCCCTGAACTGTGAAC
>ENA-OOYV01001214-OOYV01001214.1-human-gut-metagenome-genome-assembly--contig:-NODE-1214-length-15802-cov-1.678605_pt1 | contig 15802 bp, 10 predicted proteins | sample MGYA00241704_ERZ501380 | MGnify/ENA primary metagenome ERZ501380 (study PRJEB25962, sample SAMEA2042984) | human gut metagenome | biome: human gut; feature: human-associated habitat; material: faeces...
CAACGGACGTGTAGGCGAACGTTTCTGCGTGCGTAACTCCGGTGCTATCGCCGTCGTAGAGGGAGTCGGTGACCACTGCTGCGAATATATGACCGGAGGACGCGTGGTGGTTCTCGGACGTACAGGGCGCAACTTCGCCGCCGGCATGAGCGGCGGTGTTGCTTATGTGTGGAACAAGGAAGGAGACTTCGACTACTACTGCAATATGGAGATGGTCGAACTCTCGCTGATCGAAGACAGCACGACACGCAAGGAACTGCACGAACTGATCCGCAAACATTACCATTTCACTGGCAGTCACCTCGCAAGCAAAATGCTTGACAACTGGAACAAGTATGTGGATGAATTCATACAGATCGTCCCGATCGAATATAAAAAGGTCTTGCAGGAAGAGCAGATGAAGAAGTTGCAACAAAAAATCGCTGAAATGCAGCGCGACTACTAAACGGCAGGGATACGTACCCGGCAAGTGAGGAGCGACCGTCCTTATGCGTGAGGAGTCACCGTCCTTACAAGGTCCCCCCTACCCATCCGGGCCGAATTACGAAGAAAAGAAAAGTATCAGTATAAACAATCAATTACCAACATGGGAAATCCGAAAGCATTCCTCACCATACACCGGCAAGAAGCCGGATATCGTCCCGTTCATGAACGCATCGACGACTTTAGCGAAGTAGAACAAACGCTCAACAGCAGCGACCGCCGCTGCATGGACTGCGGCGTGCCCTTCTGCCACTGGGCCTGCCCGTTAGGTAACAAACAACCCGAATGGCAAGACCTGCTCTATAAAGGCAGATGGCGCGAAGCCTTCCACGTGTTGGAGCAGACCTGCGACTTCCCGGAGTTTACCGGACGCATCTGCCCCGCTCTCTGTGAGAAAAGCTGTGTGCTGAAACTGAGCTGTGACGAGCCTGTCACGATACGCGAGAACGAAGCCTCCATCGTAGAGGCCGCTTTTCGCGAAGGATACATCCAACCGGTCCGCCCCATCCGCAACGGCAAGCGGGTAGCCGTGATCGGCAGCGGCCCGGCCGGACTGACAGCAGCCAACCAACTGAACCGCCGGGGATACGAAGTAACGGTATTCGAGAAATACGAACTCCCAGGCGGCCTGCTCCGATTCGGTATTCCGAACTTCAAATTAGGGAAGAACATCATCGACCGCCGTATCCGGCTGATGGAACAGGAAGGGATCGTCTTCAAAGTCAACACGATGGTCGGCAACGAAGTATCCGCCAAAGAGATCGCCTCGACGTTCGATGCCGTCTGTATCGCCATCGGTTCCGAAGTGCCGCGCGACCTCCCCATCGAAGGGCGTAATCTGAAAGGCGTCCATTTCGCCCTCGAACTGTTGTCACAACAGAACCGTATCCTCGAAGGCATCGTCATCCCGCCTAAAGACATCATCAACTGCAAAGGCAAGAAAATCCTCATCATCGGTGGCGGCGACACGGGAAGCGACTGCGTCGGGACAGCCAATCGCCACAAAGCCGCTAACGTGACGCAAATCGAAATCATGCCCCAGCCGCCCGTCGGACATAACCCGACAACTCCCTGGCCCCTGTACCCGCAAGTGCTGAAAACGAGCAGCAGCCACGAAGAAGGATGCATCCGCCGCTGGAACCTCGCCTCCGTCCGTTTCATCGGCGAAAAGAACACACTGAAAGGCGTCGAAGTCGAAGAGGTGGAATGGTTGCCTGCGAAAAACGGCGGACGTCCCGAAATGTGGAAAACAGGCCGTACGGAAATAATCGAAGCCGACCTCGTCTTCCTCGCGATGGGCTTCATCCACCCCGAACAGGAAGGGCTGATCAAAGAACTTTCCATCGCCGTCGACACACGCGGCAACATCGCCGTCGATCCGGGCACCAACCGGATAGCCGACACTAATATCTTCGCCTCAGGCGATGCCGTCAGCGGTGCCAGCCTCGTTGTCCGTGCCATGGCCTCCGGTCGCAAAGCAGCAGCCGCTATCGACAAATACCTGCACCCCCATAAATCATAATTCATAATTCATAAATCATAATTCCCATGTGTGGTATTACAGCAATCTTCAACATCCATAGCAGCGCCGCCGACCTTCGTCAGCAAGCCCTGAAAATGAGTAAACGTATCCGTCACCGCGGCCCGGACTGGAGCGGCATCTATCAAGGAAAAACCGCCATCCTCGCCCATGAACGCCTCTCCATCGTCGATCCTGCATCCGGCGGACAACCGCTGAGAAGCAAAGACGGCAAACTGATCCTCACCGTCAACGGCGAGATATATAACCATCGCGAACTCCGCGGACAGTTGAAAGACGAATACGAATTCCAGACCGGAAGCGACTGCGAGGTCATCCTCGCCCTCTACCGCAAATACGGCGTGGGATGCGTGGAAAAGCTGAGCGGGATCTTCGGATTCGCTCTCTACGACGAAGCGAACGACTGTTACCTGATCGCCCGCGATCCGATCGGCGTCATCCCCCTCTATATCGGCCACGACGACGAAGGGCATCTCCTTGTGTCATCCGAACTGAAAGGGCTCGAAGGCTTCGCCACCGCATACGGCCAGTTCCCTCCGGGACACTATTTCTATAGCCGTGATAAGGATTTCACCCGCTGGTATATCCGCGACTGGATGCAATATGATAACGTGAAAGATAATCCTGCCAGCGTAGAGGAACTGCACGATGCCCTCGAAGCGGCCGTACGCCGCCAACTGATGAGCGACGTGCCCTATGGCGTACTCCTTTCCGGCGGTCTGGACTCGTCCATCACCTCCGCCATAGCCAAAAAATACGCAGCCAAACGCATCGAGACCGAAGGGAAGGCAGATGCATGGTGGCCGCAGCTGCACTCCTTCGCTGTCGGTCTCAAAGGAGCGCCTGATTTAGTGGCAGCCAAGAAAGTGGCCGATTATATCGGTACTGTCCACCACGAGATCAACTACACGATCGAGGAAGGGCTCGATGCCATTCGTGACGTGATCTACTACATCGAGACATACGACGTGACGACTGTCCGCGCCTCCACTCCGATGTACCTGTTGGCTCGCGTAATCAAGTCGATGGGTATAAAGATGGTGTTGAGCGGCGAAGGGGCGGATGAGGTGTTCGGGGGTTACCTCTATTTCCACAAAGCCCCGGATGCGAAAGCATTCCACGAAGAGACCGTCCGTAAACTGAGCAAACTCTATATGTATGACTGTCTACGGGCTAACAAAAGCTTATGTGCTTGGGGTGTGGAAGGTCGCGTTCCTTTCCTCGACAAAGAGTTTCTCGATATTGCCATGCGCCTCAACCCTGAAGCCAAAATGTGTCCCGGTAGCGTGATCGAGAAGAAAATTCTCCGCGAGGCTTTCGCCGATGTGCTCCCCTCGGAAATAGCCTGGCGGCAGAAGGAACAATTCTCCGACGGCGTCGGCTACAGCTGGATCGACACGCTGAAAAAGGTGACCGCCCAAGCCGTCAGCGACACTGAAATGGCGAATGCCGCCCGGCGCTTCCCGATCAACACGCCTCAGAACAAAGAAGAATACTTCTACCGTACCATCTTCGAAGAGCATTTTCCCAGTGAAAGTGCCGCCCGCAGCGTGCCGAGCGTACCGAGCGTTGCCTGCTCCACCGCCGAAGCTCTCGCTTGGGATACCGCCTTCAAGAACATGAACGACCCCAGCGGACGGGCGGTGAAAGGGGTACATGAAGCGGCATACTGACATACCGATCTCCGTAACAAAACACACTCAAATCTGTATGTTATATAAAAAACAGAAACAAACCTCTAAACTGAAGTTTGCTTCTGTTTTTATATGACCTTCACTAATCCCGCACGCAACGGATAGGGAAATAACAAGCTCCGACTGCTGCCGCTGAGACATTATTATTAATCATATCATTGTCGCCATCCAAATATGGAAGCATCGGAATTCCCTTTGACAAGATATCGACCCAAAATAAGACAGTTCCTTCTAACTCCGTTGAATTAAACTTAGGAGTATTGGTTTTACCAAACCCTGTTGTCTGTCCCAGTGCAGGCACAGCATAAAGTGAAAGTCCACTCAAATTATCAGGAGTATTATCACCAGACTTCCACCATTGAGCAGCCACCCAATCACGACTATCTTTATTTTCCGCCACATTAGAAGCCATCATATGCCACCAGTCAAAGCCAAAAATATAATCAATATATTCCATGTCTGCATAATAATTTCCAAATACACCATGCGTAAAACTTGTCGGAATATGCCACCCTTCGGGGCAAAGACTATTATTAGTTTGTCCTTCTATATCTTGTGAAAGAATATTGTAATCTGAACCAAGATTCTGGACATATGGATCGTAATCTCCCGCCACAGCCGAAAAGTTATAATGCAAACCATATCGTTTCTTCACCTCATCGCTCTGACTTTCCACATCAAAACTATCATCTTTCTTATAATAATCATACATAGCTGCTTTCTGATACTGAGTACCTGTCGAATATTCGTTAAGATAAACAGTTTGAGACTTTTGGTCATCCGTTGCGCTCCGCTGATAAACCAAAGAAGTTCCATCCTTAAACTTTGTAGCACGCAAATTCTCTCTCATCCAATAAGACGCTCCTATCTTGACAATAGGATACTCAATACCGTCAGCATCCGAAATGGTATAGGGTTCTAACTTATACTTATCAATCCCATTTTTGCATTCCTTGACATTTTTAGATGATGTAATCATCAATTTGGAGATTTCCTCCTTCCCTCCAGTTCCCGCAATAAAAGCTGCAAGAGGTGACACATTACCATTTTCATAACTACCCCGCATTGTCCAACCAATGTTACCTCCGGCAATATTCCTACTGCCTTTAGCACCTCCTAGATATTTCGCTATATATCCATTGGCAAGGTCTACCTTGTTATCTTCACCTACAGGATAAACGGCTACGACCTGATAAGTCACGCCATTTTGCCCCGGAATACGGCCGAACCCTTCCTTACAGATCTCCGCAACCTGCTTATCGCCATCCATCACTTTCCACACGTTGGATTTATCCCAATCTATATCATTTATATCGATATAATTCTCAACTGTGACAGGCATACTGAACCGGGTTCCATCAGTCAAGATAAATTCCACATAGTCATCATAGACCTTCACATCGCTAAAGAACGAGCTACCACCGCCCCCACCGCTACCGGCAGGACCTTGTGAGCCGGGCGGACCCTGTTCTCCCGTTTCGCCACGCTCACCTGAAACTTTCGCCCACTGCTTACCTCCGTCTACAGAAAGATAAACGGCAGTATCATTCTTCTTACCCCCGCCAATCAGAATGGCATCATCCGGCAATTGGCTTCCTAATTTCAATTCAGGAGGTATACTCTGTGTATTAGCGCCGATTATATTGCCTTCAGAATCTTTCATCAGTTCGCCGTCAAGTGTCCAATACCAATTTCCATCTTCCGACTGCTTTATACCGATTAGGGGGGTATTCCCTTTTTCGCCTTTCTCGCCGTGATAGATCGTAGCCGGTTCCTGATTCTTAAAACGTATCGTATAACCGACCGTATCACTGCCTAAAACCACAGGAGTGACATCCGTGATATAGTCATTTTCGTCCATCAACTTTTGAAGAGCATCAATATTGCTACTGGCCGCAGCCTGCCAGGTTTCCAAAGCTTCGATACGGTTCTCCAATCCCGAAATCTTATTCCATAAATCTTCATCATTATAGCATCCGGTCATAAACACAGCAGAAAGAGCTAACCAAACACAAATACTCGTTTTTATCTTTTTCATTTTTCTATTATATAAAAATTCGATTAATAATACTAATCAGTCTTGACTACCGGCATCGCTGGATGCCGGTAGTCAAGACCATTCGGTGCCAGTTACCAGCACCGTTCAGTGCCGATGACCGGAACAAATTATAATTCACCCGGACGTTCTTCTTCTCCGGGAATATTTCCCACATACAAAGGATAGGGGAAGCGGTTTCGACGGGGTTCCTTCAACAACTTCTTTGAATTTGTGCTTGCCTGAGTCGCAACCTCCAAATAGTAAGCCCCCTTATTTAACTGAGGAATGATAAATGAAAAAAAAGATGGGTCGTTGCGTAGTAAAGCAGAAACCGGGACAGGGATTTCCGTTTTATCCGTATCGGACACGAAGAAGAAGCCGACCGTCTGCCCTTCAGAACCGGTTATCTTCACCCGGTTGCCTTCGCCGTTAAGACCACCGCCCGGAGTGATCCGAAGATTTTCACTGCCGGTTGCCACATCGACAACTTTCGTAATGGTCGGCAATCCTTCTTCCGTACCAGCGACAATCACACTGATGTTTTTCAAATCTTCCTTAAATTCGATACGGGGTGAACAACGTAAAGTTACATTGTTGACCGACGGATCGAATTTGGCATCCGGACCTATAAACGGACCGTCCACGCCAAGTGAATTATTCGCAAACCCGAACTCTACGGTAGAAGCATTGTAAAGTTCTATCTTAGCCTGGGCCATCAAGTCGTTATAGGCACTCTCCAACTCAGACGCCGTAAATTTACTGTTCGTTGCAGCCAGCTTGCATAAGTCTTTGACTGAACGATTTGCCTGATAAGTTACATTAAAAGAAAAGTCATCATCACGCTCCGTCAGCTTATTAGCAACTAATTTGCCGGTAATGCTACGCATTTTAGGTTCGTTTAAAGCCATAAATTTAAAATTTGATTAAGTTCGATTAGAACTATTTCCTTTTATGGCGTTTTTCAAGTAACGAAATCCATATCAACAACCAAAACACACTTTATTTTGGCAAAAAGGTTCAAACGGGTAATAAAAATTAATACAAAAACCCGTTTTGTTAGGATTTATTTTATAGATTTGCATCATTATTAACGTAGTTCTAATCGAACTATGTCTATTTTTTTGTTTCCTTTTAATTATCAATTATTATTACAAATACGAACTTCCGGCTACTTTCGTAGTACAAATGGGATTCCTGCCATTTATAAGAAATCCTCCCGCATCGGACTGAACGTGTCGATCAGAACACCAGCTTCCAAGCATATGCAACCATGCAGAATACCCGGTTTCATATATACGCCGTCACCCGGACGCACAATCTTCGTTTCACCGTCCGTCGTGAACTCGAACACACCACTCGCTACATAAGTCGTTTGCGTATGCGGATGTGTATGCGGCGTTCCGATTGCTCCTGTTTCGAACTTGACTTTGACCATCATCAGGTTGTCGTTATAACCCATAATTTGCCTAACGATACCTTCACCCGCTGATTCCCATAGCATTTCTGCCTCAAACTGAAAATTGTTACTCTCGTATTTCATGATTTTGCAATTTAATTATTACAAAAATAATCGTTTTTTCGTACATTTGATGCATTATTAAATCTATCAACATGAAAAATAGAATTTCTACTGGGGCGCTCTTCGCCATGCTTATGCTTATGGCCATGCTTCCCCGAACCGGACATTCACAAGAAATCGATCCCAACGCCTATTACGAGATCGTAAGCAGCAACAACCTGGTTCTCGACAATCAAGACAGCGAAGACGACGGGACCCAGATATTCATCAACAACCGTGTGGAGAACCGCGTGTCGCAGGTATGGCAACTGACGACTCCCGGCTATGGGGTCTATAAGATCTGCACGCCCCTCTCCGATAAATGCGTGGACAACAACAACACGAAAGAACCGGGCCCGGTTATCCAGTGGGACAACGGAGCGACCAATATGAACCAATTCTGGAAACTCACGAAGATAGGCGGAAACACCTACACGTTCACCAACATAACAAACGGGTTGAACCTCGGTATCAGTGACGACGGGCAACCAGGAAAAGCGGCTCTCCAGCTTGTCGCTGATTCGACCAGTGCCAGACAACACTGGACAAACATCAAAATTGACAAGGAGGCCCTGCGCAGTTCCAGTGACAAGGATTGGGAGAACGAAACTATCTTCGCTATCAACAAGGAGCCGGGGCATACGACTTATGTCCCCTTCCCTTCCGTGGAAAGCCTGAAAAGTTCGCCAGACTACCGCAAAGCCTGGCTTCGCCCGAACTCGCCGCGCTACCAGTTGTTGAACGGCAACTGGAAATTCAATTGGGTAAAACAGCCGTCCGAGCGTCCGGTCAATTTCTATAAACCGAACTACGATGTTTCCGGCTGGAAAGAAATTCCGGTTCCTTCCAATTGGGAAATGTACGGATACGGTACTCCTATTTATACAAACATCACGTATCCGCATCGCAACAACCCTCCTTTCATACAAGGCAAGAAAGGATACACGATTATGGACGAACCCAACCCGGTCAGCTCCTACCGCCGCGACTTCAATATTCCGGACGACTGGAAAGGAAGTGAAATCTTTATCCATTTCGACGGAGTCTACAGTGCAATGTACCTCTGGGTGAACGGAAAGAAAGTCGGGTACAGCCAGGGAGCGAATAACGACGCAGAGTTCAATATCACGAAATATGTAAAGCCGGGAAAGAACGTCCTGGCTGTCGAAGTGTACCGTTGGAGCGACGGCAGCTACCTGGAAGACCAAGATATGTTCCGCCTGAGCGGTATCCATCGCGATGTTTATCTGTTCGCGACTCCCAAGCTGCGCTTGCGCGATTACTATCTGACCGCTTCCTTCACAGGAGATGACCTGAGCAAGGCGATATTCAATGTCCGTACAAACGTGACGAACTATGGCAAAACAGTGGACGAAGCGGTTGTCGACATCACGTTGCTGGACCAAGACGGCAAACAGGTGGCCTTTATATCCGATGTTGTCAAAGACATCAGGAAAGGACAGGAAACGATCAACACGGCCAGCGTCGAAGTCAAGAACCCGCGTCTCTGGTCTGCCGAGACTCCCTACCTTTACACGGCGATACTGGAACTGAAAGACAAGACTGGCAAAACACTAGAAGCTATGTCTTCACAATTCGGTTTCCGCAAAATCGAGATCAAGAACAAGCGGGTATATATCAATAATGAGCAGGTGTTCTTCAAAGGAGCCAACCGCCATGACATCCACCCTCAGCACGGAAAAGCGGTTCCGGTCGAGTCGATGATCGAGGATATATTGCTTTTCAAGCGTTATAATCTGAACACGATCCGCACGAGCCATTATCCGAACGATGCCAAGATGTACGCATTACACGACTACTATGGCCTCTACGTGATGGACGAAGCCGATATAGAGTGTCACGGCAACCATTCGATCAGTAACAAGGAAAGCTGGTTACCCGCCTATGTAGACCGTATGGTTCGCATGGTCGAGCGTGACAAGAACCACCCGTCCGTCATCTTCTGGTCTATGGGAAACGAATCCGGTGACGGCAAAAACTTCGACACCGTATACAAGGAAGCCCGCAAACTCGATCCGCGTCCGATCCATTATGAAGGCAAAAACCGGATCGCCGACATGGATTCCCGAATGTATCCTTCCATCGAGTCGATGAAGCAACAGGACGAGGAGAAGAGCGACAAACCGTTCTTCCTTTGCGAATATGCGCATGCAATGGGTAATGCGATCGGTAACCTCGATGAATATTGGGATTATATCGAAAACCATTCCCGCCGCATGATAGGCGGTTGTATCTGGGACTGGGTGGACCAGGGTATCAACAAATATGGCGAATTGTCTGACCGTTACTACTTCGGCGGTGGCTTCGGCGACAAACCTAACGATTTTGATTTCTGCTGTAACGGTATCGTAACTCCCGACCGCCAGGTAACTCCTAAATTGATCGAAGTGAAAAAAGTGTACCAATATATCAAATTCAAACCGGTAGAGTTGAAGGCTGGTAAAGTGAAGCTGGAAAACCGCTACGATTTCCTTAATCTGAATCAGTTCGATTTACAATGGCAGTTGTTGAAAGACGGCCAAATAGTCGAATCGGGCGTATTATCTTTAGGCGATGCAGCTCCGAACAAAGACATCGAAGTGACGATTCCTTATAAAACGGCTTTGGATGCCGGCAGCGAATACTTCCTCAACCTGTCAGCCCGGTTGAAAAAAGATTGCAATTGGGCGAATGCCGGGCACGAAGTAGCCTCCGAGCAATATTCACTGACCGGAAAGATTGCAGTAGCTCCTGTCGACACAGCTTTCAACGACACACTGAAAGTCGAAGAAGAAAAAGGGCAGATCGGTTTTCGCGCTCCGGGATTCTTCATCGCTTTCAATCCAGAGACGGGCAAGATGGTTTCTTTACGCTATGCCGGTACGGATATGATCTATAATAAGGAAGGTTTCGATTTCAACTGGTTCCGTGCAATGGACAATGATAAACGGGACTATCTGCCGACCACCGTCAAAAAGCAGGCATTCGACTGGAAGCAGGCCACCGACAAAAAGTCGGTGACCATTACCACAAGCTTGGAAGCTACCGTAGGAAGCGGAACCCAAAAAGTGGTACTGCCATTCGACGTCACCTATACAGTCTATGCAAACGGTACGGTCGATATAGACGCGACTTTCAAAGCTGGCAACGACTTCAACCTGCCTCGCCTCGGCCTTCAGGTTGCTTTGAACCCGACACTCGAACAGGTGGAATGGTACGGGCGCGGCCCGATTGAAAACTATTGGGACCGCAAAAATGCAGCCTATGTCGGCCTGTACAAGAACACCGTGACTGGAATGGAAGAAGCCTACGTACGTGCCCAGTCGATGGGTAACCGCGACGATGTACGCTGGCTGACGCTAAAAAGCCTCGATAACCAAGGTATCCGAATCACATCTAAAGACCACCTGAACTTCAGCGCACTCCACTTCACCGATCCGGAACTGTGGGAACTGACTTACGGGCATGACCTCGACAATATCCGCCGTGCGGAAGTGATTCTAAATCTCGATTGCATCCAGCGTGGTATTGGAAACGGCAGTTGCGGCCCAGGCCCGCGCCCACATTATGAAATTGAAAAGAACAAAAACTATAGCTACTCGTTCCGCATCGAGAACGCGAAGTAACCTATCGGCGAATGAAGACTTAACCGCCTTGTTTCCACGCTCGACGCGGGATCGCAAAAGAACTGCCCGTTGCGATCCATTCCTTTCCCGTCCGTCTCTATGCGATCCCGCGCGGGGCGCGGGAACAGGGCGGTCCATAGCTCGCTCAACATCTCTTTGACGACGAGATGGTAATCCTTCCCGTAGGCGTAGTAGGCGATATGGGGCGCTTCGGGTGGAAGTTTCTGCTCCGGATAATAGTTCAACGCCACGGATATGACTGTCTTGGCTCCTTCCACCAATCCGGCGGGATTCAACCGGATCTCGCGGTGGTTCTCCATATAGGCCATCCCTGCATGGTTGCCCTCCTTCAGCCATCTGTCAAAAAATAAGGCCTCGCTGTCTGCGGCCGCTACTTGTGCGATCCCGCAGGCATCGAAGCCGATCTCTTTTGCTTTCTCTTTTATTTCGATAGCTGGAAGCATATTAAAACACTTTGAACTCATACCCTTGTTCCTGTAGCCATTCGATGGCCCTGGGCATCGCTTCGCGCATGTTGCGTTCGGCTTTCAGCGAGTCGTGAAAGACGATTACGGAACCGTTGCGGGTATAGTTCTTCACCACGTTGAAGACACCGTTCGGTGTCATGTGCGGACTGTAATCGCGCGTCACCACGTCCCACATGATGATCCGGTAATGCCTCCTGAGTCCTACCACCTGTGGGAAACGCATGTGTCCGTGGGGCGGACGGAACAGGTCGCTTTTTATATATTCGGCAGCCTTTTCCACATTCGCCAGATAGTTCTTGGTCCAGAAGCGGATACCTTGAATATGGTTGAAAGTGTGGTTGCCTACACGATGCCCCCTGTCCAGTACCATCTGGTAGATGTCCGGATGTTTGCGGACGTTGTCCCCGACACAGAAGAAGGTCGCCTTCACGCCATATTTGTCTAATATATCCAATACCCAAGGGGTAACCTCGGGGATCGGACCATCGTCGAAGGTGAGATATACACACTTCTTCTTTGCCGGAATCCGCCAGATTACCCCTGGAAACAGAGCCCTGTAAAACCAGGGCGGTTGTTCTATAAACATATCTATTCTCTGCGCACCGATTCGTAAGCCATACGGTAGTTGTCAAACTCTTCCTGGTATTTCTTGTTGAATTCGGGGTTGTAATGTTTGTTGATTAACAATACTTGATTCAAAACCTGCATGTCCTGTAACAGTTCTGTTTCTACGGACGCCAACTGCACCGGGTTCAAGCGGAAGTACCAGTTTATGTTACGCATCATGTTATCGGCGATGCCTGTAAATATTTCTGCCGCTTTTTCTTTCTGGCCCAGCACATAATAGAGTTCACCGGTTGAAAGAGCCGTGTAGTCGAGCGGGACATTTTCCGGCGGCAACACCTGCATACATTTGTCCAATACTTCCAAAGCCTTGTCGTTCTTGCCTTCTTTCACCAATGCTTCTGCCAACTTGTTGAACAGCATCATGCGGTAGCTCTTGCACATGCGCATTACATTTTCGTCGATGTAAACGCCTGGCTTGTCTACGCCGCCCCATTTGAATTTGTTCATCACGTTGTCGTACATTTTGTCGGTGTTGACTGCTTTGTTGGCATTTTTCGGAACGACCTGGTAAGCGAGACCGGTCTGTTCGAAGTAGCCGTCCAGGTTGACGAACTGATCCGGGCTGACCGTGATCGCGTAGTACATAGGACGTTCGAAATTGTTGGTCTGCAACATGTCGAGGATCGTCAGTTCCTGTTTACCCAGCGCATTCTTTCCGGCGAGGTTGATCATCATCTGGTCTACCATGCCGTCTGTCTTACCGCCTAAGATCTTGGCGCCGGCGACCGAGTCGACTTTGTAGTACAGTTTGTCGGCCGGGATATAATCGAGTTCCTGGTTGATACCCGGAATCTTCTTGAACTTCGGATCATCGCTACGGACAAAGTTCAAGGCCGTGTTCAGGTCGATCGAATCTTTTGTCAACGGGAATACATAAGCTGCATCGCGGGTCCCTTGTATATACTGGTCGCGTGTCCAGGTGATCGGCAGCGGAGCGGACTCGTAAGCCTGTTTCTTCATCTGGTCGATATACCAGTCTGTTTGCAGGTAGCTGGTGTTACATACGCGGACATCGGTACGGACGCCTTCTACCTCCTGGGCATACCACAAGGGGAATGTGTCGTTGTCACCATTGGTGAAGATGATGGCATTCGGCTCGCAGGATTCCAGATAGTTAGAACCGAAATCACGGCAGACATAGCGGCCTGAACGGTCGTGGTCGTCCCAGTTTTGTCCGGCCATCTGGATAGGTATGAACAAGCAAAGCACGGTTGCCACCGATCCGGCGATGACCGGATTCAGTTTGCCGTATCGCTCCAGTCCCTTTGCCAGTGCCGCGACACCGAACCCGATCCAGATACAGAACGCATAGAACGATCCGGCATACGCATAGTCTCGTTCACGCGGCTGATATGGCGTCTGATTCAGATACAGAACGATAGCCAGACCAGTCATGAAAAACAGGAAGAAAGTCACCCAGAAACTCTGGATTCCTTTTTCGCCCGAATAAGCCTGGAACAGCAAACCTAAAATACCTAACAGCAACGGCAGCATATAATAGACATTGTGCCCTTTATTATTGATAATATCGAACGGCATATCTTTCTGCGGGCCCACCAGAACTTCGTCGATAAACGGAATGCCGGTAATCCAGTTGCCGTTCAGCACCTCTCCATTTCCCTGGATGTCGTTCTGACGGCCGGAGAAGTTCCACATGAAGTAGCGCCAGTACATAAAGTTCAGCTGGTAGGAGAAGAAGAACTTCAGGTTTTCCGCGAATGTCGGTTTCATTACGCTCTTCATCTCTCCGCAATAGTTATATTTCACCGGTTGGCCTTTTACCTGCGCCCATTCCTTATAGGCCTGTACATGGCGCGGATCGGAGCTGTACATACGCGGGAACAGCATGTTCAGTTCGTCGACATATTTGTATTCCTGATCGGTGCGGGACACGAAATAACGGTCTTTCTCGTTTTTGTCCTTCTTGATCACACGGCTCCAGGTCGGTTCGCCTTCTGTCGTGACAGGTACGCAGCTTCCTCCCTGGTTTTCGCGCTGTACTTCCGAAACGTAGGTCTGCCCATAAAGAAGCGGGGTTTTACCGTACTGTTCACGTGCCAGATAGGTACGCAACGTAAAGATATCGCTCGGCGCGTTCTGGTTCATCGGCGTATCGGCCGTTGCACGGATCAGTGTCAGTGCATACGAAGAATAGCCTACAACGACTACCATCAGGCAGACCAGGATCGTATTCAGCGTCTTGATATCCACCTTCTTGCTCTTGAACAGGTACAGGCTTAATGCAGCAGTCAGAATGACCGCCAAAACATAACCGCTACCGATAAACGGAATACCGATCAATACGACCGACAGGATGAAAGCGATCTTCATGCGTGTCGGATGGATCTCGTCGCGCATGGTTTCCCAGATAGACCAGATCAACACGCCTGCCACAATGATCACATAAGCGAATACCCCGGAATTGTAAGGCATGCCTAAGACATTGACAAACAACAGTTCGAAATAGCCGCAAACCTCGACCAGCCCCTGTACGACACCATACATCATCAGCGCAACGATGGCGAAGGAAGCGAGCAAAGCAACCAATGTACCCTTCATCGTCGGGTTCGGGAATTTCTTATAGTAATATACCAGCACGATAGCCGGGATACACAGCAAGTTCAGCAAGTGGACACCGATACTCAACCCCATCAGGTAAGCGATCAGTACGATCCAACGGTCTGCATGTGGTTTGTCGGCAACAGCTTCCCACTTCAGGATTAGCCAGAAAACAACGGCTGTAAAGAGTGATGAATAGGCATACACTTCTCCTTCCACGGCACTGAACCAGAACGTATCACTGAATGTATAAGCCAGTGCTCCGACCAGACCGCTACCCATAACGGTAATCATCTGGCCTAAAGACGCTTCTTCTCCGTCTTTCACCATGATCTTGCGGGCAAGGTGAGTGATACTCCAGAAAAGGAACAAGATCGTCAGTCCGCTAAACAAGGCGGACATCGTATTTACCATCTTCGCCACTGTGGACGGATCGGATGCAAGTTGTGTGAACAGGTTGGCCGTCAACATAAAGAACGGTGCTCCGGGCGGATGCCCTACTTCCAGCTTGTAAGCTGAAGAAATGAACTCACCGCAATCCCAGAAGCTGGCAGTGGGTTCCATAGTCATCAAATAGACGGTTGAAGCGATCGCAAAAACGATCCAGCCCAACACGTTGTTGATCAATTTATACTTTCCCATACTTTGTATAAAGTGTAATAATTAATTGTCTTAATTCTGTATCCTCACACGGATAGTCGGCCGCAAAGGTAAGCATTTACGTTTAATACCAACGTCCTGATACGCTATAAATTGTGTGGAAGAGATTAGAAATATATTAAAAGAATCCGTTGAATGACAGTCTGAAATCTGTCAGTTTGCCGACATTCGGATGGTGGCAAACTGACATTTGCGGACAGGATTCCATTTAAACTACTCTGTTTACCGTCCCTTCGAGTAAGGCGTTATTATAGTTTGTGTCAACAGCCGCCTGTACCGCACCTTGTCGGCTGTAATGTTATATGCGAATCCGACCAGACTGTTGCTTGCGGATTTTTCAGCCTCTCGTTTTGACGAAAATGAACCTTGAGCCATTTACTTATTCCAAGAAATGGATCGGTATTACATTTTTTAGGCTACCTTTGACCGTTGCAGATATTTACTTGCATTATAGCATCTTTTACCACTATCATTCTACCATCATACTAAATTGGCAAAATACGGTTCTTCATTCCACAAAAGCCCTCTC
>ENA-OOYV01001230-OOYV01001230.1-human-gut-metagenome-genome-assembly--contig:-NODE-1230-length-15705-cov-4.250415_pt1 | contig 15705 bp, 10 predicted proteins | sample MGYA00241704_ERZ501380 | MGnify/ENA primary metagenome ERZ501380 (study PRJEB25962, sample SAMEA2042984) | human gut metagenome | biome: human gut; feature: human-associated habitat; material: faeces...
CTCTGGACTCCGCAAGGGAGTTCCTCCCTTGACCCTTTCGCGCGATTGAGTTGGTTGCATCTGCATACTTTGCCCGCGTGAGAAGCAGGGATTTCGCGCCTGCGGGCGCGACCAGAGGGCTTTGCGATCGCCCTCTGGACTGCTTCGCACCCCCATCTAAGTTTGTTGGTCTTTACCGAAGCAAATTTAGATGGTGTCCCCTTCGTCCCCAAGCCGCGATACAGTCCTGTAACATGGGTGTCGGCAGGCGAAGGAGTCCAGAGGGCGACCGCAGACTTCGTCTGTTCTCATAGCCCTCTGGAACTCGCGGTCAAGACCACTCAATTAGGAAAGACAAGTTTCAAACTTGATGTACCCAACATCCCGGCAGCAGAAAGCAGGCGTATCCACATTTCTGCTGTCCTGCCGCTCCCGCCGGGGCATGACCCGGCAAAAGCGCTTCACAAAACATGGTACTATTTCCAGATGAGAATGCGCCAGAACGGAAAAGGCGCAAGCAGATGGCGCAGGCGAATCTGGGAAGAGTGCAACATCAGGAGGGAATTACCTTGCTGTCCGAAAACATCAAGCAGGGCGTGGAACGCGCCCCCAACCGCTCGCTGCTCTATGCCCTCGGTCTGACCGATGAGGAAATCCGCAAGCCGCTCATCGGCGTCGTTTCCTCCTATAATGAAATCGTCCCCGGGCATATGAATCTGGACAAAATCGCCGAAGCCGTCAAAGCGGGCGTCCGCGCGGCGGGCGGCACGCCGATTCTCTTCCCCGCGATTGCCGTCTGCGACGGGATCGCCATGGGGCACGTCGGCATGAAGTACTCCCTCGTCACCCGCGATTTGATTGCTGATTCCACTGAAGCAATGGCCATCGCCCACCAGTTTGACGGCTTGGTCATGATTCCCAACTGCGATAAGAACGTGCCGGGTCTGCTGATGGCGGCGGCGCGGCTGAACATCCCGACCATCTTCGTTTCGGGCGGCCCGATGCTCGCCGGACACCTGACCGACGGCCGCCGCACCTGTCTGAGCCACATGTTCGAGGCAGTCGGCGCATACAAGGCAGGCACGCTGGATGACGACGGCGTCCGCAACTATGAGGAAAACGCCTGCCCGTCCTGCGGCAGCTGCTCTGGCATGTACACCGCAAACTCCATGAACTGCCTGACCGAAGCGCTGGGCATGGGGCTTCCGGGCAACGGCACGATTCCCGCGCCGTACTCCGCGCGTCTGCGCCTCGCCAAGCACGCTGGGATGCAGATTATGACGCTGGTGGAGAAGAACATCCGCCCGCGCGACATCATGACCCCCGCCGCGTTCAACAACGCCGAAACCGTTGATATGGCGCTCGGCTGCTCCACGAACACAATGCTCCACCTGCCCGCCATCGCGCACGAAGCAGGCGTGACCATCAACCTTGACCACGCGAACGAGATTTCCGCCCACACCCCGAACCTCTGCCACCTTGCGCCGGCGGGTGATACGTTCATGGAAGACCTCGACCGCGCGGGCGGCGTCCTCGCCGTGATGAAGGAGCTGACGAAGAAGGGCTTGCTCGACACGTCGGTGATGACCTGCACGGGCAAGACCATGGCGGAGAACCTCGAAGGCGTCGTCAACCGCGACGAGCGCATCATCCGCCCGATTGACAACCCGTATTCTACCAGCGGCGGCATTGCCGTTTTGAAGGGCAATCTGGCAAAAGACGGCTGCGTCGTCAAGCAGAGCGCCGTTGCGCCCGAAATGATGGTGCATGAAGGTCCTGCGCGCGTGTTCGACAGCGAAGAGGACGCAATCGCCGCGATTTACGCCCGGAAGATTGTGCCGGGCGACGTGGTTGTGATTCGCTACGAAGGCCCGAAGGGTGGGCCGGGGATGCGCGAGATGCTGAACCCTACCTCCGCAATTTGCGGCATGGGCTTAGGCGAAAGCGTCGCCCTGCTGACTGACGGACGTTTCTCCGGCGCGACGCGCGGCGCGTCAATTGGGCATATCAGCCCGGAAGCCGCCGCGGGCGGACTGATTGCGCTGGTGGAAGAGGGCGACCGGATTGCGATTGATATTCCGAAGTGCACAATTGAATTGAAGGTGGATGAGGAGACGCTGGCAAAGCGGAAAGCAGCGTGGGTTTGCCCCGAACCGAAGGTGAAAACGGGGTATCTGGCGCGCTACGCGAAGCTGGTATCTTCTGCGGATAAGGGCGCAATTCTCGAATAAAGGATTTACCAAAAGTCCAGTAAATCGTTATTGTTGCGCAGGGGGATCGCCTCTGTGGAGGCAAGGAGGAGCATGAAAACAGACGAAGTCTGCGATCGCCCCTTCCCCCCTTCGGCGCCGCAACTTTTGGGGTTTCCCATGGTTGTACTGTTCCGAAGCGCTTTTCCATGCTTCCATAAGTATTTTGTTTTTCATAATAGCCTGATTACATCGAATTTTCCCATTATTACAGTCCCCGCACTGTTTGAAAGGATGGTTTTCCGCGCATGAATCAGATTAAGATTTTTGATACGACACTGCGCGACGGCGAACAGTCGCCCGGCTGCTCGATGAACCTGAAGGAAAAAATCGAGGTAGCGAAGTGTCTGGAGCGCCTGAAGGTGGATGTTATCGAAGCCGGCTTCGCAATTTCCTCTCCCGGCGACTTTGAGAGCGTCAAGACCATCGCAGAGACGGTGCGCGACTGCTCCGTCGCCTCCCTCGCCCGCGCGACACAGAAGGACATTGACTGCGCATGGGAAGCCGTCAAGAATGCTGCCGACCCGCGCATCCACGTTTTCCTCGCCACGTCGCCGCTCCACATGGAGTATAAGCTCAAAATGACCCCCGAACAGGTGCTGGCGCGCACGGCAGAAATGGTCAAGTACGCCAAGCAGTATACCAGCAACATCGAGTTCTCCTGCGAGGACGCGACCCGCTCGGATACCGATTTTCTGATTCAGGTCGTCAACGCCGCCGTCAAGAACGGTGCGACTGTCATCAACCTGCCTGACACCGTCGGCTACACCACGCCGGACGAAATGCGCAAGCTGATTAAGGACGTGATGGCGGGCGTGGAGAACAGCGACAAGGTGGAATTCTCCGTCCACTGCCACAACGACCTCGGCATGGCGGTCGCGAACTCCCTCGCGGGCGTTTTAGGCGGTGCGCGGCAGATTGAATGCACCATCAACGGGCTGGGCGAACGCGCGGGCAACACCGCGATGGAGGAAGTCGTGATGGCGATGCGCACGCGCCCGGACATTTTCGGCGACACGCCCTGCCGCATCGACACGACGCAAATTGCCCGCGCGAGCAAGACCGTCTACAACATCATCGGCCAGAGCGCGCCGCTGACCAAGCCGATTGTCGGCGTCAACGCCTTCCGGCACGAAAGCGGCATCCATCAGCACGGCGTTTTGGCGAACAAGAAGACCTACGAGATTCTCACGCCCGAATCCGTCGGCATCCGCATGGACAACATCGTGCTGGGCAAGCACTCCGGCAAGCACGCTTTCGCCGCGCGGCTGAAGGAAATGGGGTACGAGCTGCCGGACGAAGAGCTTGCGCGCTGCTTCGAGGAGTTCAAAGTCCTCTGCGACAAGAAGAAGAACGTCACCGACCAGGACATTCTCGCCATCGTCACCCACTCCACCACGACCGACGATGCTGAGGTGGACGGCTACAAGCTGATGTGGTTCGCGGTGCATACATCCAACATGACGACTTCGACCTCCGTCGTCCGGCTGGAACTGGACGGGCAGCAGTTTGAAGCCGTCTGCTCCGGCGACGGCCCGGTTGACGCCGCGTTTGAGGCGATTGACCAGATTATCCGCCCCGTCGAGCATTCCTTCGACCTCTACCGCATCAATTCGATTTCCCCCGGCAAGGACACCATGGGCGACGTGTCGGTCAAGCTCAGCTGTGACAACCGCACGTTCTCCGGGCGCGGGCTGCACACCAACATCGTCGAAGCATCCGTGCGCGCCTACATCAGCGCCATGAACAAGCTCCGTGCCTACGCTGCACGGCGCGCGAAGGGAGAGGTGTAACCCATGGGCATGACCATGACGCAAAAAATCCTCGCCGCCCACGCGGGGCTGCCCGAAGTCAAAGCGGGCGATCTGATTGAGGCGAAGCTCGACCTCGTGCTCGGCAACGACGTAACGACTCCCGTCGCCGTCAGCGTGTTTGACAAAGCCGGCTTCACTCGCGTGTTCGACAAGGATAAAATCGCCATCGTGCTGGATCACTACACGCCGTGCAAGGACATCAAGTCCGCCCAGCTGTGCAAGACCGCGCGCGATTTCGCCCGCCGATTCCAGATTACCCACTTTTTCGACGTCGGGCAGGTCGGCATTGAACATGCGCTGCTGCCGGAAAAGGGCATCGTCGCGCCGGGAGAACTGATTATCGGGGCGGACAGCCACACCTGCACTTACGGCGCGCTCGGCGCGTTCTCGACCGGTGTCGGCTCGACCGATATGGCGGCGGGCATGGCATCGGGCGAAAACTGGTTCCGCGTGCCAAGCGCCATCAAAGTGGTGCTGACGGGCAAAATGCGCCCCTACGTCTCCGGCAAGGACGTTATCCTCCACCTGATTGGCTTGATCGGCGTGGACGGTGCGCTGTACAAGAGCATCGAGTTCACGGGCGAGGGCGTGAGCAATCTGACCATGGACGACCGCTTCACGATTGCAAATATGGCGATTGAAGCAGGTGGCAAGAACGGCATTTTCCCGGTGGACGAAAAGACGGTTGAGTACGTTTTCGGGCGTGTTGACCGTCCGTGGACGGCATATGAAGCCGACCCCGACGCGGAATACGAGCGCACGGTGGAGATTGACCTCTCCGCGCTTGAACCGACTGTCTCCCTGCCCCACCTGCCCAGCAACACCAAGGTCGTCAGCGAAGTGAAGGGGCTGCCGATTCAGCAGGTCGTCATCGGCAGCTGCACGAACGGGCGCATCAGCGATTTGCGGCAGGCGGCGGAAATCCTCAAGGGACATCATGTGCATGACGGCGTGCGCTGCATCGTCATTCCGGCGACGCAGCAGGTGTCGCTGGACTGCATCAAGGAAGGCTTGACCGAAATCTTCATCGAAGCGGGATGCGCCGTGTCCACGCCGACATGCGGTCCGTGCCTCGGCGGTCATATGGGCTGCATGTGCGAGGGCGAACGCGCCGTCGCGACGACGAACCGCAACTTCGTCGGGCGCATGGGACACGTCAAGAGCGAAGTGGTTCTGGCATCCCCCGCGGTTGCGGCGGCATCCGCCATCATGGGCTGCGTCGCAGACCCGAACGACATTGCAAAGGAGGCGCAGTAACATGCCCAGCGGCAAGGTTTACAAATACGGCGACAACGTGGATACGGATGTGATTATCCCCGCGCGCTACCTGAACGCCCCCTCGCCCGATGAGCTTGCGAAGCACTGCATGGAGGACATTGACGCAACCTTTGCGCAGAAGGTGCAGCCGGGGGACATCATCGTCGGCGGCGCGAACTTCGGCTGCGGTTCCTCCCGCGAACATGCGCCGATTGCCATCCGCGCGTGCGGCGTCTCCTGCGTCATTGCGCCGAGCTTCGCGCGCATTTTCTACCGCAACGCCATCAACATCGGCTTCCCGATTCTGGAATGCCCCAAAGCGGCGGCGGAGATTGCAAACGGCGACCAAGTGTCGGTTGATTTTGCCACCGGCACCATCACCGATGAAACGACCGGGAAAACATACCACGCGACGGCTTTCCCGCCCTTTATCCAGAAGATTATTGCGCACGGTGGGCTTCTCTCCTATTTGAAGGCACGTCAGCAGAACATGGAGGCAGAATAAAATGGAAAAGCACATTGCACTGCTGCGCGGCGACGGCATCGGCCCGGAAATCGTGGACAGCGCCGTGAAAGTGCTGGAAGCCGTTGCGGAAAAGTTCGGGCATACGTTCACCTTCACCCACTATCTGATTGGCGGCGCGGCGATTGACGAAACGGGCAATCCCCTGCCGCAGGAGACGATTGACGGCTGCCTGTCGTCGGATTCCGTGCTGCTTGGCGCGGTCGGCGGCCCGAAGTGGGACAGTCAACCTGCGAATCTGCGCCCGGAAAAGGGGCTTCTCGGCATCCGCGCCGCCATGGGGCTGTACACGAACCTGCGCCCGGCGAAGCTGTATCCCGCCTTGAAGGACGAATGCCCCCTGCGTTCAGACATCGTGGCACAGGGCTTTGACCTGATGATGGTGCGCGAGCTGACCGGCGGCATTTACTTCGGCGAGCGTGGCCGCCGCGAGGGACAGTACGGCGCGGAGGCCTACGACACCGAGCGGTACAGCGTCATGGAGATTGAGCGCATTTCCCGCGCCGCGTTTGACGCCGCCCGCAAGCGCCGCAAGAACGTGATTTCCATCGACAAGGCGAACGTGCTGGAAACATCCCGGCTGTGGCGCGAGACGGTGCACCGGATTGCGCAGGAGTACCCGGACGTGACCGTCAGCGATATGCTGGTGGACAACGCCGCCATGCAGCTTGTCCGCCGTCCGAGCCAGTTCGATGTCGTCGTGACGAGCAACATGTTCGGCGACATTCTCTCTGACGAAGCGAGCCAGATTACCGGCTCCATCGGGATGCTGCCGAGCGCGTCTCTGGGCGCGACGAAGCGCGGACTGTATGAGCCGATTCACGGTTCTGCGCCAGATATTGCCGGTCAGAACAAAGCGAACCCGATTGCCACCATTCTCTCCGCCGCCATGATGCTGCGCTACGCCTTCGACATGGCGGACGAGGCGGACTGCATCGAGCGCGCGGTGGACGCCGCCCTGAACGACGGGCTGCGCACGGCGGATATCGCCGGGCAGTCGGACATTCAGCCGCTGACCTGCACCGAAATGACGGGCGCAATTCTTGCGCGCCTGTAAGAGGATAATCTATGTATCGAGAGGTATCGCAGCTGCTGCTCTACTCCAATCTGGGCGAGGACAGCATCCTGCGCCAACTGTCCGGCATTTTCTCCGACTGGGCGCACGGCGAATGCGAAAAGCCGGTGCTGGTGTCGCGCATTTATCAGCAGGTCAAGCGTCTGCTGGATTTAGCGACGCGCTACGGCTTCAACTGCAATCTGTGGCATGACTACCTGACGTTCGTGCTGATGATGAACGAGAACAGTTTCTCGCTGACCTGTGAGCGGGTCGGCGCAAGCGACGGCAGCGTCAACCACTTCGCCAAGGCGGATTTTGCCGTTTTCAAGCGCCTGTTTGACTTCGATTTCGCGCCCATCGAGCAGGATTTGGGCATCGACTGCTTTACCGTGCTGGAGAATTACACCGCCATCCCGAAAAAGGCGCAGATGTACTACCGCACGGTATCAGAAAAGGTGCGGGCGCTGTCCGCCGCCATCGCGGGCGCAAAGGACGAGAATGAGATTTTCGACCTTGTGACGGCGCACTACCGTGACTGCGGCGTGGGCATGTTCGGCTTGAACAGGGCATTCCGCATTCAGGAGGATGAAAACGGCTCGTTTACGCTCAACGCCATCAACAACATTGATTCCGTCCTGCTCTCCGACCTGATTGGCTATGAGCCGCAGAAGAAGGAGCTTCGGCAGAACACGGAAGCGTTCGTGTCGGGGCGCGCGGCGAACAACGTGCTGCTCTATGGCGACGCGGGAACGGGCAAATCCACCTCCGTCAAGGCGATTCTGAACGAATACGCTGACCGCGGCTTGCGGATGATTGAAATCTACAAGCACCAGTTTGGGCTTTTATCGCAGGTGATTGCGAAAATCAAGAACCGCAACTACCGCTTCATGATTTTCATCGACGATTTGTCGTTTGAGGAACACGAAGTGGAGTACAAGTTCCTGAAAGCCGTCATTGAGGGCGGCGTGGAGACGCGCCCGGCGAATGTGCTGATTGTCGCGACATCCAACCGCCGCCACCTCGTCCAAGAGACGTGGAAGGACCGCGACGACATGGAACACAACGGCGATATCCACCGTTCAGACACGATGGAAGAGAAGCTGTCCCTTGCCGCGCGTTTCGGCTGCGCCATCTGCTACGTCAGCCCGAACCGCCAGCAGTACCACGACATCGTAAAAGGCATCGCCGCGCGCCTGCCCGACGGCTTGACCCTGACCGAAGACGAGCTTCTGCAAGCCGCGAACCGCTGGGAAATCCGCCACGGCGGTATTTCTGGTCGTACCGCACAGCAGTTCATCAACTATATTGCAGGGATGCCCGAAGGGGGCAAGGGGGCGACCGGAAAGCCCCCTTGCGCGCCCGCAGGCGCGTCTCCCTGCAACAAAAGCGACCTTTTATGCAGAAAATTCAACCAAATCAGCAATCAACCACTGAAAGGTTGTCGGAAACGCGATTAGTTCCGACCATCCCGACGCGGAGGACGCGCACGGAACCCTTCCGCACGACGCGGGGCAGCCGCGGCGGTGTTGTCGTAGGTGATGTCGTTGCGCACGAGGTTCACACGACCCTGCGCGTCGATTTCCGCGACCTTCACTTCCAGCGTGTCGCCAATCTTCACGACGTCCTCGACCTTCTCCACGCGGTGGTTCGCCAGCTTGGAGATGTGAATCATACCGTCCTTGCCGGGCAGCAGCTCGACAAAAGCGCCGAAGTTCATGATGCGCACGACCTTGCCCGTGTACACCTCGCCAACCTCGATGTCCTTCGCAATGCCCTCGATGATGCGGCGCGCCTTGTCGGCTGCTTCCGCGTCGGGGGTGGAGATGAACACGCGGCCGTCGTCCTCGATGTCAATCTTCACGCCGGTTTCGGCAATAATCTTGTTGATCATCTTGCCGCCGGGTCCGATAACCTCGCGAATCTTCTCCGGATTGATGGTGAAGCGGACAATCTTAGGCGCGTACTTGCTCAGTTCCTTGCGCGGCTCGCCGATGCAGCTGAGCATCTTTTCGAGGATGAACAGGCGGCCCTTGAGCGCCTGCGCCAGCGCGGTTTCGAGAATCGTGCGGTCAATGCCCGCAATCTTGATATCCATCTGGATGGCGGTGATGCCGTTCATGGAACCAGCGACCTTGAAGTCCATGTCGCCCAGGAAGTCTTCCAGGCCCTGAATGTCGGTCAGGACAGCCACCTTGCCGGACTCCACGTCCTTAATCAAGCCCATCGCAACGCCCGCGACCGGCGCGTGAATCGGCACGCCCGCGTCCATCAGGGACAGGGTGGAACCGCACACGGACGCCATGGAGGACGAGCCGTTGGAGGACAGGATTTCGCTCACCAGGCGCATTGCGTAGGGGAACTCTTCCTCAGAGGGGATGACGGGCAGCAGTGCGCGCTCCGCCAGTGCGCCGTGGCCGATTTCGCGGCGACCGGGGCTCTTGAGGCGCCCCGCTTCGCCCGTGGCGTACGGTGGCATATTGTAGTGGTGGATGTAGCGCTTGAAGTCCTCGCTGGACAGGCCATCCAGCACCTGACCCTCGCTGGTAGAGCCCAGCGTGGTCACGGTCAGCGCCTGCGTCTGACCACGGGTGAACACGGCAGAGCCATGCACGCGCGGCAGCACGCCCACTTCGCACCAAATCGGGCGGATTTCCGTCACGCCGCGGCCGTCGGGACGAATGCCCTGCTCGATAATCTTCTTGCGCATGACTTCCTTGTTCAGGTAGTACAGCGCATCAGCGATTTCGGCTTCGCGCTCCGGGAACTGCTCCGCCAGCGCTTCGATGGTTTCCTGCTTGACCTGCGCTTCACGCGCCTGACGCTCCTGACGGTTGAAGGTGTCAAACACCCACACGCACTTGTCGTAGGCGAATTCACGCACGGCCTGCTTCACGTCGTCGCCGGTCACGTTCAGCGGCACCTCGACCTTTTCCTTGCCGATTTCCGCCACAATCTTGTCCTGGAACTCGACGAGCTTCTTGATGTACTCGTGGCCGAACATGATGGCATCGAGCATCGCCGTTTCGCTGACCTCGTTTGCGCCCGCTTCCACCATCATGATGGCGTCCTTCGTGCCGGCGAGGTAAACGTGCATATCGCTCTTTGCGCGCTGCTCTTCATCGGGGTTGATGACGTACTGCCCGTCCACGCGGCCGACAACCACCGCGCCCGTCGGGCCGTTCCACGGAATTTCGCTGACCGCCAGCGCGATGGACGAACCGATCATCGCGGGGATTTCCGGCGGCACATCCTGCTCAACGCTCAGCACGGTCACAACAACCTGCACATCGTTGCGCATTCCCTTGTTGAACAGGGGGCGCAGCGGGCGGTCGATCAGGCGGCAGGTCAGGGTCGCCTTTTCGGTCGGACGGCCTTCACGCTTGATGAAGCCGCCGGGAATCTTGCCCACGGAGTACTGCTTTTCCTCCACGTCCACAGCCAGCGGGAAGAAGTCCACGCCGGGACGGGGGGTCGGCGCCATCGTCGCGTTCACCATCACGACGGTATCGCCCAGATGCACCCAGACGGAGCCAGCCGCCTGTTCGCAGTATTTGCCGAATTCCAGCGTCAGCTCGCGGCCCGCCAGATCCATGCTGTACTTTTTGCTTTCCATTGAGAATCTCCTTATACTCAGTCGTAGGAAGGCGGATGGCTGCCTTCCTGAACCGCCCGGAGATGCTATCATATGAAAACCCCCTGAATCAGGCGATTCGGGATTTTCAAGGGATAACATCTCCAGACCCTGCCCATGTTCTGCGCCGCCTTGCCGCAAAAAGCCGCCGTGAGGAGGAATGCACAGGGGGATTCTCCCCCTGCCGCGTGTCTCCAGACGGCGGCTCTTGCGCGCAAAGCCGCCGAGTTCTGCGGTAATTACTTACGCAGGTTCAGCTTAGCGATCAGCGCACGATAACGCTCGATGTCGGTCTTCTTCAGGTACTCCAGCAGACCACGGCGACGGCCGACCATCAGCAGCAGACCACGGTTGGAGTGGTGGTCGTTGCGGTTGGTCTTCAGGTGCTCGTTCAGGTGGTTGATGCGGTCGGTCAGCAGGGCAATCTGCACTTCGGGAGAACCGGTGTCGCCTTCATGCTGGGCGTAGGTGGCAATGATTTCGCTCTTGGTCATGGAATTTCATCCTCCAAATTTTTATTTCGGGCAATGCCCGTGGGCAATCGCCTGTTCACGCAGTGCGCCGTCGGAGTCTTCGGTCGTCCGCGCAAACGGTTCGCAGACCCATCCATTATTGTATCAGATTTTTTCCCGTTTGTAAATGGTTAATTCGCGCCTTTCGGGAAAATTTCAGGCAATTTGCTGGGAAAATTAGTACGCTTTCGCGAAATACATGACCTTCTTCGCCTTTTTGCCGCAGCAGACGCAGGTGTCGCCGAACCATTCTTTCTCCTGGTCAAAGGGCATATTGCGGGAGGAGGCGTTGAATTTCTCCTTGATTTCGTCCTCGCACGCGCGTTCGCCGCACCACATGGCCTTCGCGAAGCCATTTTCGACGGCAGCGCCCAGCTCCTCCATGTTGTGGACGACGTGGGTCTTTTCGTCGCGGAACTTCTTCGCCTGGTCAAAGAGCGTCTGCTGAATGTCGTCCAGCAGCGCCTTCAATTCGTCCGCCAGATTTTCCAGCGGCAGCGTCACCTTTTCGCACAGGTCGCGGCGGAACACGGTCACGACGCCGTTTTCGAGGTCGCGCGGGCCGACTTCCAGCCGCACCGGCACGCCCTTCATCTCCCAGTCGTTAAACTTGTAGCCCGCGGACACCGTGTCGCGGTCGTCGAGCTTGACGCGGATATCCGCCGCCTTCAATTTCTCAAGCAGCTTCTCGCACGCCTCCATCACGCCCGGCTTGTGCGCCGCAATCGGCAGGATGACCGCCTGAATCGGGGCAACGCGCGGGGGCAGGCGCAGGCCGCGCTCGTCGCCGTGGGTCATGATAATCGCGCCAATCAGGCGGGTCGATACGCCCCAGCTCGTTTCCTCGGCGTAAGTCAGCTTGCCTTCCTTGTTCTGGAACTGAATGCCGTACGCCTCGGCGAAATTCGTGCCGAAGTTGTGGCTCGTGCCTGCCTGCAGCGCCTTGCCGTCCTGCATCATGGCTTCCATGGAGTACGTCGCGCGCGCACCGGCGAACTTTTCCTTTTCCGACTTCTGCCCGACATACACCGGCAGCGCCATCACGTTTTCCGCCACTTCCTGATAGACGTGCAGCATCTGCATCGTTTCTTCCTGCGCTTCCTCGGCGGTCGCGTGGATGGTGTGACCCTCCTGCCAGAGGAACTCGCTCGTGCGCAGGAACGGGCGGGTCGCCTTCTCCCAGCGCATGACGGAGCACCACTGGTTGTACTTCATCGGCAGGTCACGCCACGTCTGCACCCACTTGGCGTACATCGTGCAGAAGATGGTTTCGGAGGTCGGGCGCACTGCCAGACGCTCCTGCAGTTTTTCCGTGCCGCCCTGCGTCACCCACGCCACTTCCGGCGCGAAGCCTTCCACATGCTCCGCCTCCTTCAACAGCAGCGATTCCGGAATCAGCATCGGGAAATACACATTTTGATGACCCGTTTCCTTGAAGCGCTTGTCCATTTCCGCCTGAATGCGCTCCCAAATCGCGTAGCCGTAGGGGCGCACGATCATGCAGCCGCGAACGGGCGCGTAGTCGCACAATTCCGTCTTGAGGATAACGTCGGTGTACCACTGGGAGAAATCCTCGTCGCGGGGGGTGATGTGGGTGACAAATTCCTGTTTCTTTTCCTTGGCCATGATTTTTTCCCTCCATGATTGATTATCCGAGGCGAAAGAAAAAGCCTCCGCCTCTGCTATGCTTGCAGGGACGAAGGCATTGCTGACTTGCATTGCTTCGCGGTACCACCCGGCTTAGGGCAAAGGCGGATGTTCCCCCTTGTCCTCTCTCTTGCGTCCGCTCTCGGAGACGAACCGGCGGGGATTAGCCGCAGCTCCCGGTCGGGATGACGCGCCCGCTCCCCATGCGCCTTCCACCGCCGCGCACTCGCTTTCCGGGACGTTCCTCGCGTCAGAACCGTTCATTGCTCTGCTGTGATTATACACCACGCCCGCCGCAAATGCAAGCACTCCGCGCAAATTATTTCCGCACAAGCACACTCATTCCGAATTATTTCTTCCCCCACAGCGGCCGCGGATACTCGCCTTCCTCTGCTTTGCGCAGCATCGCCTTGGCGACGACTGCCCTGTCCTCGTGGTACGTCACGCCGTACCAGCGGTCGGGGCAGGTCAGCACGCGCGCCGTCGCCCGGTGGCGGTCAAGCTGGCGGCTGACGGCGGTCGGCAGGTAATACTCCGCCTTCATCGGGTTGTTCTCCATCGCCTCGTTCAGGAAGGGCACGAAGCCCTCCGCCAGCGCATCGAGGAAATCCGGCGTAAAGCCCCAGCAGTTCATGCTGACGGTCGTATCGTCCGGCAGACGGCGGTACATTTCGCCATCCTCCGTGAACAGCGGGCCGTCGCAGCTGGCGATAATGTGCGTGCGCTCGCGCACCTCCTTCAGGAAGCCGAACTCGTTGACCGTGCACACGCCGCGCGACACATAGCCGTTCTCCGTCAGCGTGTTTTTCAGCGCGTAGCCGACCATGAAGTACTCGCCGCGCTTGCCCCGCAGCGTCCGCAGGTACTCATACGCCAGCTTGAACGCGCCCGCGCCGTAGTAATCGTCCGCGTTGATGACGAGAAACGGCGCATCGAGGAATTCGCGGCAGCACAGCACCGCGTGCCCCGTGCCCCACGGCTTCACGCGCCCTTCCGGGACGGAAAAGCCCTCCGGCAGCTTATCCAATTGCTGGAAGGCGTAGTTTGCTTCCATCCCAGCCGGCACGCGCGAACCGACCATCGCCTTGAAGGCATCTTCAATCTCGTGCTTAATCAGGAACACGACGCGGCGGAAGCCCGCCTGGTACGCATCGTACAGGCTGTAATCGAGGATGACCTCGCCGTCCGGGCCGACCGGATCCAGCTGCTTCAGTCCCCCGTAGCGGCTGCCCATGCCCGCCGCCATCATCACCAAAATCGGTTCTTTCATGGCTGATTCCTCCTGCTGATGAGTTTTTCCTGCCGCCATTATATCGCGAATCTGCAATTTTTACAATCTGCAAACGGAAAAAACGCGCTATCAGGTTGCGCAAACCAGAATTTTGTCGTATAATAGAAACTGATTTAGAATGCAAGGAGGAACATTCCTCATGGACTTTTTGAAAACGCTTCTGGCGTATGTCGCGCTGACCGTCGCCTTCTCCGTTCAGGAGGGGCCGCTGCCGCAGGATGTCCCGACCCCGACGCCCCTGCCGCCGAACGTGACGGCATCCCCGATTCCCAACGCGCCCGCCGCGACCGACGTGCCGACCGCCACGCCGACGGCCTCGCCCATCCCCGAACCCACGATAACGCCCAACATGGGCTACAGGACCGTGCAGTGGCAAGACCGCGGCTCAGGCGTGCTGAAGGTGCAGAAAAAGCTGATTGAGCTGGGCTATCTGGCAGAGGGCGAGGATGACGGCGCGTACGGCAGCAAGACCACCGCCGCCGTCCGCCGCTTCCAGAAGGCGAACGGGCTGTCCGTGGACGGCATTGCGGGTCAGGCGACGCAGACGCGCCTGTTTGAAGACCCGAACGTTGTGCCCTACTCCCCGCCGACCGTGCCGCCGACGGCGACCCCGACCCCCGCGCCGGAAACGCCCGCGCCGAGCGCCACGCCAACGGCATCTCCGGCGGATGATCTGCCTCTGCCGGGCGTGTCCAGCGATTTCCCGGTGGATACGGTGACGACCGAAGCGCCGGTATATACGCCGGAGGGCTTGACGCTCCTGCCCAACGGCAGCATCATCCTGGGCAACGGCGGCGCGACGCTGACGATGACCGTCACGCAGGATGGCGTGGGCTACACGCGCCGTCCGAGCCTGTGGGTGAACACAGTGGGCAGTCCGGTCATGTCCCTGCGCGAGCTGGCGGCTTGCATCGACGACTGGCAGCTGGATGTCAGCGAAAGCGGCGTGTGGGTGCTGTCCGCGGCAGGCTACACGGTCGTCATCCGCGAGACGGACAGCGGTTTATCCGTGATGGTGGATGGCAGCGCAATTGCGATGGAATCCGGCGCCGTCCGGCTGGACAACGGCGAAGTGTACATCTCCGACATGTTCCTGCGCACGGCGCTCCGCGCGACGACCATCTACGACAGTGACGAGCAGTCGCTGATTCTGTTCGTGCGGAACAAGTCCGTCAGCACATCGGCAGACTGAAGGGAATGCGGAATTCGATGGTTTGTTCGCGATTCCGCGAAAAGCAAAAAGAACCGCCCGGTACATCTGTGTTTGGCAGATAACCGGGCGGATTTTTAATTGTACTCCACTGTCTCCTGATACGCCTTATACGTTGACGTGCAGAGCAGCTTGCGGTCGACTTCCTTGCCGTTCTGATACCAGATTTGGTAGGTTTCGACGACGTAGCCAGTGCGCTTTTTGATGGTCGTCTCCTGCGTACCGGCGGCGAGTTTCGTGTTCTGGACGTACTTGGTGTCGCTCGGCGGGTCAATCGTGCGCGTGACGGTGCTTTCCAGGTCAATCGACACGCCGTCGGGCAGGAGCATCCCGTAAATTTCGACGGTGCACTTCTGCTTGGAATAATTCGCGACGATGTAAATCGGCCACTCGGTATCGTTCTTGAACTTGAAGTCCAGGTTCGGCCAGTTGACCGTCGCGTCCATCCCCTTCTGGACGTAGGAACTCGGCCACGCGTGCGGGCTGCGGTAGACGATTTCCAGATTTGCGCGCGCGACAGCGTTGAAGAGCGTCG
>ENA-OOYV01001232-OOYV01001232.1-human-gut-metagenome-genome-assembly--contig:-NODE-1232-length-15703-cov-2.534637_pt1 | contig 15703 bp, 14 predicted proteins | sample MGYA00241704_ERZ501380 | MGnify/ENA primary metagenome ERZ501380 (study PRJEB25962, sample SAMEA2042984) | human gut metagenome | biome: human gut; feature: human-associated habitat; material: faeces...
TTCTCACAAAGCCGCTTATGACACGCTGCTCCGTCTGCGAACGGCACTTCAAAAACGGTTTGAAAAGCTGCCCCTCGGTGTCATTCAGGATAAAGGCACCGGCACAGTCAAAAAGCTGTTCGTGGATGATGTAGACAGTCTGGAAGTTTTGCTGGCTCACTCCATGCCAGAGGGAATTGCAAACCTGATGATCCCTATTGCGGTTTATGTGGCAATGTTCTTTGTGGATTGGAAACTGGCGCTTCTGTCGCTGGCATCCATTCCGATCAGTCTGATTGCCATGATGACGATGTATTCCGTTGGCATGAAGAAAATGGGGCCTTACTACATGGCCGGACAAAAGATGAACAATACCATTATTGAGTACATTAACGGTATGGAAGTTGTCAAGGTATTCAATAAGGACGCAGATTCCTATGAGCGGTTCCGCAAAGATGTATCAGATTATCGGGACTATACTCTGGCGTGGTACAAGGCGGCGTGGCCGTGGATGGCAATTTACAGCAGTCTGCTTCCATGCACCATTATTCTGACTTTGCCTGTTGGCGCATGGTTCGTTCTCTCTGGCTGGTCTACTCTGCCTAATTTGATCTTGGTACTGTGTCTTTCTTTAAGTATTGGTATGCCGCTGCTGAAATCTCTCGGTTTCCTGCCTACCATGCCCCAGCTTAACTATAAAATTTCTGCATTGGAGCAGGTGTTGGATGCGCCGGAGCTCCAGCAGACAGAAGATGCGTTCCACGGGAAAGATGACACCATTACTTATGACCATGTTTCTTTCGCTTATCAGACCACACAGCCCGGCCCGGATGGAAAGCCTGTTGTAATTGAGGATGAAGTTCTCCATGACATTTCCTTTACGGCAAAAGCTGGACAGAAAACAGCCCTTGTTGGTGAATCTGGCTCCGGCAAGAGTACATTAGCGAAACTGCTGATTCACTATTATGACCCACAGAAAGGCAGTATTTCCATCGGTGGGCAGAAACTATGCGATATGAGTCTTGAAGCACTCAACAGCCGTATCTCCTATGTGGCACAGGATCAATACCTGTTCAATACCTCTCGGCTCGAAAACATTCGGCTTGGTCGGCTGAACGCAACGGATGAAGAAGTGGTGGAGGCCGCAAAGAAAGCTCAGTGTATGGAGTTCCTTGAGAAACTTCCGCAGGGTATTCATTCGATGGCTGGTGATGCAGGAAAAATGCTCTCCGGCGGTCAGCGCCAGCGTATTTCTCTGGCAAGGGCAATCTTAAAGGATGCTCCTATTGTGGTGCTTGACGAGGCAACTGCCTATGCCGATCCTGAAAACGAAGAAAAGATGGAGGCCGCCATTGCAGAGCTTGTGAAAGGTAAGACCCTTGTGGTTATTGCACACAAATTACCAGCCATTATGAACGCAGATCAGATTTGTGTTATGGATCACGGAAAACTGGTTGCAACGGGCAGACATCAAGAGCTGATCCAGTCCTGCCCTGAATATCAAAAGTTGTGGAAAGCGGCACAAGACAGCGCCGAGTGGAAAGTACACACTGCAAAGGAGGGGAAATAAATGTTTGCTTTGTTTTCAAGAATATTGAAACTTTCCGGCCGTTATAAGAGCCGTATTCAGGGCGCATTTGTTTGTGCGTTTCTGGAATCCATTCTGTCCAAAATGCCGATTTTTCTGGCCTTTGTGGTTTTGAGTGGATTTGCAAACAAGACCATTACCGGGCAGACTTGCCTTTATGTGGGACTTGGCCTTGCCGCTATTGTGCTGGTTCAGATGCTCGTCCATTATCTTAGTGACAGCCTGCAAAGTGCAGCGGGATATTTGATGTTCGCTGACAAGCGTATCGAATTGGGCGGCCATCTGCGGAAACTTCCGATGGGATATTTCACTTCCGGCAATATTGGCAAGATCAGTTCTGTCCTCAGTACCGACATGGTGTTCATTGAAGAAGTCGCTATGAGTACGCTGGGAAACATGATGAGCTATCTGCTGTCCTCGCTGGTTTTGCTGGCGTTCATGTTTTATCTGAATTGGCAGCTTGGCTTGATCGCTGCGATAGTTACTATTTTGGCATGGCTGGTATCTAAGGGAATGAACAAAGTTTCCCTACGAGAAGCAGCAGGCCGTCAGGAGCAGAGTGAACGGCTGACCGATGCGGTGCTGTCTTTTGTGGAGGGCATTGGTGTTATTAAGAGCTATAACCTGCTTGGAGAAAAATCCGAAGAACTGTCCGGCAATTTCAAGCGTTCCAGAAATACATCGCTTGACTTTGAACGAAAAATGACCCCGTGGACAATGGGGCTGAATATCCTTTACGGTATTGGTATTGCGGCAATTTTCGGCCTGTCTATTGTGTTGGAACAGAGCGGTGCGCTTTCTTTGGCTTATGTGTTGGGTGTTCTGCTATTTGTATTTGATCTTTTTGGCCCGTTGAAGGCTCTCTATGGAGAAGCATCCAGACTAACCGTTATGAACGCTGCCCTTGATCGTATTGAAGCGGTATTGGATGAACCGGAACTTTCCGACAACGGCAAGCAGCATATTCCGGCTCAGGCACAGCCGGGACAGCCGGAAGTCCTGTTCAACGATGTTACATTTGCTTATCAGGATAAAGAGGTTCTGCATCATATCAGTTTTGCCATGAAGAAAAATTCTATGACAGCGCTGGTTGGACCGTCCGGTAGCGGTAAGTCCACCATTGCAAACTTGCTGGCGCGACTTTGGGATGTAAAATCCGGCAATGTGACGATAAGGGGCGTGGATATTCGCAATGTACCTCTGTCGGAATTGATGGATCAGATCAGCATGGTATTCCAGCGCGTGTATCTGTTTCAGGACACCATTTACAACAATATCATCATGGGAAAGCCGGATGCCACGGAAGAAGAAGTCTATGAGGCTGCCAGAAAAGCCCGCTGCTATGATTTCATTATGGCTTTGCCCGACGGATTCCAAACGGTGGTTGGTGAGGGCGGTGCAACACTTTCCGGCGGCGAAAAACAGCGTATTTCGATTGCCCGCTGTATTCTGAAAGACGCGCCTATTGTCATTTTGGATGAAGCTACCGCAAGTGTAGATACGGACAATGAAAGCTATATTCAGGAGGCTATTTCCGAATTGGTGAAGGGAAAGACCCTGCTTGTAATCGCTCACCGCCTAAATACCATCTGTCAGGCTGATCAGATTTTGGTGATTGCCGATGGACGGATCAGTGAACAAGGAACCCATGACGAGCTTATAGCAAAAGCCGGGATTTATCAGGATTTTGTAAATATCCGTAAAAAGTCCTCCAGCTGGAGCCTTGCATAAAGGAGACAATAGTGAAGATTCATGCGTCCGGAGAGGATTATCTGGAGGCTGTGCTGGTTCTTCAAAAGAATCACGGTGCTGTCCGCTCTATTGATGTTGCACGGCGTGTTGGAGTTTCAAAAGCCAGTGTAAGCTATGCGGTGTCGGCTTTGCGTGAAGGGGGCTTTTTAACGGTAGATAGTGATTACGTTTTGCATTTGACCGAAACAGGCCGGAATGTTGCCGAAAAAATTTATGAGCGGCATCAGTTCTTTACAGAGCAATTTATCGCAGCTGGCGTTGACCCTGAAATTGCAGAGCGAGATGCTTGCCGGATTGAACACGCCATCAGTCAGGACACCTTTGAAAAGATCCGGGATGCACACAAACAGGAAAAATAGGATACTAATGCCCGTCGTTCCAACTGTGCGGACAAGAGCAGCCAGTGGGGAAAATATAAGCCCACTGGCTGCTCTACATGAAAGACAATCATCGGCCCTTTTGTTTTCCCCTGTACATCACTTCAGCTTATCTGCGCTCATGCACAGGTCTATGTACCGTTGCGACTCTTCTTCACCCTTTCCTGCAAAGTAATCAAGAACGCACTTGGCAACGGTCTGCGGCGCTCTATCGTGGAACACGATTCCATCCAGACTGATGTCCATTTCTTCTGAGATCAGCGCAACCGTTTCAAATTTCGGATTGCTCTTGCACTTTTCAATCTCAATGACAGTTCGGGTACACATATTAAGCCGTTCCGCTAATTCGCGCTGCGTGATCTTTTTCTGCTCCCGCTTTTCGCGAAGCTTTTGGGCGAACAGGTCAAGAAAGTTCATTGTAAATCACCTCTACTACATTGTAGAGTGAGCCTCAATTCACTTAAATACACATGAAGCTCACATTGAATGAGCCGCAAATCACATTCAGCGAGTTGGAGGTAATTTTATGATGTCACGGATGAACAGGAGATACTGCTAAGGCCGCTCGCGGTCATGTAAAAAAGCATAAGCACCGATTAGCCGTCCACTTCAAAAAGCACGCGGCTATCCCCCAGACGAGCTGCACTCACGAAAGCGAGTTGCAGCTCTCTTTTTATGCGGTTTGGTTCATCCGTGATTTAGCCCCTCCCGGTACAGTATTCGTTACTCATGTTTTCACTCGCACGCAAGGCGCTCGTTCAGGTCATCATGCCTGTTCGAGCGCCTTTTTACGTTTTCCTGTCGGCTGTCGTTCTCCGCCGGTGTTGGTCTGGTTCACCACCCACCCAACACCGAAACGGAGGACATATTATGTTTAACAGAAAGAGCAGCTATGCGCTGAACAAGAAAGACCCCAACGCTATCGTTTACATGGATGCCAACGAAGCCATCATCCGCCTGACCCGCGAGGACTTTGCCAGCGAGGAAGAATTTCTGAAATGGAAGTCCCTGTCGGATGCAGACTATCATGCTTCCGAGAAAGAGGATCATGTCTACGCTAATCATACCCTTGCACTGGACGAGCTTTCCGAGGAAGCAGCATCTATTCCCGCTGCGGATGTCTGCATGGAGCAGGCGCATGACCGGGTGGCGGAAATCCGCCGTAGCACCCAAAAGGTTACGCAAATCAGGAAGCACCTGACGGACACTCAGTTCCGCAGGATGTGGATGTATTTCGTGGATGGAATGACGATTGACGAGATTGGAAAAGTCGAAGGCGTGTCGCATCAGGCTATTTCTCTCAACATTACAGCAGCAATCAGAAAAATCAAAAAATATTTCTGAGGTTTTTCAAAAACACCTTGCAAAAGTGGCCCAAAATCGGCGATAGGTGAAGGGACATTCTCCACGAAGCCTTTCGTTGAACGTTGAAAACTGAATAGACCATGATGCAGGCACAAAACCCGCGTGATAGCGGCATAAGGTGCGCCGCCACGACGATGGCTTCAAGGAGGTGATTCCGGAAAAGCCATCCGAGCGATCTACGCAGCCTTAGACCCGATTCGGCAAATCGGGCGCGATGACAGCGCGGCGGATAATGAAACTTGCTCACGCCCTCCCACAGACTTGAGGGGGAACCCTGCGGTATGCGCCAGCTCTTTGAGGCAGCGGTATCGTGGAGTTATGACAGCCCTGCCAAGGGCGGCCTGCATCATGCCCACTATCCGGGGCGCGTGGCAAATAGGATGGATCTTCTCAAATGGACAAGCAGAGCGGCTGCGCCGGTATTCGCCATTATGTTATGTGGCTCCAATTCTGCCCGCGCAGCCGCCTCTCAAAGTCAGATACCATGCGCTGACGGCCTTTCCCGTCAGCGCATTCATGTGACCTTGAGGAAACCCACCAAACCGAGAAAGGAGATCGCCATGATGCAGCCAACGCCAAACGAATCCCGAATCCACACGGATGAGCTGGTGGACATCCGGGAAGTATCTGTTGACAAAAATCTTCCCAAGGAAGAACGCATTGCCGCCTTTATCCGCCAGATCAAAAATCCCTACCGCTTCCGCTGCGGCGATTTCGTGGTAAACGCCTGCTTTGCCGGGAACGGCGTTACGTTGGAGGAATGTCTGCAAGGCATTTTGCGCTGAGCGACATCCTCGCTTTTTTCCGCAGAGAGTGCTATGATCGGTGTGGAAAAGGATGAAAACCTAATAGCCAGATAACCACTCTTTTCATGCGGGAGCAGTCCGGGAGAAAGGAGTGCTTTTTCATGCCTAAATACAAAGCTACCGCTTACATCCGCCTGTCCTACACCGACGATCATTCCAGCGAAAGCGACAGCGTTTCCAATCAGCGCAAGCTCATTGAAAACTTTGTGGAGCACAACCCGGATATTGAGGTCGTTTCCGAAAAGATCGACGATGGATACAGCGGCATCATCTTTGACCGCCCCGCGTTCAAGGAAATGATGCAGGATGTCACCGATGGCAACATCAACTGCGTCATTGTAAAAGACCTCTCCCGGCTGGGGCGCGAGTACATCGAAACTGGCCGGTATCTGCGCCGGGTATTCCCGGCCTACGGGGTGCGCTTCATTGCCATCACCGACAGCATCGACACCGCCCACGACAGCGGCGATGATCTGACCGTATCGGTCAAGAACATTATGAACGAAGCCTACTGCCGGGACATTTCCATCAAGACCCGTTCTTCTCTGGACGTGAAGCGGCGCAACGGCGATTTCGTCGGCGCGTTCCCGGTGTACGGCTACATGAAAGCCGAGGACAACAAGAATTTGCTCGTCCCTGACCCCTACGCCGCCCGCGTTGTCTGCGACATCTTCCGTATGCGGCTGGAGGGCGCAAGCGCCTCCAAAATCGCATCGGAGCTGAACCGGCTGGGTATCCTCTCCCCGCTGGCTTACAAGAAGAACAACGGCCTGCCCTACGCGAAAAAGGGCTATGCGGACAAGGCTGACTGCAAGTGGTCGGCAACCACCATCATCCGCATCTTGCAGGACGAAACCTACACCGGAACGCTGGTGCAGGGCAAACAGGGTACGCCGCATTACAAGATCAAGCAGATGGAGCAGCGCCCCGCCTCCGAGTGGGTGCGTGTCCCGGATGCCCACGAAGCATTGATCGCCCGTCAGGATTTTGAGCTGGTGCAGCGCATCAAGGGGCTGGATACCCGGACTTCTCCCAACGAGGACACGGTGTATCTGTTCTCCGGTATTCTGATCTGCGGGTGCTGCGGAAGCCGCATGACCCGCAAGACCAACCGTGCGAACGGCAAGGAGTACCACTACTATTATTGTCCCACCGGCAAGAAAAAGGGCTGCACCCATCCGGTCATGCTGAAAGAAAGCAGCCTGATCGACTGTGTGCGGGACAGCCTGAAAGCCTATATCGGCAATATTGCTTCTCTGGAGGCGCTGCTGACCGGCATTGACCAGACCAGCATCAATCAGGCGCTTGCCAAGGAATACAGCGACCACATCACCGACAACGAGCGCCGGTTGGAGCAGGTGCTGGAGTTCAAGGCACGGCTTTATGAGAGCCTTGTGGGAGGTATGCTTACCAAGGAAGAATACGCTTCCTATAAGGCAAAGTACACCAAGCAGGCCGAGGACATCCGCGAAAGCGTCCGCGTTCTCAAGGAAAAGCTCACGGAGGTGCTGGAAAATCGAAGTGAGCGCAACCGCTGGATTTCACAGTTTACGCAGTTCTCCACGCTGGAAACCTTAGACCGCAGGGCGCTCATTCACATGGTACAGAGCATCCGCGTCCGTGGCAAAAAGGAGCTGGATATTACCTTTACCCATGAGGACGAATACAAAAAGGCGTTGCAGCTTCTGGCGCTGGCAGCGCAGCAGAAAGATTACGAACAGAGAAAGGTGGGCTGAGCATGGCGAGAAAAAGCAGAAAAGAAACGGCTGCGGTAGCCGTGCAGGAGGCCGACGCCCCTTGCCGCGCCGCGATCTACGTCCGCCTTTCGGTGGAGGATACCCACACGCACAGCGTATCCATTGAAACCCAGCAGATGATTATTGCCCGCTATCTGGAGCAGTACCCGGAGATCAGCGTGTACGATACCTATATCGACAACGGCGCGACCGGGACAAACTTCCACCGTCCGGGCTTTCAGCAGATGCTCTCGGATATTGAGGCCGGTCACGTCAACTGCGTCATTGTGAAAGACCTCTCCCGTTTGGGGCGGAACACCATCGACACCGGCTACTACATCGAGCAGTATTTCCGCATCCGCAGCATCCGCTTTATTGCGGTCAATGAAAACTTCGACACCGCCGCCCCGGAGGACGCCCATTCCGGTATCATCATCCCGCTGCGGAACATGATAAACGAAGCCTACGCTTTGGACATTGGGCGCAAGATCAGGGCGCAGCAGCGGCAGGCCATGAAGGACGGCAAGTTCATCGGTGCGCGTACTCCCTACGGCTATTTGAAAGCGGAGGACGATTGCCACCAGCTTATCATCGACCCCGTTGCCGCCATTGTGGTACAGCGGATGTTCCGATGGGCTTCCGAGGGCGCTGGCCTCAATACCATCGCCGTGCGGCTGAATGAAGCGGGTATTCTCACTCCCAGCCACTACAAGAAGATGCAGGGCAAGATCACCCACGAAAATTTGCTCGGCAGCGGCAAATGGCAGACCCGAACGGTCGGCGTTATTCTCCGCTCCGAGGTCTACACCGGAGATCTCGTTCAGGGGCAGACCAAAACCGTGGATCACCGGCAGGTCAAGGCCGATGCCGAGGAATGGACGGTGGTGCGGGACACCCATGAGGCCATCATCAGCCGGGAACAGTTCGCGGCGGTGCAGGAAATTCTCAATCAGACCGCCAGCCGCGCCAAGGCACGGGAGGTCAAAGCCTACACGCCGAATTTGCTCAAAGGCAAGGTGTTCTGCGCCCATTGCGGCGGCAGTCTGCACCGGCAGAGAAACATCCGCAAGAAGTCCGACGATGTGTACTTCTACCATTGTCTGAGCCAGAGCCGAATCAGCAAGGATGCCTGCCCCGGCGTGACCATCCGCGAGGATGCGTTGCTGGATATGCTGGCAGATATGCTTCAGGACGCGCTTGATACGGCGCTGGGGCAATACACCCTCTCCCTTGCGGAGCTGCCCCGGCAGGCCGCTGACCGCGCTGAGCTGCGGGAGAAGATCACCAGCCGCAAGCAGGAAATCCAGCGGCTTCGCGGTATCGTGCGGAGCTTATATGAAAACCTCGTCCAAGGTGTTCTCACCAAGGATGAATACTTCGACTACAAGGAGAAGTACGAAAGCCGCATTGCCGACCTCGCCGTGGAAATGGAACAGTTGGAGGACGGCCTGCGAACGATGGATGCTCAAGCAGAGCAGCACCGGGCGCTGGAACAGGATGCCGCACAAATCAAGACCGACCGGGCGCTGACCGGCGCACTCATCGAGCGGCTGATCGACCGCATCGAGGTATCCCACGACAAGCAGATCACGGTGCGCTATCGCTTCCAGAGCGAGTTTGAAACCTATGCGGAGGTGCTGAAACAATGCAGAAATATGTAATTGCCCTCTACATCCGCCTCTCCATTGAGGATTACAAGTACGACAGTCTGAGCATTGAAAATCAGAGCCTTGTTCTCCACGAGTACGCGGCTTCCATGCCCGAAGCTCTGAACGCGGAGATCATGGAGTTCATCGACAACGGGTACAGCGGCACGAATTTTGAGCGTCCGCAGGTACAGAAGCTCATTGAGCTGGTGCGGGCCAATCAGATCGACTGCATCATCGTCAAGGATTTTTCCCGCTTCGGGCGAAACAGCATTGAAACCGGCTACTTTATCGAGCGCGTGTTCCCGCTGTTCCATACCCGCTTCATTTCCATCAGCGACGATTTTGACAGCAGCAAATTCAAGGGTGACACCGGCGGCATGGACGTAGCATTCAAGTATCTCATCAGCGAATATTACAGCCGCGATATGTCCATCAAGACCAAGAGCGCCAAGTACGCCAAGATGCAGCGCGGCGAGTATCAGAGCAAAATCTGTCCCTACGGCTATCGCAAAAGCGCCGATGGCAGAATGGAGCCTGACCCGGAGGCCGCTGCCGTTGTGCAGCTCATCTTCCAGCTTGCCGCCGAGGGCATCAACGCCACCGCCATCACGCGGGAGCTGTTCCGCAGAAGCATCCCTACCCCCGGCCAGTACAAAGCGGCGCACGGCAATCATACCCACGATATTTCCCGCTGTCACGGGATTTGGAGTACATCCACCATTCTCCGCATTTTGGAGGACGAACGCTACACCGGCGTGTATGTGATCGGCAAGCGGGCGGTTCTCGAAGTAGGCGGCACCAGAAGCCGCCTGAAGGACAGAGAATCGTGGTACATCATCCCCGACCATCACCCGGCCATCATAGAGAAAGCCGTGTTTGATACCGTGCAGGCCAGCCAGCTCCGCTTTTCCCAGCCAAACAAGAAAAAGCGGGACTACCCGCTGAAAGGCAAAGCCTTCTGTGGCTGCTGCGGTCATGCGCTGTCCCGCACCATGCAGAAAACCTCATATTATCACTGCCGCCATTCCGAGGCGGACGTAGAAAGCCGCTGCCACAAGATGCGTCTGAACGCCGCAGAGCTGGAGCAGGCGGTATTCCTGACGCTGAAAAAGCAGATGGAAGCCGCCGCGCCACTTGCCCCTGACGGTACGCTCCGGGTGGATGCTTCCGTACCGGAACGCACCGAATATGAGCAGCAGATCGAGGCACTGCAAGACGGTAAGCGCGCCTTGTATGAACGCTATCTCATGGGCGAGATTGACCTGAACACCTACAAGGCGGAAAAGACTGCGTGTGACGAGCTGCTTTTGAAAACGAAAAACGCCTATGCCGCAGTATTGGCACAGGCGAAGCAGAAGCAGGACGAACAGGCACGGCAGGACAGCCGCAAGGAAGCGTCCAAGGCGATTTTCGATGCGGACACGCTGACCACCGAGCTGGCCGAGCTGCTGATCGACCGGGTGCTGGTGTACCCCGATAAGCGCATTGAGATCGCATACAAAATCCAGGACATTTTTGATTGAGGTGGCAGTCATGAAAATCGCTTTCTATTGCAGAGTGGACGGACAGGGCTTCGGCTTTGTCCTACCCGAAGAAGCTGACAAGCTCCGCGAGTTTTTCGCCGAGCATCAGGATAAGCCTGCGCTTGAAAATCCATCAGGCGTAAGCTAAAAATTTTTGTCGTGTGCTTGACATACGGGTGTCTGAGGTCGTGAAAGCGAATGTGCCGCAGGCCGTTCTGCTCCAGCAGCTTGCTGAAATTGGCGGTAACGCTTCTGGGGTTGAAGATATTGCCCATGGCATCCACAAAAACATAGCCGTCATACTTTTTGCTGTAGCAATTTCCGCATACGCGCCGATTCTCCTTTTGCTGCTCCCTCAGCACCAGCAGCTTTTCCCGGATATTGCTGACCAGCGGCAGGGAGCGCAGGCTGGATTTTGTCTTGGCGCGGTCGGCGCAGACGATTTCACATTTGCCGTCTATCTTTGCGTTGGTTACAATGTGCTTAATGGTGATGGTGTTCCGCTCAAAGTCGATGGCGTCCCATTTCAGCCCCAGCGCCTCGCTGCGGCGCAGGCCGTAAAAGGCGGTCATCTGAATCAGCAGAGAGTACGGATGATCCTTGGACGCTTCCAGCAGCCTCTCCAGCTCCTCCTGCCGGTAATAGTCCGCAATGTACCGCTGCTTCTTGGGGCGCTCCACCTTGTCGGCGGGGTTGAAGGGAATCAGGTCCATTTTGACAGCGTATTTCAGTGCCTTGTGGATATTGGCGTGATAGTGGATCACCGTACCGGGTGACACGGTTTTCAGCTCATGCAGATAAAAGCTCTGAATGTGCTTGGCTTGAATACCGTCCAGCGTCAGCCCGGTGTTTCGGAAATACGGTGCGATCTTCCCCTTTACCATCTGCGTGTAAGAGGAAAAGGTGGTCTTTTCCACCGAGCTGCGGATAATCTCCAGCCACAGCTCCATGTAGTCGGCAAACAGCATATCCGAGGAGATGTCCTCGTTCTCCTTGCTCACAACCGGCGGGACAAAGCTCTTGCGAGTGTCCAGCAGCAGCTTCTCGGCGCGGCGCTTGTTTCCCTTTGCGGGAAGTCCTGTGGGAATCCACGGCTGCCTGCGCTTGCCGTTGGCATCCGTGTAATTCAGCACCATGTAGTAATTGTCGTTTTTTATTTGCAGGTGTCCTGCTATCATAAACTCTACCTCCTTTGCGGATAGCACATGAACGGGCAACCTTTCGGACCGTTTTTATTATACGCCCGGCGGGAATGCCCGTCCAATGTGCCATACAGGTTCAAATCCCGGCTACGCCGCCGGCTGCGGATTTCCCGCCGAGAGTGCGTAGCGGATCACATTGATTTTCGGTACGCGGTATGCATTGCCGATTTTCATACCGGGGATGTTGCCGTCGCCGATCAGTGCATAGGCCAGATGACGGCTGATGCCCAGCATCGCCTGCACCTGCGCCACATTTACAATGTCGGGGTAGTCCGTGAACATCACCTCATACAGGGTCTGAATTTCGATTTTAGTCATCGGCACCACCTCCATCGTCACCAAGCACATGTGCGAGAAGCATATCAAGCTCTTCTTCTGTGTTCACCGGCGAGAGGCTGACAATACCGTCTTCGTTTTCATCCTCACCGAAGGGAGTGCCGCCTTCGCATACCATATTATCCAGTTTTTCCGAAATAGCATGGATTACATAGTGAACCTCTTCCTGAGAGAGAATAAACACAAGCTCGTGTCCGCACTCATCATCAAAGGTTGCCACAAGCTTATCGTCGCTGCGGTCAATACCGTTATCAGCATCGATGAGAAATTCAAGGAAAAGATCCTCAACAAAGAGGCAACCCGCCTCGGAAAAATCTGCGACCATACGGTTAAGCTCCTGTTTTCTGCTTTCGCTCAAACGGTTAAAATCAAAATTAGCCTTCATAATTTAATCTCCTTTCACCGGGTGTCCCGGTCTTTGCGCTGACGCGCCAAGTGTTTGTTATAAAAGTCCATGGCCTTGACAAGCGTCTCGGTCATCTGCTTCACGGAGGTGTCCGGGCGGAAAAAGCTGCGGAGCTTGTCTACCGGCACCTTCACATATTCCACCTGATTGCCCTTAACCTCGGACAAAAGCTGCAGCACTGCGTCATCCGTGAGAGTCTGCGCCTCGCTCATGCGCCGCAGCCGCCGGGCCTGAGACAAGGACGGCGTTACCTCATCGCTGTCCATCACGGAGAAGAGCACCTCTTGCTCGGACGGCTGCAAATAGGACAGCTCCACCGCCGGAGTCAGGGCGATTTTGCCCTCGTCCACCAGCTTCAGGATGTCGGGGATCAGGTGGGTGAGTCGGATGTAGCGTTGGATTTGGTTGCGGCTGTCGCTGCTGTTTTGTGCAAGCAGTTCGTCTGTTCTCAACTTCGTCCCAAGTTGGGACGAAGTTCCCTGATGTTTCAAAGCATCGTATTTCATCTTGTACGCAAATGCTTTTTCCGACGGCAGAATGTGCTCCCTTTGCAGGTTGCTGTCCACCATGGTGATAACAGCCTCCTCGTCTGTCAGGTCACGGATAATCACCGGCATGGTGCCCATCCCCAGCGCCTTGCACGCTGCCAGCCGCCGGTGGCCGGAGATCAGCTCATAGCCGCCGTCAGGCAGCGGCCTTGCCAGCGCCGGAGAGAGCACGCCGGCATCGGCAATGCTCCGCATGAGCTGCGCCATTTCCTCGTCCTCCTTCACCTTGAAGGGGTGATTTCGAAAGGGTGTGAGGTCAGCCAGCGGGATTGCCTCTACCTTTGGCTTTTTCGCATCGAGCCGTTCCTCCATGCTCATAAAAAGCTCCTCATACCCGGTCAGCCCCAAATCAATCGATCGGTCGTTCTTCATCGAATCCTTCCTTTCATCGTATAATCGTCTTGTCCTCTTGGGACGGTTGCTGATTTCGCAGCACCTGCTTTTCCCGCGGGGATAGGTAGGGGTCGTTTTCCACCCACGCATCCAACTCACACGCCAAGAGGGCTTTCAGCTTTGGGTTATCCTCAATCATGTTATAGGCGGTTTGCTTTTGCTTCCGAAGCCGGGAAAGCTCTGCGGTGCAGGCGGCGCAGGACTTTTTCAGCTCGACCCTCTCCGCAGGATCGGCGCAGCCTCGCTGCTTATTGCGGATTTTGCTGCGTGCAGCGGATATTGCATCCATCTCCTTGTCCATTCGTGCAAGAAACCTCTGCACATCCTCCGGCGTGTCCAAATGCTCCCGACACACCAGCGTTATCTCGGCGGTGAAGCGATCCAGCCTGCGGCAAGCCTCCCGGCACTCCGCCGACAGGGGCTGCCGATACTCCTTTTCGTACAGCGGCGCAACACCCAGCACGATTGCCACGCAGCGGAAAAAGCTCAAATACCCGGTGACGCGGGGCAAATGCAGATAGAAATCCCGCTGCCGGTAATATTCTTCCGTTGGCGGATTTTTCCTGGCATATTCCCGTGTGTAGGGCCTCATGAATTCAAAATAGCGCCGGGTCACACGGATGTCCCGCTGGTTCTCCAGCAGCCTGTCCTGCAGCGCCTCCTTGTCATATTCGGCTCCCAGCCGGAAGGTGCGCATACACTTTTTAGCGCCTAGAGAGCGGATGGTTGCGTACCTGCGGTAGGGATCGCACACGAACACATAGCCCTTCTTCCGCAGCACGGCACTCAGCTCCGTCCAGCTGCTCGACATCGTCAGCGCCTCGTCCAGCGCCCGCCGCATGAGGTTGTAGCGGGTAGGCTCGCCGTTCTTTTCGGCAAAGTAGACCGACCGCGCCGTTTTATGCCGTTGGGGATTTTTCACCACCGACAGTCCATGCTCCTTGCAGATACGGTCGGACATATCCCGCAGCTTGTAGTAGACCTCGTATTTTGCCTCCAGCTTTTTGCCCGTCCACATATTCACCGGATTCACAACAAAGTGGTTGTGATAAGTGCCGGTGTTGAAGTGGGTGGCAACAAGCACCTGCCGGTCGTTCCCCCAAAGCCGCCGCGCCGTCTCCACGCCGATGCGATGGCATTCCTCCGCCGTGACCTCACCGGTCTTAAAGGACTGGTAGGCGTGGTAGGCCACATTGCCGCCGGCTTTGCCGAAGCGCCTCTGCACGGCAGCCATCTCCCTTGCGGCAGACTCCGCCCTGCAGCCAATTCCGGTGACGGCGTATTGCTGCTCCCCCTCATCCAGGGTTTTTCCTTTGTCGGCAGCATACAGCAGCACCTGCTCCAGGTCGCTTAGCTTGGTCTTGCTGGGGTTGGTGCAGTAGTCCACCACACGGCTGACGCTGTCATGGATCGCCCAGATCTTCGTCACTGCCATCGGCATCCTCCTTCCCGTGATAGGCGCGCAGAAGCAGGCTCTCGATCTCGGTCAAAGCCTCGTCAAAGTCCCTCATGGCAAGCTCGTAGCGGACGGTATCGTGGAGCGTTGTCAGCTTCTGATACGCCAGCATCAGCTCCCGGCGCGGAGCCTCTCTTACCGCTGCGCCGGTTCCCAAGCTTAGGAGATATTCCGACATATTCATGCCGCTTTTCTTTGCCTTTCTGCGAATGGTATTCTTCTCGGTTTTATAGACTCGCACATTGATTTCCTCTGTTCGATTCCGCATAGATATCACATCCTTTCAGCGGGGTTACAGGGGCGCGCCCCTTTCGTATCGGCAGATACGGGGGATTTGGGTGCCGCAGGGCTACACAAATCCCATGCTCGTTATCCTTACGGATAAAAAAACGGTGTATAGCCCCGCACCCCTTAAAGCGGCAATGCCTCATCGTCCTCCGCCTCCTCCCATGACACAGATGACGCTTGTGACGATGCTTGGGGAAGCCGGAAGGTTCCGTCATTTTGTTTCCGCAGCGACGCAAGTCTCTCGCTCCCGGAGGAACCGTCATGACCGTCAGCACCGTCATGCAGCTCCAAAAGCACCA